>Ga0307515_10014425_pt1 | contig 14651 bp, 7 predicted proteins | sample 17_EM_MG_FD_194513 | JGI IMG/M metagenome (GOLD analysis project Ga0307515, IMG submission 194513) | Populus trichocarpa ectomycorrhiza microbial communities from riparian zone in the Pacific Northwest, United States - 17_EM | ecosystem: Host-associated > Plants > Roots > Unclassified | place... | reverse complement strand
AGTATATTCAAGTTGTGCAGCTTGTACGAGCCTTTACTTTCAGAGGAATACCTAAACAAAATGAGCTAGGAATGTCGAGCCTTATTTCATCAATATGTGAATTTATTTAATCACATTGTTTATTTTGGTTGCATCTTCATGGACTTTGTTATTTATTTGCTACATTTTTAAAAAATTAAATCGATATCTGAAAATTAGTTGAACCGGTCGACCGGTTGGAAACAAGTCAACTAGTTGAAATTGAGTGATTGGTTGGATTAAATAAATTTGTCGATGTTGGCAGAAAACAATTCTTGTTCAGATTAGAATTTCTTTATAATAGTTTAATTCCTTAATTATTTAGGATTTTATGTTTACAAAAAGACTTGTAATTCAATACTATTAAGCAACACAAAAACGGAGAGAATAACTAAGATAACTTAGAGAGAAACACTTAATAAAAGTATATCTTCCTCTCAATTTTCTTCTTGTTCTTGAGTTTTTGACTTTGCATTACTGTTTTTTATCTTATACCACACCTATCTTTCTTCTAAGTGGTATCAAAGCTTAGGTTTGATTATTTAACATGGTCAATTCAAACTTCTCACTTCAATGTTCTAGGTTGACAAATGACAACTATGAAACTTGGTGTATTCGAGTAAAAGCTTGGCTAGGTTCCCAAAATATATGAGAGACAGTTGAAAAGAGCTTTGAGAAGCCTATAGATGGAGCATATCGCTGACTTCATCGCAAAGGGAGGTCGTGTAAAAGGCATGATGAAGGATCAACAAGCAGCAACAATCATCCATCAATGTTTGGATGATGCCACTTTTGAAATAGTGGTCAATAAAACCACCGCCAAGCAAGCATGAGAAATTTTGCAAGAATCAAACCAAAGAGCTAACAATGTGAGAAAGATACGTTTACAAAAGCTACATGGTGACTTTGAAAAGTTACATATACTTGAATCGGAGAATATTCCAGAATACTTTGTAAGAGTATTGGTCATATACAATCAAATGAAAAGATATAGAGAGAAGATAGAAAAGACACGTATGGTAGAGAATATCCTATGTTCGTTGCAAAAGAAGTTCAATTATATGGTGGTCGTAATAGAGAAGCCACAAAATATGAATGTTCTTTCAATCTAAGGTCTTATAGGAAAATTACAAGCTCATGAGGAAAGAGTTAATGAGATTCAAGAGGATATGGATGCACAAATATTTTTTTCGAAGCAAGATGGTTCTAGATATTCACAAAGGGGTAGAGGATATGTACAAAGCAAAGAAAGATGAGGAAGGGGCAGATTTGGAAGAGGAGGTCGTGGCAGCCTCAACAGGTCAGTCGGTCCACCGTGTGAAGCAAACCGATCGACCGATTACACTAACAATGGCAATCTAAAATTTAGGTTTGACAAATCAAAAGTTAAATGCTATAATTGTCAAAAGCTAGGTCATTATGCTAGGGATTGTTGGAATCCATATAAAAGGGTTAAGGAGAATGCAAATCTAGTGATAGAAGAGGAGAAGAAAACCACCATATTACTAGTGCATGATGAGAGAATACAAGACAAAGAGAGCATGTGGTATTTAAACAATGGAGCCAGCAATCATATATGTGGAGACAAATAATAGAATGTTCTTGTTAAATATTACACTGGCAGAAAGGGTATGAGATTAAAATGAAAGATCGTATTTTAACATTACTTGACATTAAAGGAGCTATGATTACAAAGGTATCCATGACAAAGAATAGAATGTTCTTGTTAAATATGGAGACGGATGTACCTAAATGCCTAAATGCATGTATGAAGGATGAGATTTGATTTTGGCATATGAGACTTGGACATGTAAACTTTAATAGTTTGAAGATAATGGCAAAAAATATTTTTTTCTCATTTTAAAGGTATTTTTGTTTATTTATCATTGTTTTGAGAGAAACTTTAAACCTGAGTATATGGTTTGTGATATATTTTGAATATTACCGATTGCTCAACAACTCAAGCCACCAAGTGTGCTGTATAGCTAGCTATAAGGATGTTGTGCAAAAAATAGCTGATTTGAACATGATTATGGAAGGACAAGTCTTAAATATTTGAAATAAAATTGATTTCATTCACTCATATTAAGTAGAAAGAATATTGTACATGGCAGAATAAAAGTAAAAGAGAGAATTTCACAGGCCTAAAAACATTCTAAAAAAAAAAGATTTATCTACAAGCACATAAAAAGCAACATGGAACTGAAGACCCGTCCTGATGGAGCGGGACACCAGTTTCTTCTTTAAACTGTCTCCTTTCCTCTCTTCTGCTCTTTTCTTCACCTTTCCACTAGTCTCCAATTTTCCTAAGAAGGAGACAGCTAACACATATAAAGATTCAACCAATTAACTTGGCCATGTCCTATCAGAATCAGTCATGGAAGAAAAGTGCTCGGTGAAAAAGAATTGATTTGTTGGCAAAACTTCTTTTGGAGATATACATGTACTCTGCTGGAACAATTTGCAGGATGTAAGACGATTATAAAATGCAGTCATATGTAGAGGTAATACAGTCAACTAAAACCTCCAAAATCAATACCAGCAATCTCTCATTATCATCTAAAACAAAAACATTAGAAGAAATATAAGATGGACTCTCTTTTTTCTCTGGAAACTCACAAGAGAGACACAATTATGCTAGTTCCAAATCTTCCATTGGAATTTATCTAATATCACTATGAATTCTATTTACCCAGGAAAAGAAAGGTAGATTTCTATATGTGAAAGATACTGCTCACTCCCAAGGAAAATAATTCTCACAAATATGAGATTCTCATGAATATTTAGCCCTTGCTGGCTGGATTTCCAAGAGAGGAAAAGATTTTTCAACATTCACTATTAAGATTTGGAGACTCTACTGAAAGCCATGAGAGTATAGCTAGCTTGTTCATAAAAAATGGTTGGTTAAACCCTTAAAGGCCTTAGGTTGTAACCTCGTCTTTCAACAAAATGAAAGAGCAAGTAGTGATCTAAAGTAGACCATGGCAAGGTTAGCTGACCGTATAATTGGAAGGAATCTATAGTGCTGTGTTTGGTAAGTTTTCAATTTGAAATTGAATGGCACTGAAAAGTTCATTCCTTGCTTCTTCTTCTTTTCTAAACAAGAAAAAATCCTCAAGATTCCATCCAATTTGAATTCAAAAAATTCTACTCTATACTGCCTAACACAGGCTAAGAGTTTATTTCATCCAAATTATACGCAACTAGATACAATTGTATAGTTTTTTTTAGCAGCAAAAGAGGAATCTAAAATAGAAAAAAATATATATTTTTTATCAAAAGTTTTATAGTAAAACAGGAAGTGAGAAATTTACCATTGGCAAGTAAGAGATAAGAAGAAGTTAGGCATACCTTTGATTTCTTCTCTTCCTTTTTGTGAAGAACAGCCACAACAGCTTCCATCGTTTTTTTCTTTTTTGTGAAGAATGAAACGGGAGAGAGGATGAGCTAGGGCCGGGAGAGAAGTGAGTATATTAAGGACATGTTTGGCATTAGTGAAAAGTATAAGGGTATTTTTGTTCCAAAAAAATCATTAAAGAGAAAAAAGGAGAAGCGTGTTTCCTAGAGAGTTGGGAAATTTGGATCATTAAATTTATTTTATTTTATTTTATTTTATTTCTCAATGTAAACCCTGACCGTCTGATGCTGATGTCGCCCACTAGGATGATAGAAATGGTGGAGTTCAAGAATATTGTAGAAAATAAATGTGTGGCCCAACCATGACCAAAATTCGTTTGATGTGATTTTTTATTTATTTATTTATTTAGTCAAAAGCGAAGGAAGACCCTTGTGGTCTCTAAGGTCAATGCATAGATTCACTTTATTCTGCATAATTGATCCGTGGGCCTCTTTTAACTACGTACCGCTGCTTTACCTCTGTCTTATTTCGCGCTCCAAAAACAATATAAAATTATATTTTAAAATATTATTTAAACTTGATGGTTTTTTTATATTATTATTATATTAAAATTTTAATAAACAAACAATCATAAATTTAAATATCACTTTCACTTAAAAAAAGGGCTTACGCTTTTAAATTTTAGATTAAACTCATTACCTCTATTATATTTATATTTAATAAAAATTAAATATAAAATAATAGAAGATTATATAAATTTTAAGCTCAAAGAAACTTGTAATTAAAAAAAATGTTTAAACTTTTAATATAAGATGATTTTTTTTTTTAATAACGTGGGTGTCCAGGTTAGATTAGTTTTAAGAGAACTCGAACTCGTAATTATTGGAAAGTAAACTCAAGACCTGACCAGTTTAATTACTTCTAAAAATCAGTGGTTTTAAAAAAACTCAAACTCATAAACATTAAAAAATAAATTTAAAACTTTGAGAATAATCAAGCATGGCTGCATCTGTGGTCATTATAGATTTAATAGAGCCAGTTGGTGGCAAGGCACCCACATGGTCAAGCCCTCATGCTTTCATGATGCCGCATGAAATGATAATTGGAAGCCTTGCGGTCCCAGCACCCACCCACCCACCCACAGATTCTTTTGGAACGGCCCTTGGTGTAATTGAATTTGAAGCTAAAATATTTAGATGGATCAAAATATTAGCATCGAAATTTTATGATATTAAAACTTAAATATTAGCATCGAAATTTAATTATTTGGCTACCCTGATGTTATCAAAATCATCACCATAATTAATCCCATAAATCAGATTAAGAAACAAAGAAGAAAGATTGATTTCAAGTTTTTCCCTCATTATGAACAAAACGAAACTGCCATGCAGGACTGTGTATAATCATTACTCAAAATGAAGAAAGAAGAACGCAATACAGATCGTGAAAGTCAACATAATTGACTCCATGACCCTCCGACCTCCAAGACTTTATGATTCTAGACGAATCACAGATGTTTCTTTAGGTGGATTTTCCCTAAGCTGAATCCATATGTTTGGCATGTGGCATTTGTCTGACTGTCATTGTTGTCAGAGTCAAGAGCTACCAGACTAGCCATACCTAACACCTTCCAACTTCATTTTTATATATATAGAAGAAAAAAACAGAGTTGAAAACATAAATTACAGATGCTGTTCTGCTTGGCAATGTTTAGAAATTAGGCAGAGCCAGAAATAGATGCACCATTAACTCTGAAGCCATCAGCAAACACAGCTAGCTACGTTGTTGAATTGCCTCAGTTTTTTCTTAGGAAAAAAACTTCTAATTTCCATCACTACACACAATAGGTTTTGTCCAGAACCAGAAGCAAATGCATATATGTTCAGATCCATGTAAAGTTCCACTGACTGACATGGTTGTATAATCAGTGTGAAGAATGGTGGGTGCCAAATGGAATTCCGTCATAGCGGATATGAACTAGAAAATACCCAGCACGCAATGCATTATGACCACAAATAAAGCCTGCATGACTCACAAATTTGTCCGTGCACGAGGTACACTATCCATCGATGTACTAACAAAAACACGTGCCCTGTTTTTCTCCCAGAAGAGGATAAGGATTCAGAAACCGTGATTCACAATATTTGGCATATGACCCAAAGGAACACGAGGGACCTCCCTATCTTCAATAATTTGAGACAGAACCTCAGGACTTGACCAAACTGGAAAACATGAGCTTGCATCATCCCAGCGACACATACCACTCAATTAATCAAGTGAAATTGTATATGGCTCCAGTTATCCTCACGATAGAAATGAATTTTCAGCATTTTTTGGATGGGAGGAGGGGTATGTATGAAAAAAGAAGGCATCAAATGTTGAAAATGCAAGTTTGTGACTTTGAGAAGGAACAAAAACACAAAGTTTAGCTCCAGCACAATATCATGACTAATGATGCACACAAGAAGCAAAGCAGTATTAGAAGAAAAAACAAGAATGAGGTTAGAGAGTGAAACAAATTCATGATAAATTCACTAAATTCTTTACCAGATAAAACCTTGATGGTTCAAGATATGTTAACTTCAATCCATTCAAGGCATATGGCATGCAGCGAAAATCTCCAACTCCTAGACGTAGTAAACAGAAGAGGAAAATATAAATGAATTTTTAACTGTGTATCATCTCTTCTCTGTTTCTCAATCACTCAACTGAAAAGACACCTTAGAATGGAAACAAAGCTCGATTTGGATGAGCAAACTGGCACCAGACAACTGATTGGGCCAACACCACCAAGGTCATCAGAATGAGTGTACAGAATTTGTATTGACAGAAGCAATGCGCTATTATTGGAACAAGATCTATTATGGCATGCATGCATTTTAGCAATATGCAATTGACAGACAAATAAAGAATATGACATACAACATTATCAGTGAATGGATGCCCCCATTTATTATCCTCGCACCAATTTTAAATGCTTGAAACTAACTTCACACTTACTATTATTGCAGAACTTGAGAAATCAGGGAGATGTATCACAAAGAAGCTCAACTAGGTTGTGCCCTATCCACCAACTACAGGGAAATCAAAAGGTTACCACAAACCAATACCAGGCACAACTGTAACCTTTTCCATTAAAATCATTTCAAACCAAAACTCCTACCCATTAATCACCTTATATTTTGTACACACTTTCCTCACTGAACCGAGAACCTGTATTCTCAGTTTTAAGTCCTTGCTTCTATATAACTGAGCAACTCCAGCACAGTGGGGTTCTTAATTTTTACAATTCCTAATCCCACTTTCAACATGAATTTTCTGCAATGATGAACTGATCTACACAGTGGAACTAGTAGGATTCATTTACTCCACATAAAGTTCTAGTTATTATTCGTGATTTAAATACAGCCCCGTATAAATGAGAAACAACTCTCTTGGGCGTACATGGCACCCTTCAGATGAGTTATGTTAAGGAATCAACTGAACCATTAACCATCAACTATATTTTTTTCAATTAAAATGGTTATTGCTATTATTGACGTCTTACTATGAAGAGAGTTCCCTAATATCTTCACCAATCATATTTGCAACTAATATATAGACTCTCCAACCTGCATACTTTAAATTATCCAAGCAAATGACGTATAGCCAGGAGCAGAGGGCATATCCCTACCCAAGATTGGACTGCACACAAGATACAATCAAGAAATTTAAATGATTCACTTCCATTTTTTTATTTTCTTCTTCATAATGAAATCATGAACCTTGTATTTGCAACACTCCGTACCACAATCGGCAGGAATGAGCAGACGAGAGCAACTTCATTCACATTTACAGCACAAGTTAACAGAACACACAAGTCACCACTAAATTGCCAAGACCAGCAGAAATAAGTATGTCATTCTCTTCAATTAATCTACTTTTTTTCTCCTCGGCAGAAGAAAAGAACATACAACATGTGTTTTAGCATCTAATCTCCTAAATGACACAGCAGAACATCAAAGAAATTTAAAGGCCCCAAAAAACAAAATATAGCATGCAAAAACTTATTTAAACAAACGGAAAGAGTAAAGCATACCCTTCTCCTTTCTCTCTTTTTCTCTATTCGGAATCCGAAGGTAAATGTGAAGAAAGGATAGGAAAAGGATCAATAGGTAATTGTGTAGAATCGGTAGGAAAAGGATTAATAGGTAATTGTGTGGAATCGGTAGGAAAAGGATCAACGGGTAATTGTGAAGAATCAGTAGGAAAAGGATCGATGGTGAATTGTGGAGATCCCGATGGCACAGGAACAGTAGTAATAACTTTAGGAGCAGCAGCAGCCTCGGATTCCTCCTGCATCAACTTCTGCAATCCAGGTTTCAATTCCTTATTACAAAACTCCTCGTACTCTCCTCTATCCCCTCCTTTCTTTTTAACCTCCACCACAACCAATTTCGGTGTCAACTCAAATATCTCAGCTGCAATTGTTAATGGACCTCTCACACCTTCTCTAGACCCTTCCAAACTCACTCTACAATCCTTTTTCCTCACTGTAAAGCTAACAACTTTCGCAATCTCCTCCAGTTTAGATATAATCTTCGACACAGGGGCCCCCGAAACAAACCTTGCTCCCTCTCCACCTTCCTCGAACAACCCAGATAAATCAAATCCAGGCGAAAACGATATAATGTCAAAAGCATTCAAACTTGCAGGTCTAGGCAAAGAGGTAACCCTTCTTCTAGTTTCGAATTCCGATTCCGATTCAGATAATGATTGATCAGAAGATGAACCCACATCTTCCTCCTCTTCAACGCTACAAACTTTATCATCTTCGATATAAAATTTAATATTCTTAAACCCCTTTTTGAACCACCTGTTCTCCATAATCTCAGGGATTGTAATTCTTGTAACAGGGTTAGTATCAAGAAGTTTATGAAGAAGCCTGACTAGCTCAGAAGAGAACCACCTAGGACATCTAAACTCCCCCTTGTAAATCTTTTTATACATAACCATGACATTTTGATCATGAAATGGTAAGTAACCAGCCATTAACACAAACAGAACAATCCCACAAGACCAGATATCAACCTTAGCAGCATCGTACCCTTTTCTTGCAAGAACTTCAGGAGCAACATAAGCCGGTGTCCCACAAAAAGTATGGAACAAACCATCTTGTCTAATCTGATCAGACACTGCGCTCAATCCAAAATCGGAGACTTTCAAGTTACCATTCTCATCAAGCAACAAGTTCTCCGGCTTCAAATCGCGATGAAAAACACCTCTGGCGTGACAAAAGGAAACGGCTGAAATCAATTGCTGGAAATACTTCCTGGCAACCTCTTCTTTTAACCTGCCTTTAGCAACCTTATTGAACAACTCACCACCACGAACATATTCCATGACAAAGTAAATCTTGGCTTTCGTAGCCATGACTTCAAAAAGCTGGACAATATAGGGGTGGCGAACAAGGCGAAGAATGGAGATTTCACGTTTGATATGAGCAATTAGACCACCCTTGAGGACTTTTTCTTTGTCAATGACTTTGATGGCAACACTTTCGTTGGTTTTAATGTTTCTAGCAAGGTATACCTTAGCAAAAGTACCATGTCCAAGAAGTTTGCCGATCTCGTACCGACCCAGAAGAGGGCTTTGGCTTTGGCTATTATTGCTCTTGTTTCCTAATTTTTTGTTGGTTGCCATAGAAATTGATGTGATGAGATGAGATGTATGAATGAATGAATTTAGGTTTGCTCTCTCGCTCTCTCTCTCTCTCTCTCTCGCTCTGAAAGAAAGAAAGAAAGACAGAAAGAGGCACTAGCTACCTAGAAAAGAGGAGGATGCATTTGCATTTTGGTCACTCTCTCTCTCACTCTAATAATAAGGAATAACAATAACAGAATAAATTCTTTTGTTTCTTTCTTTTTAGTTTTTTTTCATATTATTATTTCTTCTTGAATTGATCCAAATATATGTTGTGCTGAATTGCATAAATGTTGTTATTCCTATTATTTGATGTTTTCCCCCATCATCTTTGTCTTGGAATCGATGAGTTATATCCCTAATTTTTTTATTTTTTTATTTTTTTATTTTTTTTCAATATATTAACATGCGTTTACCATTCCTTAAAAAAAAAAACACGTGCATTTTATTTTTCTCTCGAATGTCAAAATAACCTGTTATGAGATTAGAAAGTTGAAAATAAACAATGGATTTGATTAATGAAACGACTCTTCGATAAGAGAGAGATTTCTCCTATTTTAAACAGAGTTTTTTAATTTTTTAATTTTTTTAATTTAAATTATTTTTTTATATTTTTACATCATTTTAATACAATGATATTAAAAATTAATTTAAAAAATAACTGTTATTATTAACATTAAAAGGAAAAGATTGTCTTTTATAAAAAGATTCAAATACGCAAAAACAGCTTGTTTCCAACTAACTCAAACCTTAATTTTTTGTGTGGTCACCACGTGCTGTTGCTTGCGAGTTTTCATGGACCACACGTAGCTAATTCTTTTCTCATTTTCTCTCCCTCGCCACCACAACTAGCTTAAGACATTTCTCCTTACCGTTTGATGGTGATCAAGATTGATCAGCGGTTTGAAGGGCTGGATTACGTGGCAAGGAGTGGACTTTATGGTGCTGTGGCTCTCATGGGGATAATAGTCGGTTACGTCATGGGGATCCCATGAGGCGGAAGTACGTGGTGCTGATGATAAGGGAGGTTATAAGTCAACTTGATGGTCGGTGATCGTCTCACCTACACGTATCAGAAAATTTTAAAAAATGTTGACCAGTCTTTTTAGTTATAAAGAAGTGCAAGAAACAATTAAATAGTCTACGAGGTAAAAATAAAATCTGAAAGAAATATGCTGACATGCGAATAAATTATTTACTTTTTTACTTACTATTTTTTGAGATTATTATATTTTATTTTTATGGTTTCTCATGCTATTGATTTTTTTTATAACTATTAGATGATTTGTAGTTCAACTGTATTTTAAAAAACAATATTTTAAATTATTATTTTTAGATATCTTGATGTGTTAATATTAAAAATAATAATATAAAATGAAGTAATAATTTTGTAAAACCTAAGATACGATAGATGTATACAATATTTTTAAAATATTTTATATGTTATACGAAAATGAATAAAAACACGCTTAAAAATCATAATAACATGTAATCAGTTAAATGTAAGAGTGTGTGTGTGTGTGTGTGTGTGTGTGTGTGTAGAGGATAAGCATCATATAAACTATATATTTACTTACAATTGAATGAATCCGGATACCTAAGGCGTTATATTGTTTTGATAATTATTGTGATGATTATGAAGGAGCACGCGGTGATAATTTTATTTCTTCTCTTTTTAAGTTCATTATCCATATCTTCTCTTTTGTTATATACTAATTGATTTGCTCGCATGACAATCCATGTTTTTTAAAATATAAAAAAATATATAAAAAATTAAGAGATTTTTTTGCAATATTATAAATCCGAGTAAAAAGATAAATCTTTAAATCTTTTATCTTGAATCTTTGACCGACATGAGTTTCCAATAAAATATATAAGAAAAATCTTAATGACTGTTTTTTATTTTAATTATTACTAATATTATTATCATAATTATTACTATTATTATTATCATCACCTTAATTATTAAAATCATAATCACTAAAATCATCATAATAAAATTAATTATTGATATCATAATCATACTACAACCATCGTAATAAACAACTACCACTACTATTATTAGTAATATTATTGTTATTGTTGTTGTTGCTGCCACTACTACCACTGCTTCCATCACCACCATCATTATTATTATTATTACTACCATTAATATTATTATTTTAATTATTATTAATATTATTATTACTATCATCACCATAATTATTGATATCATAATCACTAAAACCATCATAAAAACTCAATTATTGATATAATAACCACTAAAACCATCATAGTAAACTACTACAGTTACTACCACCACCACCATTACTATTACTTCCACCACCACCACCACTACCATTATTATTATTACTATTATAAATATTATTATCACAACTATCACCATCACTACCGCTATTACTATTATAATAAACTATTGTTATCATCATTATTACTAACATTATCATCATAATTAGTAATATTATTAATAATATTAGTAGTATTTAAACGCGTAATGAAGTGCAATAAATAAAAAAGATGCTCCTAAAATTGAAGATAAGGGTTTCTAAGGTAAGATCTTGATGTTTTCATGCTTGATTATGTTGGTCGAGTTTGATTTTAGGATTTGGATGGTTTAAGATGTTTAATTAATGTTTTAAGGTGTTAGTTTGGCTTAAATCATTTGATATGAGGACTGAGTTATGAGTTTTTTTAAGAACAAGTTGAATTATTTTAAAGATCTGCAGTTTTGGAAAACTGGCAAATTAGGATTTTAAAATCTTAATCAACCGATCAACCTATTTGTCTGAACCAGTCGACCTGTTGTGATTATGGTTGATCAGTTGACTGAGCAGTAGGGGTTGATCAATTCTTTTAGGTTCGATCAGTTTATGACATGTTCGAGATCAATCAGGTGGATTTGTTTTACTTTTATAATTATATTTTGGTCTCTAATTTTAGAGTTGTAATCTTTTATGTTATTTGTTTCGAGTTGTATTTTAGTATTTTTTTTGTATTCGTAATAAGTTCTACTGACATTCCTCTTAGCAATCCTCAATAGTCACTAGTTTTATGTCTGTTTGTATTTCGTCTTTATTTTCTTGGTGAGTGAGATAATTTTTAACATGTATGTAATATAAATAAATTTATGTATGTTGATCGTATGATGAGTAGAACTGGTTATTTCTTGAATCTTTTTATATGTTGCTTTATTTTTTGAGTAATTATTCATTCTTGAATTTTCACTCGCATTTTATTGGATTAAATTATATTCGATATGACATTCATTTGCTTTGATAATTATGTGAATATCTGTTGTGTATTGATATCGAAAACTTCAAACTAACAGAGATTAGTTAATCTATATATATATATATATATATAGTAGTTTGTATGCCTAGGTGGTGAGAGAGACGCCAGCCTGTAGCAACTAATCATCTTATAGTGATTAGGGCTGCAAACCACGTCTGTTATCAAAACCATAAGGTTTCGTCTGTTGTTTTTTATATGACATATATTTCACTACCATATACTAATATGCTTAATATATATATATATACACACACTTCTGTTTCAGTTCTTATACTTCTATTATATCACAATTTATTATCGATAATTTATAAATATCCATAATGTATATTAAATGCTATTCCTTTACTGAGTTGATTGAACTCACTCCCTTTTTTTAATATTATTTTTAGGTTCTTAGCTTTTGGTAGCAGGTTAACTTTGTTGAGAATTTTTGCTTCTTTATTTTTGACTGGTATGTCTTGCTTGTTTTTGTAAGGCTTTTCTTTTGGTCTTGATTTGATGTTTTAGAATACTCTATATTATTACACTATTTTAGTTAAAGTTTGGATTTTTATATTGTAATAAGTATTATGAATTATTATTAGTTTTAAAGAATATTTTGAAAGTTTAGGAAATGCTATGGAATTTTATATAAATTATTTTTTGAGAAGTATGTCCAAGGCTTAACGTAGATGGAGTGTTCATATAACACTTTTCTTACGTTGTCGGTCACGAACCTCGAATTTGTTGGGCGAACATCCCACACATGTATTTAATTAATCTAGTTTAGTTAATTTAAATTAGATCAAAGAAAAACAAATTGTGATATGTTTAGTTTATTTATTTGTTCTAATTAATCTTTGTTGATACTGAAACACTTGTTGGGTCGGCCATCCCACACATATATTTAATTAATCTAGTTTAGTTAATTTCAATTTAGATCAATGAAAAACAAATTGAAGTTAAAAAAAAAAAAAGAGTAAAGGGTCTGGGGTTAGGTAGCCCATTGTGTCTAGCTCGTAAAAATGAAATGTCATGCTCGAAAGCCTACTAAGATAGGCTTGTGTGCCTTGTTTGTTTAGATATTTTTTAGTGAACCAAGGACGACATTATTTTTTTCAAAAAAACAACAAAAGAAGACGACGTGTCAACTGTTGCGCCATCTATTTTTTCAGAATTCGAGCGTCGGAGAGGAGGTCCAAAATTCAATTAGTGGTTTTCTTAGCCTAAAATTTTATTTTCAACGTATTTTAGCCTAAAAACATCCTTAAGCTCTTAAAGAATCTATTTATCAACCCGAGAACCACTAATTAATCTCAAAAACACAAAATTAACTCGTAAATAATTTTTTTTTAATAAAACGAGCACCTCAATTTAACTTTTATCGTCAAATAAAAATCATTGACACCGAGAATAAATTTTTTTATTTTTGAAAATGGAGAACCAACTATTTTTCAATCGTTTTCATTCAACTCTGTCTCTTCCTCTTAAAATACAAGGACTAAAACGTGACCCAAATAAATTTTTGGATCAAAACACAAAATTGTCAAATTAAAAGGACCAAAATTGAACTTGTCCACAATCCAAAGACAAAAGAATGGAAGAAACACACTGACAAGACAATGTGTGGGAAAAGAAAATCCAGTTTTTTGCCCTCAAATTGAATCTAAGTCCCTCTAATTTCAATTTTTTGCAAACAATTAAATTGATTTTTTTCTGCAAAATATTATAAGAAAAAACAAAACCATTTTAGGAGCACAATAAATTAAATAATTAGTATTTCTATAAGCATCGGCCTTTCATGAAATTTCCAATCCCAGTACTTTACTTTCACCTGCTTCTCCCTCTTTATCAAAATTAAAATAAAACCAAATAAGTAGCTTTTTAATTCTCGAGGAGCCTTTATATAAAAATAACAATACTTTCTTGAAAAATACATTAAACGTAGGGGCCTTTTATTTTCAGCTTGGGGGCGGTCGCCCCCACCAGCCCCCCGGCTCAGCCACCGTGACATTACTGTAGAAACGGAAAATGCATAGGCAATGATAATGCTATAGCTAATCAAATAAAGCAAAAGTACATGATTCAGCCCCCTTTTATTAGATTTTTATCATGGGAATGCTCCGACAAATAAAAAGAGCAGACCATTAAGAAAGTGGCGTAATTAATGGAATAACCTGAAAAAGATCAATTCATTTACAATCATCAATAAAAAGATTTTATTTTAGAAAAGTAAATTCATCATTACATTATTTTAATGAATAATGAATACTATCACATTGAATAATGTCTTTCATCCCAATTAGTTTTTGATAATAAATGG
>Ga0307515_10014424_pt1 | contig 14651 bp, 12 predicted proteins | sample 17_EM_MG_FD_194513 | JGI IMG/M metagenome (GOLD analysis project Ga0307515, IMG submission 194513) | Populus trichocarpa ectomycorrhiza microbial communities from riparian zone in the Pacific Northwest, United States - 17_EM | ecosystem: Host-associated > Plants > Roots > Unclassified | place... | reverse complement strand
CCAAGAAAATACCCGCACTTTTTTTTTTTTTTTTTTTTTTTTTTTTTGTGGGGGAAAGAAGGGAAATGCATCATGCACCGTGACGCTTGTGCACCATGTGTGGGACTCCAGTATGGCTCGCCGTTGGGAACAACCACCCGTTGGACAATCTGCCGCCTGACCTACCCACTAAAACCCTTCCCTGCCGGTTGGCTCGGCTACATCCCAATTAAGAAAAGTTAATTGTTGGGTATGGGTTTGCGTTGAAGTCAACAAAACTTCCGTCACCCCAGAGGGATCATAGTTTGTTTTGTCGGATTGTTCTTTTAGTTAGGTCCATGAATTTCGTCGCAATCCAGCTGTTCCTTATTAGGCTCAATATTATATCCTTTAGTATCTCTTTTGTTTTGTTCGGTACTACATCCTGATTGTTTATTGTATTTTTATTCTCTGTGGTTACAAATACCAGGTCAGAGAACCGGTGAAGAACCGGGCAAGAGGACCAGTGATCACCAGGTGGGGAGGTACTGGAACTGGGTGACAGACCCGGTCACCACCAGGTCCCATCAAGCAGAATTAGTCCTGGGTCTCTGACCCCAAGCTGGTAACTGGGCTGGTGGCCTGGTGCTACCAGTCATAAGAGCCAGTGAACAGGCTTGAATAGCAGGTTGTTCCACCCATGATATGCATGATTGAAAATAAAACAAAATGTATATAACAAATATACTACATGCTGGTGATGCAACAAAAATGTGCAGAAAGTGAAATGCATCAATAAGGAATGAATGTAAGACATTAATGAATGGGAAGCATGCAGTAGATAGACAGTCCAATTAATGGAGAAGCTAGTATAGGACTGACAAGACAAGGGAGCTGTGAGGTAGTACTGGCAATCGCAAATCAACAAGAAGACAATTGATCTGTTGGGTGTTTGTAATCAGTGCGGTGTATAATGAACCAAAAAATGTACTACTTAATGATGAAAAGAACTGCCAATTAAACCCTGGAATGACAGTGCTTGCAAGGGGACCACCTGGGGGGATCCTTGTGATTGGATTGGATTGGAGGTGCCCTTGCCTTTCCCTTGCTCTTCATGAGCAGCAGGTCTTCCTCAGGGGGGGTGCAGCGGGTTGGGTGCTGTGAGTGGAGCTGAGGTCAGGAATAATGGACTACAGTCATGAACTCACAGCAGTCTCGAGGTCACAATCAGTTTTGAGATCAGATCCGAGCACAAGTGGTGATGCCCCCATGAATGGTGGATCTGAATTATGAGGGAGAGGAGGCCAGTCATGTTGCCTCTGCCTCTTATTTGGAGGCTCCTCATCAGCATCAGACTCCTGTATTTTGGTTAGTGGGAATAAAAGAGAAGGGTAGTATGGACCAAAACCTCCAGAGCTGTTATGGTGCTGGGCCCTCTTGATGTCTGTGCTTGCGTGATTTCTTGCTGGCCAAGAACTCATGGAATTTGGTGATATTCTCTGTGGAGCACAAGGGCTAGTGAGCAGTGCATCAGGCAGGTCACCAGTGGTGCCTCAGGGACAAATCAGGACTTACCAGCATTGAGATTGTTCAAGGAGAACAAATCGTGAGACATTGGTGGTGAGATCGGTGAGGTGGATGAGGGGATGAGGAAGTGGTTGGGGTTTAAGTTGTTTAAAGTTCTGTCACTTTGGACTTAAAGTTTTCAATGGCTAAAATCAAGGCACAGGGCAAAAAAAACACATACAACAGGCACTCAGCATCAAGTCTGTGGACCCAGTGGGTGCCGGTGCTCCTCAAGTATGCTGGTGTAAAGGATTTGGGGTTGGGTGTGGGGAGGTAAGGCTGGCAAGCACGCATTGACATCATGCAACTCAACAGAGAAAGCATAGAGAGAGTGATTAATCCCTTATCTACATGTCTGCAATCAAGTACTGACCTTAGGGGATTGCAGGAGATCGCTACCAAATATATGAAGAGCCTGAAGAGCCACTAGCCAGCCAGGGACACAGCCAAAGTCAGAGGGTAGGTTCTTGAATAATATATCATTATGAAACTTAAGCTCACTATAGGAGGAGGCTTTCGACATAGGCAACAATCCCTCCATTGACATGTCAATCCCTGTCAATCTGTGCAACGATTGGTCAGAAGAGATATATGGAAATGAAGAGATGTACCAATCATCAGAACACGGGATATCGCGCTCTCCCCGCCCAGAACTCTCTCATTCTGTCTTTCAGTGTTGTGATGATTCTGGATTTTTCACTGGATTTTTCGATGCATTTTGCATATATTCGGGAATTTCTAGCTAAATTCCCTGAATTTCTACGGGAGGAGCGACTCTTGGAGTTGCATGGAACGCTATGGAACATTCTAGAACCTTCTAGAATGTGCTGGAATGTTCTGGAACATTCCTATGATGTCATGATGACGTCATCCTTTATGATGTCATCTTCCTTTGTGCTTACTCATGTAATGGCGTCATACTTTCTCATGACATCATCTTGTATTGTGATTGCTCAGCCTATGACCTCATATGTTCCCACATGATGTCATATTCTATTACGGCTTACTAACAGCACTCTCACGCGATGTCATAGATGACTCTATTTGTTTGCACATGTACATACTAGACGAAGGGTACTTAATGACATGACAGAGGGGGACTGGATCCTCACTCTGTCTTTGCACTCTTAACTCACACCTAGCCCACATCAGCTACCTGCAACTTTTGTTACACAAGACAGAGTCACTAGTAAGTCAGGACCTAGGCTTCACACAGGTTACCTGCCTGTCGACTTCAGCAGTGGACAGGGCTACTCCTGCACCCACCCTCAGCAAGCCGGAGATAAGAGAGACTATTGGAACCTTCCCCAACCCATTACCTCTGCGTGTCAGACGTAGAATTCCTCTTTAGACACACTGCCAAAGGGGTCTTTGACCATCTAGGGGTGTGTTATTAGAGAGAGAGTTCCGCTGCGCAGTAGTAGAGGGGGGTATTTCCTTTACAACTCTTCCTCTCTGTGCACACGACTTTGGCTTACCCGACTGGCTGGAGAACTGTACACTGACGAGTGATCCCAGTGCCATTCTACTCAGGATTCCAGGACGACGTCGTTGCCAGCCTCATTTCAGAAGTAGAGAGTGGGAGGATTATCCGATTCCTTCAAGACTGCGATATCCCAGTTTACCACTACCAGTGCCCCAAGACCCCCAACAGCAACAACTACTGCAAGTTATCCACTTGTAGGTATTGTGTCCTCAGTCTCAGAGGATACATTACTACCACAGAAGAAGGGAGAAGAGATTACGCCCCATTACCAGCTCCGCCTTACTGCTACAAAAGGTGGAAGTGTGCAGAACACGGGGAAGAGATTTGTGAAAGGGATTGTAGTGTGTTTACTAAGCAGAGCGCAGTCTATAGGGTTTGGAAGTGGGATTTAAAAGAGAAACAGTTCATGCAGGAGATTAGGGATAGTTGGAACGCATTGGAGAACGGGTTTTTGAGCCCAGCAGACGAAAAGAAGGAAGAGGAAAAACTAGGAGCAATCAGGAGGAGTAAGAGAGGAAACAGAGGAGCTCCATATAGCTTGGAGAACAGAAGAGCGAGGGAATCGCTCAGACCCACAAGGATTAGAACCCAGGGAGAAGGGTTCATTACACATCTCGGAACCCACCAGTAAATGTTTGAGTTTTTACTAGCAATTGTAATCCGAATCCTTGTCAATCTCGCTTTACTCGGAAGTCTTATAACAGGACTTCTTACAATTGCTGCATTAGCACTTGCATCGGTCACAGAACACGAAGGAGGAGTTGAAGTTGTCGAGTTTGACCCAGAAACTCTATACGCCAGACGACGAAGACTTAGAGTCTTACCAGTACAACACGAGGAAGGTGTTCAACCTCATACGCCTCCAGCAGAAAACCAACCGCTTAACCCACGCCCATATCTTCGTCAAAGAAACATCCCAGTTGCAGAACGAACACCTTCTCCTATTGAGGTACAAGTACAAGCAAACCCAGAACAACAATAAATGGGAAAAGGACAACGAAAACACAAGAACGCGACGTTTTCATTACAAGATTTCCACAAGGCACCACCGCTTGCTGGAAACAAATATCTATACGTGGCGGAGTGTTTTCCCCAGTGCGGCAAAAGGGATTGCAGCAATTCTTGTACTTTCAACAGCATTCCTTTGGGAGGAATAAAAGAGTTTTACATTTGTACGGCAGCAGGATTGAAGATTCAGAAGTGGGCGGAAACATTTGCATTTGACGGAACTCCAAATACTTATAAGAAGGTTTGGCAAGCCCCACAATCGGTGTATAATTTCCAAAACCTCAGTGACACTATACCTGAGACACCTCTTGGAGGATATTATCAATACACACCACAGGCTTGTCCACGACTTGCAGAAAACAAGAAGGTTTGGAGGGAATACGTGCAAAGAAAAGCAAAACAGGACTTTGAGTACAAGCTCAAAGCTAAAGAAAGGGCACTTCAGAGAGCAGAAATCTCTCAGGCGATTAAGGAAGCAGAAGAGGAAAGGAAGGAAAGGGAAAGAAGGCAACCTGGACCTTCAAGGATTGGGAAAAAAATTACGGATATTCTGGACAGCCCTGACTTCATTTACTGAAGATAAGGTTTATCTAGAAAATCAAGAGATCCCAAAAGGAGATCCGGGAGAGGTTGAGTGGGATTGGACTTGGAATTGGTTAGTGTGGCCATTGGAAAGAGAGTGGCCTGAGACGGATTGGGAGAGATTTGAATCAGAAGAGTCGACAGGGTCTAGTGGAAACTAGCAACTTAAAACAACACCCTTAGTGGATGCAGGGGAGAAATATAGTGGAAGAAGGACTTAGATTGGAGTGGACACCAAATTACTATTGGAAGGAGAGACCAGACGGAGAACCAAAAGCGGTTTTATTAGGGTGGACAAGACAAGTAGACTTGTACAGAAATCAGGCAATCACAGAAACTTGGTCCTACGTGTGGTATTACCATAGACCCTTGAACCAAGTAAAAGGACACTCTTTTGAGAAGTGGTTGGAAGAAATTTATCAAATTTCTGAACCAACACTAAGGGGAGACTTATACCGGTGGACAGTGGAGAAATTTGGACAAGAACCATTCAACATAGTTGATGAGCTTCGGGCCCCCGATTACTGGTCAAATCGCAACCCAGTTAACTGAGGGAACAGGTTCGAGTTCATCTAGCTCGGGTTCAACAATCTTACCACATAATATCCAAGCAACGTCACAATCACCACCGGTCGGATTTAGCCTATTCCCACATATGGCAGGAGTACCAGGAGGATCAGGAGGAGGAGGAGGAGGCGGAGCACCACCGCCAATGGTACAAACCCCCAGACCCACTAGAGCAGGAGCATATATCACCCAAGCCGAAGCAACAACCTATGCCGAATCTGTAAGGACTTATGTCAACAACTGTGATTTCTTGCTATCAGCATTAAATGCAGCAACACCACAAGGAGCAAGGCCAAATACTCCTGACCCAGCTACAGCAACAGATGTGGACTGGGTACAGTATTCAGCAGATACAGAAAACCATGGAAATGAATGGACTACAGCGGTCCTAAGAGCAAGGCAAAGGGTGATAGACGATAGAGCTCAAATTAGGGCAATACCAGCAGCAGCACCCCCACAACCTCAAAGAAGAAAATTCCCGGTACCGGGGAAATATGAAGGAAAGGTTGGGGATACCGCAGTGACATTTATGACTCAATGTCAAAATTACCTCAGAACTGAGGGAAGAGGATGGGGGGATGAGTACAAGATTCGCTGGATGACACAGCTCATGGAAGGAAGGGCAGGACCATGGGCGGAATTACAACTACGACGAATGGAGGAAGAACTGGATGATCAAGGAGACCCACTGCCAGAGTTGGCAGACTGGGACTTATGGGTCGAACATTTCAAAACCCAGTGGTACGATCAAGGGGATAGGATTGCTAGCAGAAGGAAATGGAGGGATGGAGTTTCCCAGACAGGATCAGCAAGGGAATACTTCGCCCTTATGGAAGGACTAATTGTCAAGTTGAGTTACAACCAGAACTCAAGGGAAATACTTGACATTGTCCAAGAGGGACTGAAGTTACATATAAAAACACACTTTGCTCTGACTGTTTGGAATGACTACAGAACAATGAAGAACGATTGTATCCAATATGATGAAGCGGTTTATGCTCAAACAAGGTCAAGAGAAGGAAAGAAACAGGACAAGGGAAAGGGGAAAAGCACACCAAAGAAAGCGGAGACCTCGGTTATGGGTACTGGAAGGTTATCAAATGAGGATTGGGAAATGTGTAAGGTCAAGGGATTCTGTTTCATTTGTAAAAAGACTGGAAAGGATGTATTGGGATTGGCAAAAGAACACCCCAACCACCCCAAGAGGGAGAAAACAAAAGAGGGAGGGGCGAAAACAAACAAAAAAGAAGATAAAAGAAATACCAAAAACAAGACTGCGAATGTAAAGGCTTTGAATACGGAACATGACTCAGATGTAGATAAGACTGCGGCTTCAGATTCGGATTCGGATGACCAGCCTGAGGGGTCAAAAAACTAGGAAAGTCCAAGGCAGCCGCTGTGCTAAGGACTATGGAGATTGGCCAAATATCATCTGTAAACATTACCGAGACTCCTTATGAAATAGTACCACAATTCATGGTCATGGTCAATCTCAATCAAGCGGGAAAAGTGAGAGCCCTTTTAGATAGTGGATCATCAGGAAATTTCATCAACCTTGCGGTGGTGAAAAGGTTGAGATTACCAACAATTTCCAGAAAAGGGTTACTCAGAGTAACACATGTTAAAGGAGGAGAGGTAGGCATCGTTGATCAACAGGTCCGATGCTACATGAGAATAAGGGACTCAAAAGGAAGGAGTCATAGGGAAATCATTACCTTGGATGTGATTCCACTTGGGAAACATCAGGTAATATTGGGATTACCATGGTTGAAACATCATGAACCAAGTTTAGATTGGGGAATGTTAAAACCAACCTTTGATAGTCAGCATTGCCAGGATCAATGTCTATTAGAAAGAGGAACAGCAGGGATCTCGAGTATTACACTCGAAGAATTAGAACTCTTTGAGGTTTCTGCTATGGAAACAATCCAGGACTGGAGGAAATCAGTACCCAAGGAGTATCATGACTTTGCTCAGGTTTTTGATCTCCAAAAGGCTAGAAAGTTACCACCATTAAGAGGGGAATGGGACTTTAGAATCGATTTGGTTAAGGGAGCACCATTACCACCAAGAAGTCGACCATACAGATTAACTCCAGACCAAATGGAAGAAGCAAGTAAACAACTACAAGAATTAGAGGACTCAGGAATGATTGAGGACTCAACCTCACCAATTGCGGCACCATTATTCTTTGTTCCAAAGAAGGACGGAACCCAGAGAATGGTTATAGACTATAGGAGGTTGAATAATGTTACGATTAAGGATGCTTATCCATTACCAAATATGGAGGAGCTATTGGAGGCAGCTCGGGGAGCTAAGGTTTTTTCAAAATTTGACCTTAAATTTGCCTACAACCTTATCAGAGTCAGACCTGAAGATAAATGGAAAACAGCATTTATCACCCCGGGAGGACTGAAACAATTTACGGTGTTACACTATGGGTTTGCAAATGCTCCAGCATGTCTACAAAGATATGTAAATCATGCCCTTGCACCATTGCTATATAAACAACCTCCTAAAGTCAGCGCATATATGGATGATGCGGGAACCTTTGCGAAGGATAAGAAGGAAGCGGTAGCACTCAACCACGAACTCTTGAAGTTGTATCAGAAACACGGGTTGTTCTGTAACCCGAAGAAGTGTGAATTCCACAAGGAGGAAATGGAATTACTTGGAGTAGTAGTAAACTCCAAAGGATTTGCTATGGAGGAGAGAAAGATCAATGCTGTAGCAGAATGGCCAAGACCCACCAATTTGAAACAAATGAAGGGATTTATTGGGTTTTGTAACTTCTATCGACGATTCATTAAAGGGTTCTCAATCATAGCACGACCCTTGCATGAATTAGATAAGAAGGGAACCATTTGGAAATGGGGAAAGGAGCAAGAAGAGGCATTTGAGACGCTTAAGAAGAGGATTACAGAGGAACCATGTCTAGCACACATAGATCCTCAGAAGACATTTAGGATGGAAACAGATGCTTCAAACTTTGCTTATGGAGCGGCATTAGCTCAAAAGCAAGAGGATGGAAAATACCACCCAGTTGCATTTATGTCCAAATCTATGCAACCGGCAGAGAGAAATTATGATATCTTCGATAAAGAGGCATTAGGGGTTGTAAAACCTTTACAACATTGGAGATATTGGTTACAGGGGACAAGGAAACCGATCCAAATTATTACGGATCATAAGAATCTTCTTACGGGATTTAATGATAGACCAACACCAAGTAGAAGACACCTTAGATGGGTAGAAGCCTTAAGACATTTCAACTATGTCTTGGGATACCGCTCGGGGGATAAGAACTCAGTAGCAGACCCATTAAGCAGGAAACCTGATCTGTTACCTGTTGAAGGAGAGCTACCAACATTCAAACCTTTCCCTGAAGAAAAGATTCTACCAATAGAGGAACTGGACCTATTGGAGTTGGAGGAAATGGAGGACATTGCTCTAGCATTAGTAACCACAGATGGAGATATACAGGAGAGGATTAGGAAATGGTTACAGAAGAGCAAAGAAAAATGGCCAGATTATCGGGAGGAAGAAGGATTATTGGTTAAAGATGGAAGGATCTGGGTACCCCCAGACGAGGACTTAAGGAGAGAGTTGTTGGAATTGTACCATGACTCTCCATTTACGGGTCATTTGGGGATTACAGGAACATTGGATATCCTTGGAAAAGGATACTATTGGGAGAATATGCAGGACTATATTAGAGATTATGTGACGGGTTGTAGAACTTGTTACAGAGCGAAGAAAAGGAACAAGAAGAGACATGGGACCTTAAATCCCTTACCAATTGCTGAAGGACCATGGCTATGGACAGAATCAGATCACATAGTGAAACTACCAAAATCAAAGGGGTTTGATTCTATCTATGTGGTAGTGGACCGATTTACCAAGATGGCCCACTTCATACCATGTACAGAAGCTAAAGGAGAGGAGGATATTGTGGAGTTACACCTTAAACACGTATGGAAACATCACAGACTTCCCTTGGTACACTCCACAGATAGACATGGAAATTTCACTTCAGACTATGTGAGGAAGCTCTTCACGGGACTAGGAATAGAGCAGCGCTTTTCTACAGCCTACCATCCTCAGACTCAAGGACAGGTTGAAAATCTTAATGGGTGGCTGGAAACCTATCTTAGGATGTTCTGTAATCATCAGAAGGACAATTGGGCATCATTACTACATATGGCGGAATTTGCATGGAACAATCATTACCATCACTCGATTAAAACCACACCTTTCTATGCAAATTATGGTCGACACCCAGTTCTTACCGACAGAGCACCTTTAGAGGACTTGACAATCCCAGCAAGAGTGGAAAGGATTAAGGGGACTCAGAAGGACATTGAGGGAGATTTACATTTGGCCTTAAGAATCCAAAAGAAACAGTTCGATAAAAGGAGGGATAGAAACCCAACTTTTGAGAAGGGAGACAAGGTCTATTTGGAAACGGAGAACTTGATCACAGATGAAGGGTCAAAGAAATTGAGTGACAAGAGAACAGGACCCTTTGAGATTGAAGAGAAAATCTCCGAGGTGGTATACAGACTCAAGTTACCACCTCATATGAAATGTCACCCAGTATTCAACATAGACATGTTGAGTAAGGAAAAACCAGACAAGATCCCGGGAAGGAGACCTAAAGAGCCAGCCCCAGTAGTCATAGAAGGGGACCTTCATTACGAAGTGGAGAAAATCATCGATTCAAACTGGTACCACGGTCACCTTCAGTATAAGATCTCATACAAGGGATATGATAAGGAACACAATGAGTGGCAATTCAGAGATGACCTACTGGAGGATATGGACAAGGATACGTTAGAAGACTTGGAAAGGGCCTTTTATAAGGAACATGAGAATGCTCCAAGGATAGGAGATAAGGACACAACAAGAAAAAGAGGGACAGGGAGGAAGGTGAAAACGGGAAAAAGGAAAAAATCATAAGAATCCCCCTTTACTTTAGAGGGCCTTCTTCGTGGCGAAGAGGGCCCCTAGGGGGGTATTGTGATGATTCTGGATTTTTCACTGGATTTTTCGATGCATTTTGCATATATTCGGGAATTTCTAGCTAAATTCCCTGAATTTCTACGGGAGGAGCGACTCTTGGAGTTGCATGGAACGCTATGGAACATTCTAGAACCTTCTAGAATGTGCTGGAATGTTCTGGAACATTCCTATGATGTCATGATGACGTCATCCTTTATGATGTCATCTTCCTTTGTGCTTACTCATGTAATGGCGTCATACTTTCTCATGACATCATCTTGTATTGTGATTGCTCAGCCTATGACCTCATATGTTCCCACATGATGTCATATTCTATTACGGCTTACTAACAGCACTCTCACGCGATGTCATAGATGACTCTATTTGTTTGCACATGTACATACTAGACGAAGGGTACTTAATGACATGACAGAGGGGGACTGGATCCTCACTCTGTCTTTGCACTCTTAACTCGCACCTAGCCCACATCAGCTACCTGCAACTTTTGTTACAAGTGTGCAGTGGAGGACCACCGGACAAGCACTCATGACACTGAAGACAGCACCTCCGACTCAGGGATCAATAGTGATATCGTTGTCTTCAGCCCAGATGTTGAACTCGATACTCCTGATGAATACGAATATCATTTACTTTATTATCAATTTGCTACAACCTGTACATGCAAGGGACATGACATCGATTCAAGGAATACAATTATATACTTTGAACTGTTCACTGGGGCTCTGACCCGGTGATCAAATGGGTCCCTGACCTGGTGATACTCACCGGGTGTCTGACATGATATACACCAGGTCCCATGCCCGGTGTGCCTGGTGCCTGGGTCTGGGACCTGGTGTTTGTAACCACAGAGTATTTCTTGATTTCCATATAGCCCATAATGTCATAGAAATCAGGATCCATAGTCTTTCAGAGTCACTGTTGCAGTCATCATTGAAGGTGATCACTGCCGATCCTCTAATCAGGCCTAAGGATAAGGCCAGCCATTCTCTTGGTGTGGTTTTCCTCCATATGTTTGTTGTGGTTTCCCATGTCTGCCTCTGTCCGTTGTGATCACAGGATAACCATAAATGTTGTTTGGTTTCCATAATGTCATCTCCCATGGTCCTTTTACAGAAAGAGCAGAACGCCCTCTTGGCATGGCCTGGGATGTTGTTCCAGTAGGGTCCACACTTTATTCTGCTGATTAACATGTTTCTGATGTGGTCTTTCAGGCAGGGTGGAATGCCTAGTGATTTGATTCCTCTCAGCAGCTTTTTGTTGGTGGGTCATAGGCCCATTATTGCCTCTATCCTGTCTTTTGATTCATCAAGTGTTGTCTGGTGTGGTATTGCTTGTATCTTCCTTGTGTGCCATCTCAGTAGGGCTTTATAAGTGTGTCTAGCATCTAGAGCCTGTAGTCTTGCACCATCTTGGAGGGCCTCATGGTTGTTTACCCATTCTGTATCATCTTCTCTCATCTGTGCGTCGTTCTCTCTTCTGGCATTTGCTAGGGCGTCAGCTCTAATGTTACCATAGTTGTTCTCATGCCCTTTGACCCACTTGAAGGTCGTTCGAGCTGGTCTAGTTCTTAGTTTGATGAGGATACTTTTTATTAGGTCTGAGTTCGATATGTCCGACCAGTTCAGGTCTTTGTATTTGTTCGCGTAGGTGCAGATCACTCTTAGGCTGGTCAGGGAGTCTGACTCTATTTCTAGGTCGTTAGATTCATTTTGTCTTAATGCTTCTAGGATCGCTCCTAGTTTGGCTCATGAATTCGAAGCTGGTTTTGGCCCTCTTCCATTCATGTTAAGTTTAATGTTTCTAGTGCTACCATCATCGTACCAGACGCCTATTCCGGCTGTTGTGTTTTCCCATCCGTTGTTAATGGCCGATCCGTCAGTACTGACTTTAGTATACCATCCGCTTGGTTCGATTGCCTGGTTTATTCTAGGTGGGTTCCTTTCTCTTAGGAATGGGTCTTTTTCTTTTGATTTGTGGCCAGGGATTTTCCCAAGGATTCTGATACCTCCTAGTGTACAGTGGTCGGATCTTGTGTCCGGGTTGAATAGCACGGAGACCTTCGCGGGGTCTTTTCCTTTATTCCTCTTGATCCTCCTTGGGGTATGCCATAGGGACCCGGACTTAACATACAGCATCATAGAAAACGACTTCGCAGGTCCCTTTTGTTGGGTTATTTCATCTTCCCACTGATAAATGGCCTTAAGTAGAGAGAGAAGACTAGCAGGGCCGGTCAACAACTGGCAAGCCCTGGCCTATGGAAATGGACTCACGTTTCAGGCCGACTCTCCTCATACACGAAGGTGGCAATACTCCCCCAACCTCAGGTGCATTCTTGGAGGGTGTTTGAGATAGTGTCATGTTCACGACGCCTGGACTAGCTGATGGAGGGAGGCAGCATCGCAGAATACGGGAATCGTATCTCCTCTGTTGGATGCCGAGTATTAATTTGAAATGGGCAGTGATACCAGGCGTAACTTACAGCACGAGCCCAATTATCTCCAAAGCATACATAGAGTGGAACAGCAGGAAAGTTTTCACCGAATAGAACAATCTGTTTCCTTCCTGTCGTAGGACCTCTCTCTGGGACCACCTCCTCCAGTACAGTTGCACCCATATTCTGATTTATACCCTCATTGTGGGTATGTGCAGGAGTCGATTTGCACTTGTGACGTCTCGGGCGGTGTGGAGATAACAGGAGCACTGCCTCCCTGCCCTGAAGGCACAACTGAGGGTGTGTTAAGAGCCCGAGATACTCCTGATGAATTTTGGTCAGGTATTCTGGAAGACTAGTTTATGCTACGCCCACCAATGGTCGCTCAATGCGAAGTCAGTTGCCTCGTGCTAGCAAGGCCATTCTCTAGAAAGAGGGATTTGTGCAGAGTAGTGTACCATCTACGCAACCGATAGATGACGCAGAATCGCAATTAATGGTGAATGCCTTGACACATCAACGAAGAAACATGGATGCAATGCAAGCCTCATCATCGTCTATCAGTGGTAGACACGAGCTAGTCGGACATCTGTCGAGTTCAAGTAGAAGGTGAGGTTAAGTTCAGTCGTGCATTTGAGGCTGGACAGTTTGACACTCAGATCCCAACGCCAAGTAGCACCATGCAAGGTTGTTTCAAAATGCCAGGAATATTCACTAGAAGGTTGCTTGGTTCCTCCAGCACCATTCCACATGACTCTATTGGCGTATTCAATCAAATTCACGACGCCAACGCAAGGGAGGGTTCACACATCGTCATGGTGTCGTCAATGTGCCAGACATGGACAAGTGCTGCATAAGCCTCTGGTTTGTTCTCATTATTTCCAGCATCTGTTGCCCTTTCCTGGGGCAGATCGAACAAGCTGACGCTCCTCACCCAGTCGTGTAGCTTGTCAATGCGTGCCCTGACTAGTGATATGACTGTGTAGTACCAGACTAATCCTTCCAATAGCGTAACCTTGTCAGCAGGTCAGTTTCCGTTTGTCTCGGCGCGTGCGAGGACCAAGTGGTCATAGTGCGCCACTTCGGTCCTATGCCCTCCTAATCAATTTCTATGATCCCTCCTTGGGAATACAAAATACCACTTGCAGCTGCTCCTCCAATATCAAGTCAGCCCAGAACAAACAGGTCCCCAGGAACGAATACGGTATTTCAGATATACAATATGACCAGTTCCTGGAAGAAACCTTGTCCTGTTGCCGAGTTCTTGCCCAAATTAGGTTAGTACGCACCCCGCTACCTTATAGAGGGCAGGGGTCCAATTTCTCGAAGGTGTATCCTCCGAAGTGCTACACTCGGTAAGATGAGAAAGGAAGCACGCGGTTACATTGGAGGCTCTTCAGGCGATATTTACCATGCTCTCCCCTTGTTCGACACATTTGAAGCAAGAGATCCATTTATCGGCCTTGCGCTGTTGGCAGTCAAGGTAGGTGGAAACACCCCAAAGGCGCGTTGCAGCATGTCAAGAGGTATCATTTCGAGTTGGATGTGCAGTGTACATGATGTTGAGCGCACTGAATAATGTCAGGGAAGTATATTCTGACCATTCTTCTTCACATGGTCGCGTTATCAGAGAAGTCATCACCGCTATGCCGCCCTGCGATCTGCAATGCGTGGGTGTACTGTATCTGGAGAACCTTTAACAAAAGCATCTTTCCACGTTCTGAATTTTCTGCTCGAGCTTCAAGGTACCGGTGTATATACTTATTGCCATTGTCAAAAGGGTTGGCACAGCCCCGTCACACAACTGCCAAAAAAAAAGTCAATCAAATGTGAATTCCTCTCGTTCAGAGTAGTTGTGCGGAAAATGAATGATACAAATATGATGTACAAAAATTTAGCTATCAACTGCATGTATTTTTGAGTGAAATAAATAAGTTAAATTTTTTGACTGAGTTCTGGGGAGCGGGGGCGTGTTTTGTGTAGCAGAGATAGCTCCATTTCACTCCTTAAACCCAGGTTCTTCCTAGATAG
>Ga0307515_10014423_pt1 | contig 14653 bp, 9 predicted proteins | sample 17_EM_MG_FD_194513 | JGI IMG/M metagenome (GOLD analysis project Ga0307515, IMG submission 194513) | Populus trichocarpa ectomycorrhiza microbial communities from riparian zone in the Pacific Northwest, United States - 17_EM | ecosystem: Host-associated > Plants > Roots > Unclassified | place... | reverse complement strand
AACTGCACCATCGACGGCAATACGCCGGTCACCGTGTACAGCCTGGGCTGGACGCCGGTCGCGGAGGCTACTGCCTATGACGGCTACGCCAAGCGATGGGACGATTATTTCTACACTTATCAGGGAAAGGGATCGGAGCCATTCCATCGCGCAAAGATAGCCCGTGCGCACACCACCGACTACACTGAAACCATGGCCGGTATTCCTGACGTCTATTCCTTCGGCATCGCCTTGTGCTTGTTTTCCAGCGGCGTCGTCAGCGCCAAAACGACGCGGACCGGTCAACCGCTATTCTACTTCTCGCTGTATCTCGGGCTGGAGGCGCTTTGTTTCCTTTTCGAGCTGCTCATTGCGCACCCCGTCATACCGCTCAAGGCGCTTTGGCTGGGCCTGCTCATGGCTACGTCCCTCCTGATCGCACCGTGCTTGTGGGTTGCCATCAAGGAAAGCGTCGAAGGGGTGTGTCCGACGCTATCCTCCATAGATCGGAAACAACGCGCTGTTATTCTGACGGGAGTGGTCTTGACGCTGCCGCTTATCGAGACGGCACATTTCGGCACCCGCTTTGTTGCGGATCAGCCGGCCCGCACACTCCTTGAGCCCGTCATTCACGAGACGATGCTTTTATGCCTCGCTCTTTTTGCCGTGCAGGTTCCTTTATATCTGTGGCGGTGCCGCCGGCTGATCCTGGACAACCCTGCATCACGTGAACTCAACGGCCCGGAGGTAGACACTGAATCTCGAAGCTGGCTGCAAATTCCTCTCATCATCGTGGGCACCACCTGGCTGCTAGGAGTGGTGCGAACCGTTATCGGTGCTTTCTCGGCGGGCAGCACGGGTTTCTTTGCATGGGTTGCCTTTGTGGACGTGAGCGTTACGATCGCCGCTGCCTTTCTGATCATGAGAAGGCTGATCGTAAGAAGGGTTGCCTGCCAGCCCGGGCACAATCAAGCAAAGTACACCAAGTCACCACTCGATTCAGCGATTCGCGCCCGGATCGTGCGCAAGCTCGAAGTCGCTTTTGCAGCTGAGATGCTCTACAGGGATGCCGGTTTGAGCCTGGACTCGCTGAGTCGTCATATTAACGAGAACGAACATTACGTTTCGCAAGTGATCAACCAGGAACTCAGCGCCTCTTTCTACGAATACGTGAATTCTCACCGCATCGAGCGTGCGAAAAAACTGCTCCTCGAGTCGCCGGATCGGAACGTGCTCGATGTTGCCCTGTCAGTGGGCTTCAATGCCAAATCGACCTTCAATAGCGCGTTCCGACGCCACACCGGAACGACTCCCCGTGAATTCCGCGCGCAAGCGAATGTCCAATCCGGCCGGATCGCACCAGTAAACGATTGATCCAGCGAATCATCGCTGGATGCTTCGTCCGTGCCGACCGGGTAAGACGATCGGAAACTAGCGGGCCCTCATGCTGCCCATGCTCCTCGGGCGAGTCTGCGTGTCGCTGCCTCGTGACTTGAGGGCACACACTGGATAGCAATCCGGTCTCAACATGAGCCAGTCTTAACATGAACAAGGGCAAACGTTGGCTGCTACTCGCGGTGGGGTTGGTGGCGATGCTCGACGGGCATCTGGCCATCGCCGCAGAAATGAAGCACGGCACTTTAGTCACGGAGCATCTGGCCTCTTCGATACTCCGAGAGAACCGCATTGGCCTCGATCCGAATCGGAGCATCAAGGTCTATTTGCCGCCAGGCTACGCCGGCTCGCACAAGTCTTACCCTGTCGTCTATTACTTCCACAACACCTACTGGAGCCCCGAGAAGATGTTCCAGGACGACAATCTCGCGAAGCTGCTGGATCGAGGCTTCGCGAACCGGATTGTGAAAGAGTTCATTTTCGTCGCCGCGGACTACAGTACGTCCACGACCGGCAGTATTTATGAAAATTCGCCCGTCAGTGGACGCTGGCTGGACTTCACGACGCAAGAGCTCGTGCCATTCATCGATAGCCGGTTTCGCACTGAGCGCACCCGCGACAGCCGTGCGGCAGTCGGGGACTTCTTCGGCGGTCGGGGCGCCTTGAAGCTCGGAATGACCTATCCAGATGTCTTCAGCGTCGTGTACGCGTTACATCCAGTGGCTACAGGAACCGGCGAAATACCCTGGCCGTCGGTGCAAATCGACTGGAAGAAGATTTACAAGGCGAAATCTTTTGCCGAAGTAGGAGACGACGGCCGCACACAACTCTTCGTCACCATCAGTCAAGCATTCCTGCCCAACCTCCATCGTCCACCCTTTTACTGCGATTTTTTCATGGAGCCGGAAAACGGTGAGCCGAAGCTCAACGTGGAAAATACCCAAAGAACTAAGAACGGCTTCTTGCTCGAAGAAACGCTGGACGAATCCGCGGCGAATCTTCGCGCTCTACGCGGCCTTGCTTTCGATTGGGGACGCTTCGACGTGACGCAGGCTCATGTACATTCCAACCGAGTGTTCAGCCGCAAGCTCGAGGACTTGGGGATCGAGCACGAAGCCGAGGAGTATCGCGGCAACCCGTGGGATAGGACCTGGACGGATGACGGCCGCTTCTACACCCGCGTGCTTCCTTTCTTAGCCCGGCGTCTGTTGTTTAAGGACTAAGCGCAAAAGCCCATCGGCGGTCTATTCAGCTCACTGGCAACGAGTAAACCGCTCGAAATTGCCGGTTCAGTCCCAATCCGCGCGAGTGGTTGCGAAATATTGCCCACTACCCGCCGGGTCAATAGCAGTCCCGCATCAGCGCCGCTATTGCCGCGCTTTGAGCTCCGCCATCGATTGAGACAGCGCCTGCGCCTTCTCTGCCTTCTCCTGCAGCGTGAGGCTTGGATCGTTCTGCACGCGCATCAACTCGATGAGCTCGCGCTGCATCTTCTCTTCGGAGCCGAAGAACCCCTCGCTGACTTCCTTGCCGAAATGCTGCACGCGTAATGCATGCAGCGTTTCGAGCTGTGTGATCGCGTCCTGCTCAGAAGTCGGCGCCTGATCGGGCGGAATAGCTTGCCGCTGGGCCGCGCTGTAATTGCGATAATGGTCCACCAATTCCGGCAACTGCTGTCCCGCGGCGGGCGGCAGCGTTTGTGCCAGCTCTTGAACTTTGCGGCGCAGTTCCTGAGGATCGTTCAGCGCAACCAACTCTTCGATGTTCAGACGCGCCCGTTCATCGGTGATCAATCGGCCGGCCGAGTCGGTCCTAAACATCGTGCTCTTTGCGTCCTGACGCGCTGTTGCTGCGACCTCGGGAGCCGATACATCAGGCGCAACACCTTGAGAGGCAGACTGCGTTGCGGCGGACTCCGCCGACGCAGTTGTTGATGAAGGAACCGCAGCGTCGGGCGTGCCAGCCGTCACGGTGGGAGAGTTTACTCCCGAAGCACTCTGTTCAGCAGGCGGGGCCTGCGAATGAATCAGGAGAAAGACAGCGGCCAACGCAACGGCCAGCAGTCCTGCAACGATCCACAAACCCCGCCTTTTCACGCTAACTCCTTAATGCCTTAGAACGGTACGCTTTCGCGCAGCACGGCGCTCAAACGTCCCGCAGCCAATTCCGAATTCAGCCCCGCTGCGTTAACGAACTGCTGATAACGGGTATCGCCGTCCGCAAACCGCTTGATCCAGGCAATGTGCAGCTTGCTGCTCGGCTGATGCGCCGTAGAGCCCGTGGGGAACGAATGCTGACCGCCCGTGATTTCCGCGAAAGTCTTCACTGTGGCATTGGGCATGGCATTAAAGAACGTCCGAGCATGAATCACCGGCGGCGCGACGGTATCGTTCTGTCCGCCGATGAGAAGCTGCGGCACCGGAGTGTTAAACACCGGATCGAAGCTGAATGGAGCCAACGGCACGCTCGCTCTAATTGCAGTATTGGTTTGCGACGCGTACAGCGCTCCACCTCCGCCCATCGAATGTCCTGAAACAACGAGCCGCGCGGTATCCACTTTGCCCGCGACCGGGCCTGTCGCTAGCGCCGACACAGTGCGCAAGGCCGCCAACAGTTGCGTGCCCCGGCTAGGCGGAAAATCGAGTGACGAGTTTGTATTGATAGTGACAACCACGAAGCCATGCGTTGCGAGCCTTCTCCCCAGCGCCGCGACGGACGATTGCGTCGCTGTAAAGCCCGGGCACATCGCGACCAAAGCATATTGGCCCGCGGTGTTTGGAGAATAGACGGTGCCCCCGCCGAATCCATTGCCCGGTACAGTCTGCGTGGATACTGCGAACGGTCCGTCCGCTTGAATGCTCGCGTTAGTCGGGTCCGGCCCTTTGATCTGCGCTTGCGCAAGCGCCGCGGCCGAAGTGAGACCCAATACCAGAAAAAATTTGAGAACGCGTTTTGCGCTGATTTCCATGAGGACCACCTCCCAGCGATTCACAGTTAGATTTGCGGCGAGCTGCCGCGCGCACTCCCTGTGCGCGCGCGTACGTTACCACATTGAATCGAACGTATATGCAGCTCTCCGTTGAGATGACAACTTGGTAAGTAAGAATCAGTGAATAGTCAAAAGCACGCGCACACTGACATGCAGCATTCACATTGTCTGCTTAGGAGTTTCCCCAGGGTCCATGGTCGCGGAGAAATGCAATATTCACAGTGTCTGCATCCACACGGTCGCCATCGTCGCCATCAACGAATGCTCTACCATTTCGCTCCGCGGAATCGCGCGGGCCAAGACTCTATGAACACTGCGATCCGTCGCCGAAAGATTCAATCTGAATTGCCGTGACCCGCAACGGCAATCAACGACGGTAGGCAGCCAACTGAGTATGGCGATGACCGCCGCGGTGCGGGGATCCGCGGCGATAGCTACCGCGCCTACGTGATCGATTGAAAGCGCGCTATGGGAAATACCTCTTCAATCTGAATTGCAGCCCGTCCATCCAGGTGAATGTTGTAGTCCCGTATTAGAACGCCGGCGTTCTTCTCAACGCCTAAGTGAACCGCCCACTCACCAGCGGCGGCTTGCTTCACTCTCGACAACTCGCGATAAGTTTCCTTCTTGCTTTCGCGCAGCAGCTCGCCAATGCCTTTTGTGCCTTCGATCAGCTTGTGCTTCATATCGGAGGGGACACGATTGCCGGCGATGATGCTTTCGGCAAAGGCGTATGCCGATTTTGTGATCCGGCCTCTCAATATGACGCAGCGTCTAAGAATCGGGTCTCCGGGAACAACCTCGATGTCCGGATAATCTCGATCGCTCGTCGTATAAGCATGGGCTAGCACATCCACTTCTACGGGTTCCAAGAAATACGCTTCGATGTTTTTTGTGACGGTGCCATCGGTTACCAAGAGCACTCTTAGGAAGGGTGGCAGCGTGGAGAGGTGGAACGGGTCATCCGCGATCGGCGAATGGTCCGATGTGAGCCGAAATCCGGTGAGGGGATCGAACACAAAACCCGGTCGGCCGCTGGACTCTTCGTCCATCAGGTACTTTCGAAGAACCTTGCCCAGGGGACTTTTCGGTAACTCTTTGCGAATCTCAATAACCTTTGGATGTTTGAACTCCGCCAAGTGACGCACGCAATGTGTCCGAACCGTCATCCGGGAAACGCCGGCCGGCGAAGCTAGAACCGCCTTGATTTTCTCGCCAGCAGAACCGTCAGGAACGCCGAAGACGACAGCCTCAGTGACATCCGGCAAGTCGCGTAGTACGGCTTCGATCTCGGCCGGGTCCACTTTGTTTCCGCCGACATTGATAAACCCACGCTGTCTGCCGCAGAGGGTTAGCTCGCCATTTGCCGATAACTGGCCCATATCACCGGGAAAGAACCTGTTCCCCGCGAAATGCGATTCTTCTTTGCCAGACGCATTGTCGTAGCCCGACGCAGCAAACGGGCTCGTGATTTCAACCCGGCCAACCGTTCCAGCAACAACCGGGTTATCCCTATCGTCTACAATTCTTAGTGAGACACCGGGAACCGGCTTGCCCACGGAAAGCACATCTCTGCTGCTACGCTCGCTTTGAATCGAAATGACTCCGCTCTCTGTCGTCCCATAAAGCTGCCTGATCTTTATCGCGTACTTTTCCTCAAACGCGCTTGCCGTCTTCTCGGAGAGCGGCGCACCCGCGGACAGTGCAAAGCGAATGCTCGAGAAATCGTGACGAGCTTGCAAATCGGCCAGCAGGTCAAACATGAAAGGCACCCCGGGAAATCCGGTGATGCTTTCACGCTCAATCAGTCGGGCGACATCCCTCGGAAGGAAACTATGCACAACATGCAAGGTGCCACCGGCCAGTAACGCCTGCATGGCCGAATTCATGAGGCCATGACTATGAAAGAATGGAGCGACGCCGAGCACGCGCTCAGCCGGAGTTATTTTCAGCACGTTAGAAACGGCTGTGAACTCTCCAATGAGATCAGCGTGCGAGCGTGTTACGCGCTTGGAGTAGCCCGTTGATCCGGTAGAGTATTGAATGATGGCCGGCCATTCTCCCGTATCTTGTAGGGTTAACGAGCGTTTCGTTGCGGCGCGAAGTTGATTCCCAGTCGGGCCACGGTGCATCCATTGATCACAATCCGCGGGGCAAAGCCATACGTGCTCAAGCGGTGCTCCCTTTTCTTTGAGAGTCTCTACCAGTGAGCCGTTTCGGGTCGTTGTGACCATGGCTCGCAGGTGACAATCAACGGCATACTTGAGGAGCTCCGGCTCCCTGAGCTGTGGATTCAACGGGACCAGAACGGCGCCGTGCTTCCATGCGCCGAAGGCTGCGATGAGGAACTCTCTACTGTTTCCGAGCAGAACGCCGACATTGTCCTTCGGCTGTATACCCGCTTCATCCAATTGAGCCGAAAACGCCGCAGATAAGCTCGCGATGTCAGCATAGGTCAGTGTTGACCTAGCGTCGCTTACCGCCACGTTGGCTCTGGTGTCGGTTGACGCGATGGTCTTCAGCCGCTCAAAGAGGTTCGTTGACTCTCGAGGAACGGCGGTCTCGCTCAGTGAGCGTATCGCGTTTATTTTATCGGTACTCATGACAAATCCTTAAATGCTTTGCTACCCGTGCCAAATCCTCTGTCGCCCTAGGTCCGGTAGAGGATGAGGGCCATGCGATTAGTCCTCTGCCGAAAGCCGCCAGCGGCTCTTTCGGCCCCGGGGCAAAAGGCGCGACTTTTGCCCACTAGAGAGTTTGCCTCGCAACACGCAGGCGAGCTTCTCTCATGTCGTCTCCACGGAGTTCTTTAAGCGCGTAACCGATAAATGCTGACGCGACGTGCTTGCGCCAAGAGACGTTCAAGTCAGTGTTATCTACGGGCTTGGCTCGCGACGCCATCGTTCTCGCGACTTCGACGATCACTTCGTCGCTCAACTTCTTACCGGACAACAATTCAGCCGCTCTGGTCACCACTGGCCGCGAACCGCTGGCTCCGAGCACGACGCGCGCATCTTCGATCGTTCCGTCGGGCGCCCGTCTTATTGCTGCAGCGACCCCAAGCTCCGGAAAATCAAAGGAGCCGCGGCGGCGCAATTTCCAGTACGTGCTCGTCCAGCCCGGCATCGACGGCAATATCACTTCGGTCAGAACTTCATCGGCGCGGCGCGTGAGGTACTCCATGCCGTCGTTATTGTAGAAATCGGCGAGCAGTACATCCCGCTCGCCGGCGGCGGAAACCAGCCGGACCTTGGCTCCGAGTGCGATCAATGCGGGCGCCGTGTCGGTGGCAGACACTGCGACGCACCGCTTGCTCGCTGTCGCAACCCAGCAAGTCTCACCAGACTTTTTCATGCAGAAGTCAATGGCCTTACGCCACTCGTACGACTGGTTGTAATAGAGGCAACGCGTATCCAGGCAGAGATTGCCGCCGATAGTGCCCGAGTTGCGTAGGTGTACCGTCGCAACTTGAGCCGCGGCCTGATGCAGCGCCGTGTACTGCTCGCGTATAGCCGGCGCATTGACGATTTCCGTGAGAGTCAAGGTGGCGCCGAGCGCGAGGCCGTCACCATTCGTCATCTTTCTCAGCGGCTCGATATGCCGCAGCGATACCAGCGTCGTCGGCGTCTGATGGCGCCGTTTCATGTTTGGAAGCAAGTCCGTGCCGCCGGCGATCAGTTGCGCATTCGGGCCTTCGCTCGAAAGAATATGTACCGCATCCTCCACGGTATGTGGCGCTCGGTAGCTGAACCGAGGGAGACGCATCATGAAGTAACGAGCTCCTTTGTTAGATCGGCGCGCTTGCTCGGCTCCTTCACTGAATGTCCGTCGCCGCCTTCCCATGGTGGCGGCACCAGGAAAGGCACGCGGTACGGTACCGCGGGGAAACGCTCTGGCCCGATCCGCGGCTCCTTGCCTTGTGCCTTCAGCGCGAGCGCCTTCAAAATTTTGTCCGCTGTGATCGGCACCTCGTCTATTCGCACGCCGATCGCATTGAATACCGCGTTCGCAACCGCAGGCATCACCGGCAACAACGGCCCCTGTCCGACCTCTTTCGCGCCGAAAGGACAATTCGGATCAGGATCCTCGATGAGCACGGTGTCGACCTCGGGCATGTCGAGCGAGGTCAGGCTTTTGTATTCGAGCAGTGACGGAGTTTTGTGTACCAACGCATCGGAGAGTTTGGGTGGGAGACGGCGGTACGCCTGTTCTTCCATCAGCGCTTCACCGAGGCCCATATAGATGCTGCCTTCCACTTGCCCACGCGCGAGCACAGGATTGATCGCGCGGCCGATATCGTGTGCAACCCACACCTTGGGAACAGTGAGCCACCCTGTTTCGATGTCAATATCGACTTCAACAACAACGGCGGTGTACGAATACGCGGGTGACGGGCCAACACCACTGCCTTTGTAATGACCCGGCGGCCGCGGTGGTGTGTACGAGCCGACGGCACCGAGCGTACCGAACTTTGTTTCAGCGAATTCCACCGCCTCCCGGAACCGCAGGCTCTTGCTGGGATTTTCCGCAACGAATACGCGACCGCCGGCAAACGCAATCCGGTCCGCCGTAACCCTTAGCAGTTCAGCCGCGGCGGCTGCGATGGGCTCGCGCACGCGCTCAGCCGCCTGGATCGCGGCATTGCCCATCATTACGGTCACTCGGCTTGAATATGAGCCGAGGTCCACCGGCGTAATTCCGGTGTCGCCGGTAATGCATCGCACGTCGGAAGGCTCGACACCCAGAACTTCTGAGACAATAGCCGCGAGGACGTCGTCCGATCCTTGGCCAATCTCGGTCGCGCCGCAAAACACGGTCACTTGACCGCTGCGATCGAGCAGAACCTGTACGCCCGAATGCGGCATCGTATTGAAGTAGATCGGCAGGCCCGCGCCGCACAGATAAGCACCGCACGCGATGCCGAGGCCGCGCCCACTGGGCAACTTGCCGCGTCTATTCTTCCAGTCGGAGCGATCAACGACGGTCCGAATGCACTCGGTGAGCCCGATGGTGCCGATCTTGAGCCAGTTCGCGGTGAGCGAATTCGGCGGCACAATCATATTCAGGCGCAGCTCTGCGGGGTCGATACTTAGCTTGGTGGCGATCTTATCGAGCTGCACTTCCTGGCCGAAGCGCGGCTGCACAGTCCCGTGGCCGCGCTTCGCGCCGCATGGCGGCTTGTTGGTGAAAGTGCGGCACCCCTCGAACTTGTAGCGCGGCAGATCGTAAGTGATCGTTTGCAGCGCGCCGGTGTAGAGCGTGCTCACAGCGCCATAGGAGCTGTAGGCTCCGCCGTCGAGCAATGTCTGTAAATGCATACCCGTCAGCTTGCCATCGCGCGTCACGCCGGTACGCAACTTCATCAGTACCGGATGTCGACCGCGGTGCATGTAGAACACTTCTTCGCGCGTCAGACAAATCTTCACCGGCCGGCCGAGGCGTAGCGCCGCTCTCGATACGACGACTTCGTGGTTATGAAGATCGCACTTACCGCCGAAGCCGCCACCGTTTGGGCAGGCGATTACCCGGATCTGCGGAGCCGGTACAGCCAAGGCGCGCGCAAGCGCACGATGAATGTAGTGCGGCACCTGAGTGCTGGACCAAAGCGTTAGTTTGCCATCACGGTCTACCGCGGCGACGGAAGCGTGCTGCTCGATCGGGAGGTGCGTATTCCCTTCATAGAAGAATATGTCCTCGAATAGATGGTCCGAATTTTCCAGCGCCTCGTCGACGTCGCCGAACTCAAAGGCCTGAGTGCAGTGGATGTTGCCCTGCTCGGCATGCTTGTGGAGCCTAACCTCCGGAAACTCCAGTGCGGCTGCCGACGAGGCCAATGCTTCCTCCAATGAACTAATCGTTCGCAGTTTCCGGTACTGCACGTCAATGAGATCGGCCGCTTCCGCCGCGGTCTGCTCGTCTTTCGCAATCACGGCCGCAACCGGCTCACCCACGTAGCGCACACGATCACGAGCGAGCGGGTACTCGTCCTGCGAGACCGGAATGATGCCGAAGGCAATCGGGAAATCCCTTCCCGTAAGTATCAGGTGAATACCGGGATGCTTTTCGGCTCGAGACGTATCGATCGAAACGATTGCCGCGTGTGGATGGGGTGAACGCAGAAGTTTGGCGTGCAACATGCGCGGCAACGCGATGTCATCGGCGAACCGCGTCTGTCCCATGACCTTCGCGCGACCATCCACGCGCCGTCGCGGCTTGCCGATGACATTGAAGTGCTCTCTCGCGCTCACAAATTCGCCTCCTGTCGTCTCACATCCGCTTCCCACATGCGCGCCGCCGCCGCTTCAATCGCTTCGTATATCTGCTGGTAACCCGTGCAGCGGCACAAATTGCCCGAGATGGCCGCTTTGATCCGCTCGCGGCTGGGGTTCGGCTCTTCTTCGAGGAGCGCCTTGGCCGTCATTAATATGGCCGGCGTACAGTAGCCACACTGCGCTGCGCCTAAATCCGCGAAAGCTGTCTGCAGCGGATGGAGCTCCGCGCCGTGAGCAAGACCTTCTATTGTCTCGATCCGACGCCCCTCGCATTCGAGGGCGAGCTCTAAACAGGACAGCACCGGCTTACCGTCGATCAGCACAGCGCACGCGCCGCACTCTCCGAGTTCGCAGCCGTGCTTGGTGCCGGTTAGGTTCAGATCTTCGCGCAGCACTTCCAGCAGCGTCTTGTAGGGCGCGAAGAGCACGTCGTGCTCTTCGCCATTCACTCGGAGCGCCATGCGGACGTTCCGCTTGATGGCCGCTGCGGGAATGCTCACTTCGTTCATGGGTCGGCTCATCACGCCGCCCGAACCATCTTCGATTGAATCAATCGCTCGATATCTTCTATCGAAGAGAAGTTACCTTCATCGAAATCAACCGCATCAAAATTGACTTGGAACCGCTCTTCGATAAACGACACCAGCCTGACAATCCATAAGGAACTTAAAATGCCGGTTTCTCTCAGGTTAGTGCCGTCTGTAATTGCGTCGGTCTCTTCTTCGGATAAGACATGGTGCACGATGAACCACTTAACTTGATCGCGGATATGTTCCATAGCTCAATTCCCTCTTCAATCGATCGGTGCTGTTGGATAGTTTGCGTGTATGCGGTGCTTTGACCCCGTTTATGCCGAGACACTCCATTCCTCCTTGGCACGCTCTGCGGATGCTGAGGCGGGCTTGCGAGTCGCGCGAGCGGTGGGGCAATGGTTTTCGAATAGAGCGGCGAGCACTTTACGGGGGCCTCGGAATGGGCGGCGGCCGTGGGCAACCTGCATGTTGTCGAGTAGCAGAACATCACCGCGTTGCCACGGGAATTGGATCGCTTCGCGTTGGAAAGCGGAGCGCACGGCATCGAGATCCTGCTGCTGCAGGGGCTCACCGTCGCCGTAAAACGAATTGCGGGGCAGACGGTCCGCGCCGAAGGTTTGAATGATGGATTTGGCGGTGGCTGCGCCGAGACTGGAAACATGGAACAAGTGCGCCTGATTGAATAGCACGCGCTCGCCCGTTACCGGATGATGCGCCACGCCCTGGCAGACCTGCGTCGTGCGCAGCGTGTCGCTGCTGAGCCACTCGCAAGTGAGATCGTGGTCTGCGCAAAATTGCTTCACGACTTCGCGGTCGTCGGTCTGGAAAACCGTTTGCCAGGGAATATCAATGAAGGGCATGTAGTGCCGCACGTAGCGCACATTACGCGTCGAATATCGCTCCAATGTCTCAGCGGAAATGGCGGCCGTCACGCGCCGCATATCCGCGAGCGGCGTCTCCCCCTGTTCTGTCGCGGGGGTTATGCAGCAAAACGCCAGCTTCAAAGGCCAGGTGAGCTGATACGCGCATTCATTGTGCAAAGGAATTTCCTGCGCGGCGGGATATTCGGTTGCCGTGAAAACTTTTTTTCCGACGGCGGTCCTGGGTGTGGATCGATACACGTAGTCCACGCTCTGCGGCGAAATCGCTGCGGCGAAATCGTCGAACGCTTCCACGGTAAACACCGGAAACCCGCGGAGCAGAAGCGCGCCGTGGGTCAGCAGCTTTTCGTCGATAAATGCCCTGTGCTCGCGTACCCATTGCGCCAGATCGCAGCTGCCGCCGCGCTGCGAGCTGATCAGCAATGGCAGCCGGGAATTCGCGAACATCGGACGTATCGTGAAACCTTCCATGATCAGTACCTCTTGAGTCGAACGTCAGGCTCAGCCGGGTGGCTTACAGCTCGCGCCCGCATTAACTGAATAACTTTCATGCTTCGCTGGGCTCCGCCGGGAGCAGCCGCCGGGCCCTTGACACAATCCATTCCTCGAAATCGCGCACATAGCTGAATAACACCGGCATGAAAATGAGGCTGAGCGCGGTGGATGAGATCAGCCCGCCGATCACAGCGATCGCCATCGGCGCGCGGAATGCGGGATCGAGCCCGGTGCCCAAAGCTGTAGGCAGCATCCCCGCGAGCATCGCTATGGAAGTCATGATGATGGGGCGCGCACGCACCTGGCACGCCTTGAGAATTGCTTCCCGGCGGGGCACCCCCTGACGCATCTGCTCGAGAATGTAGTCGACGAGCAGAATGGAGTTCTTGTCGGCGATGCCCATCAACATCAGAATGCCGATGACGGCGGGCAAGCCAATCTCAGTGTGCGTGAGAAACAGCAACAGGAAAGCACCGCCGACGGCCAGCGGTAAAGCCGCCATGCGGGTGATGGGCTGCAACCAGTCTTTGTAGAGCAGCACCTGCACGGCATAGACCATCAGCAAGCCTCCACCAAGTGCCGTCATAAAGCCTGCGAGGAACTCCCCCATCAATTCCGCGTCGCCGGTATTCAACACCGACACGCCGCGCGGCAGACTCTTCATGGACGGCAAGGCGTAGATTTCTTTCAGCGCGGTCCCGAGCGCGATGCCGTTCAAGTTCGCTTCAAGCTTGATCTTGCGTTGCCGGTCGTATCGCTCGATTGTCGTCGGTCCGTTGCCATAGCCGAGCGTGGCGATCGTCGACAACGGCACGTTCGCGCCGGAGCCCGTCTGCAGCTTCAAATTCTCGATCACCGCGAGATTCACGCTTGACTCGCGTGGCATGCGCACACGAATCGGAATCTGCCGGTTCGGATAGTTGAACTTCGCGAGCCGGACATCGGTGTCGCCGATCGTCGAGATATTGATGGCCTCGCCGATCTGCTGAGCCGTGATGCCGAGCTGCGCGGCTTTCACGGAATCCACGTTCACCACGATCTCGGGCTGCTTCTGCCCACTGTTGGTGCCGACGCTGCTCAGTCCCGGAAGCGCGCGCATTTCCCGCTCGACCTGCTCGGCGATCCGGGTCAATCCGGCGGAGTCGTCGCTAACCAGCGCGATGGAAATATCTTTCTTACCGGTGGCGTTATCGAACCTCACGCGCATATCCGGGAGCTTGGAGAGCTCGGGAAACATCACATTGGCGAATTGTCTTTCATTGAGCTTGCGCTCCTTCGGTGGGATCAGTTTCGTCAGCACACGCGCCTGATTGGGGCCGCCGGCCGAGTCCGACATCACGACCTCGCTTCCGGCGGTCGTCATCACGTACTCGACTTCCGGGCGTTTCCTCAGAATCTCCGCTACGCGCTGGGCGGCCGCATCCGTCTGCTCGGGCGTGCTCCCCCGGGGCAACTCGATGTTGAGACTCGAGAGCGAGAAATCCTGGTACGGCATGAACCCACTCGGCAACAGCGGCACCAGTGCGAAAGATCCGACCACCGTCAACGCAGCAATCGTCACCGTCGTCAGCCGATGATCCAAAGTCCAGTTGACGATTCGCCCATAGCGCCTCAACCAGGGGCCATTGCTCTCATGCACTTTGGCGGGCTTCTTGAACCAAGCCGCCGCGAGCATGGGCGTCAGCAGTCGCGCGACGACCAGCGAAAAGAAAGCGGCGATACCCACGGTCAATCCGAACTGTTTGAAATACTGCCCGGCCAGCCCCGGCATCAGACCCACCGGAATGAATATCGCGCAGATCACGAGTGTGGTGGCGACGACCGCAAGCCCGATTTCCTCCACCGCGACGATCGTGGCCTGCCGCGCGCTCTTGCCGTCTCGCATGTGACGATGAATGTTCTCGATCTCGACGATGGCGTCGTCGACCAGAACGCCCGTGACCAGAGAGATCGCAATGAGGCTCACGAAGTTGAGCGTGAAGCCCAGCCACTGCATGCACAGAAACGTCGGGATGATCGAAAGCGGAATGGCGAGGGCGGCGATTAATGTCGAACGCTTGTCCCTCAGGAACAAGAACACCACGAGCACGGTGAGAATGGCGCCTTCCA
>Ga0307515_10014422_pt1 | contig 14653 bp, 8 predicted proteins | sample 17_EM_MG_FD_194513 | JGI IMG/M metagenome (GOLD analysis project Ga0307515, IMG submission 194513) | Populus trichocarpa ectomycorrhiza microbial communities from riparian zone in the Pacific Northwest, United States - 17_EM | ecosystem: Host-associated > Plants > Roots > Unclassified | place... | reverse complement strand
CAGACTACTCCGTACACAGGGGAAACTTATAAATTTACAGGAAGAAAACCCCTGATATGTTAGGGGAGGAAAAACCCTATAAGCCACCTCAGTAGGATAAAAAACCCCGGCTTGCCATGTCCGTCCATAGCGGCAGCCCTATAGGCCTACGGCTACGTCCTGTCCTCCTTAGATGTTCGAACTCCTTAGGAACCACTGCTTCCTTTACTAGGATATATAGTCCTTGCAATTAATTAATTGCTATACTATTATTTCCCATATCTTAGCCATCCCCTGTATGCTATCTCTTGTTTAACCATTGCTATATACGCCATACCTCTCCCCCCCTAGGGCCTATCGAAGGCGTAAGGGGGATTTATCCATAAACTACTACCATACCATACTATAAGGCAGCGGGACGTGTATGCCTGGGTATCTTTTATACCTAGGCCCCAGTTACTAGGCCCTCGCCAAGGGTCACTACTCCTTAAGAGGAGACAGGAAAACCGTACGGTGTCGTCTAGGCTGCTAGGTACTTTCAGTATTCAATAGTTAATGGCGAGTGACCGTATGCTCCGCGGGCGATCGCCCTAGGGGTTAGGAGGGGCCGTATATTTGCTTATTGCTTATTGCTTATTCGCATTCGCTCGTTTGTTAATATAAGAGGTTGTTAATACTTTCTATTAGGGGTCGGGGGATGCTATTAAGTGCTATGCATCCATGTTGGATCGTATAGGTGCCTTAATAGGAGAATAGTGTTGCTGTTATCGTAAGGGGCACTTAGTGGTGGTTTTCGAGATCTCACCATCCCATGTGAAAATTTTTCACTACCGCCCATAATACTTATAACCACTACCACTAAGTCGTATCACACGCTGTGCAACGTCTCTGCGTTAGCTCTAAGTCTAAAACTTAGGTTTGTAGCCGTCACCACGTATAGGTGTAGAGTCCGTTTTCAACGGCCTGATTGACTATATAAATACAAAGCTTTAACAGAACAACTATATAGCCAGAGTTTTAATTAATTATCCGTAGATATAGAGCCTATGGATGCAGAACCTAGGTCATACATATAGTAGAAGATACCTTAAGTTAAGCCAGAGCCTTAGTTAAATCCTAATTAGTTAAACGCCACCTATATAAGTTAAGTTGTTAAATTAGAGCCTTTGGTTGGGCCAACCTAATACCCTATTTAGACGTCCGTTGATTATATATTGTTATAGTTAAATCGAATCAGTTACCGTCGCCGTCAGATGTCTTTAATTGGCGGTTAAAGATGCATTACCGCAGGCACGTAGGTACGTAGGCACTAGACCTAATCAGGAAACCAGTATATGGCCAAAAGAGCGTTAGAAATACAGTTAATTAACGTTTTAGAGCCTCTACGAGAGCGTCTTCCCTTAGCTATCCCCCCCCTTATTGATTAATTGCCGCCCGTCTTAACGCCTACGGATTAGTTAACTAGAACGATCTTTCCTATAAATATAGATACGGAGCTTTACACGGAGTCTTATATGGAGCCTACGGATATAGAGTATATAGGTGCAGAGCCTTAATTAGATAATAGTATGGTAGCTTAACTAGACGCCTATAGATACAAAGCCTTAATTAAATGGTAGATGCGGAGCCTTAACTAAACGGATATCTACGCGGAGGTTTTAATTAATTGTCTACGGATATAAAGCCCTAGTTGTATATACAGCTAAAAATACCTTAAGTTAAGCCAGGGCCTTATTAAGTCTAAATTAGCTAAACGCTGTCTCCGCATTTAAATCAGGACAATTAGGGCCTTTAACCAGGCCGACTTTCTACCTTAATTAAACGACCGAACGATTAGTTGCAGCACGTCGTCGCTAATTAATTAGGCAGTCTTCGGCTAGCAGTTAAGGCAGCTATACACGCATATACGCATATATGTAGACACGGACGCAGATATAGACGTAGAATATACAATACAGAGCTATTGATGCGCAGCCAGATGCACAGCCAGACGCACAGCCAGACGCACAGCCAGACGCACAGCTAGACGCAGGGCCTAGTGCAAAGCCACGGGCAGAGCCTTGACTAAGAAGCTGCGTACGATGTAGACTGATACAGAGCTAGATGCAGAGTCTTAATATCAAACGGCCGAAGTCTCTGCTATCTTAATTAACTATCCTACCACCGCCGCTGCTGCCGCTATTCCGTCCAGCTATTCCGTCCTTACTGTCTCTACCGTCCTAGATCTGTACCACTGCTAGGTCTATTTACTACTAGATCTGCTAGGTCTATCATGCCGTTCTATGCTACTATTCTAGCTAATCTGTTCTACTGCTGCCGACCAGCTATTCTACCGCTGCTACTACTGCCATTGCTATTCCAACTATTCCGTTCTATTGTTCCGATTGTTCTACTGCTACTATTCTTACTAACTGCTACTAACTGCTGCTACTGCTACTGCTGTATTAACTGACTGCGACTAACCGACTGCTATTGACCGTCTACCGCTACCGAGATTTCTGCTACCAAAAGTTCTGCTGCTAGATATCCTACTGCTTACTAACTATTACCAAGTTCTTCTACCGAGTGCTCTACCGCCAACTATTCTATTTTATTTTACCGCGCTAACTGTCTGCTTTTATTACTGTTTATGCTACTGTTACTGCTACTACTATTACTGCTGTTATTACTACTGCTATTACTGCTGTTACTGCTGCTATTATTATTTTTGGTTTACTGCTATCCTAGTTACTGCTAGTAGGAAAATTGGATCTTAGCTATGGGTAACGGAAAAACGCCGTAGAGCAGTTCTATGAAAGGGCTAAGGATATAGTTACCTGTGTTCGTTTAGGGATATGTTTTCCTTTATCTATTCTGCTTTTGCTATACTCTCGTTCTGCTATTCTTTTATATTATAGAACGTTAGGGGACAACGTTCTTAGTAGGGGAGGTATATGGTGGTGTAGATTGGACGTCGCCTACTGTCTTGGCATTTTCCTATATTTATAGAGCCTTCGGCTTCCTTCCTTCTTTCCTCTATTATAGAATATACATCACGACCTTACCAGTTACCGGAAATACACTCTTTTCTTTCTTTCTTACTGATTATAACTGACTGACTGACCGACCGACCGACCGACCGACCGACCGACCGACTGACTGACTGACAGCACCGTGACTTTCATATCTTAGAGAGGTCGTACCCTCCCACACTACTAGCGCCTATATACTACCTACTAACCTTTAAAGCTTAGGCTAGATTAATATAGTAGGCTTAGAAGTAAAAGAGAATAAGCTCTATTATAGAGGTTACCTATTTATCCCTAACTTAAAAAATCTACAACGGCAACTAATCTAAATAGCCTATAACCTCTAATTAAGCGGCTACCTAGGTAGAGGAGGAACCTATAAGCTTCTTAGCTAATACTACTTCTAGCCAAAAATAATAGACTTAATTAAACGCTTTATAAGCGCCTACTATAGTTATAAGCGCGCTAAGGTCTTTAATACAAAGTACTAAGGACTACTGCACCCTCTACTAGTACCTATATAACAATAGGCAGATAGTGCTATAGATTTCGTTATTAACCTACTACCCTATAAACGACACGGCTATACCTATAAGAACATCTTTATAATAATATACCGACTTATAAAAGAGCGCCACTATGTCCTAACTAAAAGTGTAGCTGTTAGCGACGTTACTAACACCCTCCTTTGTAAAGTTTACCGACTATATAGATTACCTAACTCAATTATATCTAACCGAGGCATATAATTTAACTCTAATATATAGAGATGAATCTACTAACGCCTTAGCATCTCTATTAAGATGTCTATATCCTTTTACTATAAAACTGCTAGGTAACTAGAAAACGCTAATACTAGCATAAAAGCGTACCTACGATAGGTAGTCGCCTATAGTTAAGATAACTAGGTAAATCACCTCCTACTAGGTAAATTTGCAGCAAATAACTATATCTTAACCACTATAGGACTTACCCCATTCTTTATAAATAAGGGTTATTACCCCTAATCTAGTATAGAGTTACTAGAACCTATTAATAAGAAACTGCTATATAGAAAACGCCTTAAGATACTACTTACCGACTAATATACAGACTATATAAAAAATCTACTTAACTACTGCAAGGGAGAAATGGCCTAGGCTTAAGTAAAGTAGGCCTACTTCGCTAACTACTATAGAACGCCACTACTGGAGATGCGTGTTAGTGACTAGGTATAGCTAGATATGCGTAATATCTTTATATAGAGGCCTATAAAGTCACTTAATTATAAGAACCTTAGCCCCTATTTGATTGGACAAGTTATTAATAGGGGAGCCGTATATAAGCTAGAACTTTTACCTACCCTAGCTACCCGCGGGATATAGCCTATATTTTACTTATAGCTACTACACCTCTATTAGCCTAACCCCTTACTAGGGTAGATATAGCTTAAACCCCTATTAGTACTAATCCGAGATAAGAACGAAGATAAAAACCATAAGGAGTAGACTGTTAAATAAATTATTAACTCTAAATACTTTAGTAAAGGTAAAGGACAACGGCTCTACTATAGAGCTAGATATACAAGATTTAATATAGATTAGCCAGAATAGTAACTATAGAAAGACTTTTAAAATATAAAGGATCTAATTAGCGACTTTTACTACGCAAACCTATAGAAACTAGGCTTAAGTAGAGATTTTATACCTAATCCTCTATAGGAGCCCTTATAGAGTTAAACCGTTATATATTACTACATAAGGGCAAATTGCTATTAGCTTACAGTAAAGTATAATTATATAACTGGAATATTGTTAAGATGTCTAGGAACTTTAACCGGCGGTTAAAGTTATCTAATTAGTTAAATTCTTAGATGCTAAGTCTTATTATATAACGTTATTTTAATTTTTTAGTAATACCCCCCTTTCTTCTTTTCTATACCTTAAGTGTCCCTTTTATATATATATAGTAACCACAGCGTCGCCAAAGCTCTGCCTCTATAGGAAGGGGGGTAGTATTACAGAACCCTACCGCAGGGGCCTCTATAGGAGAGCCCCGTACTCTTATATACACCTTATATACAGCTTATATCAGCTACGCATAGGTATATCACCCCCTTACGCCCTTAACCCTTACGATTAATCGCGTAACGTCTTGTAGACTCCTTAAATACATACGCTCTATAGCTACTGCCTACGTTCCGTAACATCCTATATACGCTTCCTTAAGGTTAGTTTAGTTAATATAGAGGTTAAAATAGGGTTTATTAATATTTTATTTTAAAAACATTTATAAGACCTAACGCTTAATTTTGGCGAGACTATAATATTAATATTCCGTCGTCTTAGGGCCTTAAAGCTTAACTTTTAGGGCGTTAATACCTAAATAATAAAGGCTTATAGGTCCTAGATAACTTAGACGCAGATACTATAGTTATATATTACCTTTCGCATCTAGACGACTATCTTTTAACAATGCTCTACGCTTCTATTAGCGGCGTAGTAGTTAGCTTATATTAAACGCTAATAGACTTTCTAGTCGGATATATTTAATAGTCTATTATCTATAACGTTCGTCTATTTAATATAGAATTGTATTATCCTTTTAAACTAAAAGATTATTCTCTCCTTTATTGTCCTAATAATACCCTTATTTTTAAAGTAGACGGAATAACACTAGATTTGTGTTAAAGTCCGTATAAAAAGCAATATCCTTAAAACGTAGGATTCCCTTGCTCTTGTCTAGTTATATAACTTAGATAGTAATATCACTATAGCCTAGTATAGGCACTTCTAAGCTGCCGGCGATAATATATTTAAGTTTTAAAGCTTTCCTAAAGTTATAAAAATAAGAGAAGTTATTAAAGATATAAAGAGTAGTTCCTAAGTTAAGAATAGTTAATAGCTTTAGTAGATAGAGTTAACTAGTATAAAACGATTTTAAGAATATTATATTAGTTTTTCCTTTAATCTTCTTAACTGTCTTCTAACTCTTATTTTATTATTATTAAGCTTTATTAGTATTTAATTCCTTAAGCTTAAATTATTTTACTTAGGCAGCTAAATCCTTATCGTGCTTTACCTTTTTACGCACCTTTTTTATACGTATACCCTTAGCATTAAATCCTTTAGGCCTCTTATACTTAAATAGATACCAATAGTTAAGAAGGATATGTCCCCTTATATTATATACTAGGCATTTTAGGTTCTTCAACTTCTTAAAAAACATCCCTTTAGTTAAATTTGTCCCTGCCCTTTTTTAACTATAAGATAAGCTGTTCCCTCTTCCCTTTTAAACTTTAGTAGTAATAGAGATATCCTCTTCGGACTCTCCTGTAAAGTCTATATTAAATACACTCCCTCTAGTAATTAAGGATGGTACGACTTTTAAAAGGTTTGCGAATACTTTCTATAGCTTTATTACTACTTTACAGTATTCTAATAAGTAAGCCTTTTTGGTATTATTTGCCTATTTAGTGTATATAACAAAATAGGTTTCGCTTATAGGTTATATTGTATTTATAAAGTCCATAAGCCAGATCCCATTAGTTATCTATAAAAGGTTATACTTCTCTACTATCTTTATTATATATTCCCATCGGTTAAGCCACTAGGTAACCTTTATCTGCTTAAGTCCCTTAAGTAATTCTATATACTATAGTTATACCTTTCTTATTATAAAGTTCTTTAAAGGCTTAGTGTCTTCTTTTAACTAAGTTAGCCATTCCTTAACTATAAGGGAAAGGTTAAGTAGTAGCTTCTTCTAAATTAATATTATAGACGTAATCTAGGTGCGGATCTATTAGAGATAATTTTCCTATCTTACGAAATACTTTATATCCTAATTATAGTATTATCTGCTATTTTTATACGCTTTCTATTAATTTATTAAGAGCTATATATATAAGGTTGCATTCTTATTAAAATCTATAACTTCTAGATAGGCTAGTTCTTGTAGTAGACCTTATTAAGGTGCTATATTATCTAAGTTAACGTAGGCTTAAATTCGCTAATCTACAAGGGCTCGGAGTTGCTATAGCCATTATTCCTAGTCTTTTAGCTTATTAAGGATAATTATAGTCGTTAAACTTAACATTGGTGGAGTCATTTAACTAATAGGCAAAGGAGGAATTAAGATAAGATTTTGTTGACAGGATTGTCCTTTAATGATTAAGGTGGAATCTTATGGAATCTCGTGGACTCTCGTGCAATCTCGTGGACTCTCGTGGAATCTCGTGGAATCTCGTGGAATCTCGTCCTGTGACAATTGAAGTGGGATTTCTGTCAGAGTCTACGTCCTTTGACGATGAGGTGTTAGAGTCTGACGATAAAGTAGAATTTCTTTAAATAATTAAGTGATAGCTAAATAGCTTCTTGTGTCGGCGGACCGGGCTTATAACTGTTAGATAGTTTAATATAGAGCTATTCATTGATGAAATGGGTTGATTGATTGATCTTGATTGTGTCTTGATCGGTTGATTGACCTAGGGCCCCTAGGGCTCTATGAAGAGATTTACAATGCACGTGCTCCGTGCACGTGACTCGTGCACGTCCTACGCCACAGAGAATACAGATTATCTGACAATAAGCGAAATTAGATGCCATCGCTGCTACGCGCACGGGGGGGGCGACACTGAACCTCGCTGACCCTGTATCATTCGCGGCGACTTCTCTCAAAGGTGGGAATACCCTAAGCGAGCGGGTTCAAAACGTAGCGACACATCTTAAATGCCAATTCAGCATTGCGAATAGGCACTTTCCAGAAGGCTATCCGGAATCAGCGCAAGAGTGTAGAGAATATTGCGAATCCTATTCTCTCCTTAATTCAATGATCGGGGCAGATTATAGACATCACAGTTTTTATAAAAGATGCAATACGAATGGCATATACCCCCAATGTCCTTACCCTTATATCTTCCCTTTCGGGGATATTAACTATCTAAAATAGCATCCTAAGGAATATATATATATAGTTTAACATGTAGCCAACGCGTTATAGCAATTCTCTCATATTAGTATTGTTTTAATAAAGCTTTCTACCTACTGGGCAGCTCAGTATACTAAAGGATACTGTATTTAGGACTGTGCTTTTCCAGCTTTGATAGCGGCCAAGGAACTCAACGTGTGGGCCACCACCTTAAGCACCGTCTCTTCGTCGAAGTCATCGGCACGGTAGCCACCTGCTTTCGCCAGGAAAGAGTGGTCTCCCTTGTGCGTTACGGTCAAGTACTCTTCAAATGCCCTTGACATGCGCATAACCTGCTCTAAGTGCCTTTTTTCTAACCGGACCTTAGCGCCGGTGCCTTGGGCATCGAATTCAGCTAGTGTAACCGCCGTTTGAAAGCCTATGTCGACTATGTTAGCATTACCCTCAAGTATTTCGACGATGCTGCGTGGTTTTGGGCACTTACCATTTCGAATTTCACGGCCATTCCAGTTGAGGCCGACCACTTCCGGGTCATGCTTGACATAACTCTCGACATTCCAAGCAATCTCAAAGTCGCCTGCGCGCTCGCTCATCAACTTATCAAAGTTGTTGTCCCAAACCTTCTCTCTCATATGTGAATCAAAAGCTTTGTAATAAATAGAAACGTGGATACGCGATTTAAACGCCTCATCAAACCATCCCACACGGTTGGTAGTGATGAACAGGATCCCCTGGTAGTACTCGAGAGCACGAAGAAATACCGAGACAACACTGTTGCGCTCTAGGTCGTTCTTACCTCTGCGTTCGAGATATATGTCTGCTTCATCAAGTAGCAAAATTGCTCTCCATTTTTCTGATAATTCGAAGTACTCCTGAAGGTTGCCTTCTACGTCGCTTGCCGTTATACCTATATCACCGGCCGTAATCGTGAGCAGAGGGCGTCCTGTGAACTCCGCCACGCATTCTATAGCTCAAAATTTTAACTTTGCAAAAATCTCTTCTAGATAGCCCTGCTTACCTGCGGTCAGTGTTTTACCAACACCTGGTGATCCATGTAGAAGGAAGATCCTCCCCTCTCCTTTGCCGGAGATGATATCTTTAGTTCGTGTTGCCACTGGATTTTCTAGAGTAGTGTACTCGCGGCAAATTGCCTGAATCATGCGTTTCTTGTTATCGTCTACGACAAGACGGTCCATAACCTTAGGATCAAATCGGGGCTCTATCACGCTGTTGATATCGAGCACGCCTTCTGTAAAGTTAGTTAAAGAACTCTAAAGCTAGTGTGTTAAAATTAACATGGGTTATTTACGGTAAGCCCGTTCCTTTAGGATATACCCGTACACCAGGCGAGGGCAGAGCATGTACTGCTCGTCGCTAAGGCCATCCTCAGTTTTCATTTTTATCCAATCCCAGCTATCGTAGACTGGTCTGTAGTTCTTTACGCTTCTTTCTTGTGCCTCTTCGCATGCTTCACAGTAGCAGGTCATCCTTCCCGCCGTATCGGGCACCACGAGTCCAACCAGTGGAATGTGGGACCCTTCAGGCTGTTCGTCCCAAGGGACAGAGGAGTAGTCTATCACGATGCGCGAGCGGTCGTACTTGCGAACAATTAGCCTAGGGTACTCTGGGTCTAGGTTGGGGGTGCTAACCTTCCTCTTCTCCCCCTGAGCCGTGCTCCCTGTGTATTCCTTATACGTGACTTCTTTAACCGTCTGAAAGAATTTCTTGCCCCTCTCGATGAACTTTTGCTTCATACTCTCATGATTAGGAGCAAAACGCGCCGGGAAGATCTTCAGTTTAGTTACTTGCACCTCTCCGTCGAAGGGTTCTATCTTGATAGTGTGTTCGGCTCGGCCGAAATAGGTTCCGTTGCAGTCAAAATTGAATAACGCGACAGTATACGGACTTGCGACTCCATCGTGAGGCCCGCCAGTCACAGTTCGGATGATATATGGCTCTAACGCGTCGTCTCTGTCGACAAAGGCGAGATCGCCAGGCCTCAGGAGTAGCCACAGATTCTTGAAAGTCGCCATAGGTGGACTGTTTTTCCACCTAGCCTTCTCGATCCGCAAACCACGTCCTAATCGCTCTTGATCATCCAAGAATTTAAGCAGGAAGTCGACATGCTTGTCGCACTCTTCCCTATACTCAGCGCTATGCGTTTCCGGATGGTTGTTCTTGAAATTTCTTAATTCATCTTCATGACTATACAGAAGCTTATATGGTTGAATTAGTTGTACTTTGTTACCATCAAGGTTCTCGTCGGTATATCGGATTATCGATCGAAGCACATTGATCAACATCGGTGAGTGTATATTTACATACATGAGTTCAATATCCGAGGTCTCATATGTCGCTATATGTTGCTCTAAGATTGGGACCGGTGCATTTCCTCTTTCGTGTTGAGGCCCATCGAATCGTTGAATGCTTATTGTCTTGCCGTCGGGACCCCGTCGCTCAACAGCATAACCGAGCTTAATTACGTATGTTGTAGGCTTGCCTAGAAAGATATCGCCTTGCTGCCCAGTAACTTGTGGGGAGGTTGGGCTACTCGCCAATCCATCCGGCGGCGACGGCTGTAGTAACTCTGATCCTAGGGTTGTACCAGGCACAGGAAGCCGTGTGTTAATTGCTGGTAGATCAGACATGTGATAGAACTCGGTAGAGGATACGCCATTTAGAGCGATATGGAAGCTTTGTGCGGAAGGAGGATGCGCAGTAGGAGTTACGCTCTTATCTAGGACTGTTCTATGTTGACTGTTCGTTCCAAAAGTTTCCGCTGGATGGTCAGAGACAGGCTCATCTATGCTCTCATTATTTGTTTTTGCTATTGCGCTTTTGGTGTCCTTTGAGCTGCTAAGGATTGAGGCGCCACCTGCTCGCGGGCCGATCTGTTTATTCGGATTATCCAAAGTATGTTTGGATGCATCTAGGACAATTGCTACATTCTCTGGAGTAGCTGGCTCTTGAACTCCTGCAGGAGGGGATGGGTGGGATCCTTCGATCGGACCGGGCTGAGGAGCTGTCGCAGACATTCTTTCCATTCTACACACATTAGATCCCCGTGCACGATTTGGAAGCTCAGCCGAATATATATAAAACGAGTCTTAGACTGAGAAATAGGAAGGAAGTTATGAATAGGCGTTGGAAAGCGCTGGGAAGCGTTAGGAAGCGTGGAGTTGTGGTAAGTGTATATAGAGGACAAGCGGCAATTGGGAAGGTAGGAATTTTATAATTCAGACCGGCGAAGCAACGCCTTTATTTCCAAAAATAGTATCTGAGCTATTGGTTTCTCGAGCTCGTGGGGGAGTAGCCTTGATTAGGCTGAAACAATCTAAAACAGAATTGACTGTTGGGGCTACAACTTGATTGGCCCTAAGCGGCACCCCTAGATGAGCCGGCGGTTAAGCCCATTCGGAAAGCGCTTAGATCGAGTAGATAGGGAATGCAGACATAGAATGGCCCCAAGCTCAGCCCCGCAGTGTTCCACCTCACATGTATTATTTCTTCTGTCAGTGAGGCTAAGTCGTATTTTCTCTTTTGACGTGCGAAGATAACCTAAAGGCCTTAAAATTCCTGCGGCCGAATTCTGCTGCAAGTCTTCATCTTGTATGTACCTCGGGCACTTAACAATCTCCAAGAAATCGTGGCGCTTTTAAGAACGTTCCTAACGCATATCTTCGCCATAAGCTAAAGAGCTAGATTGCCATTGCCATGGAAGACCTCAAAGTATTTGATGCGAAGATTTCGACAGAAGGGAAGGCTTTGGTCAGGACATTTAGTGATCGAATCGAAAGTACAGAACTTGGATCCGGTCCTCTCGGCGCCGCTCTGCGACAGAGCGTGGAAGAAGATCGGTTGAGAATTAGGGAAGTGTTCCAGCAGTCGGATGAATTCAGCAGGTTCGCTTCTACTAAAACAATGAGAGAAGCCAGCTCATTTAAAGTTACAGGAGTTTCAACATAGCAATGACTGAACGTGAGCTCTTGTATCAGGCCTGGATAGAGTATTGTGAGCAGTTGCCCTCTGAGGATCTGACACCAAGGAAGCGGTGGCATACGCAAAAACGCAGTAGAGCGAGCGACCAGACGATTCTATCGCTTCAAATCTACGGGGTTAAAGACGTCGTATCCGCTATTGAAGACGCTCGCGCTATCTGGATGAAAAAAGATAGATTGGCGGGAGGGAAAGCTCAGCAGCTATTTCACAAATTCTGTGGAACTCTAGATGCTCATTCCGCAATACTCAAAATGTTCCCCTCGGAGGACAAATACATTTCGGTGTTCTGCGGAAGCTTGAAAATGTTGGTGCAAGTAAGTCCTCCCTGCTAGAACAATCGAAGTCCACCGTTGGGGTATATTCCGCAGGGCTGCCAAGGAGTGAAGGTGTAAGAAAACTGACGACCCAATAAGGCCTCTGTCAATCATATTAAGTATGCTGGAGAGCTCTCTAAAGCGCTGGATCAAATCAGTGAAAGAATGATGCTAGTCATCACCATGACAGGGATTATGAATACAGAAAAAATGCGGGCGCAAGTGGCTAAACTGTACGCGAAGGTCTTCGAGTTCCTTCGGGTGGCCATTGGATGGTATTCTTCGAAAACTTCAACTAAGATACGATTTGGCCTCAACGAAAATCTTTACGACAACCTAAGAGAGCACGTACAGGTTATACAGTTGACTTCGGACTCCATTTTTCAGCTAGCCCAAACATGTGGCTTGGCTGAGAATCGGGAGACCAGGCTTGTTGGAGAAGATACCAACGCAATTGCTCGCCATACTTATGTAGCCATGCGCGATGTTAGCCAAAAACTATCTGATCTCGAACGGAAATTGGATGCGGCGCGGGAGAACTATACCGTCCTAAGTGCTCCTGCACGGCGTGTGCAGCTGGGCACTGACTTGTTCGCTCTGCTGGAGGGAGTCGCGCGCGACCAAAAGATATCCGAAATTTCAATTAGAAAAACAAAAGCCGCGAAAGAGCAGAAGTTGGTGTTCGAAGTTGCAGCAACAATCGAGCGGTCGATGGAAGGCGATGACAAAACTCGCTCACCTATCATCAAAGATATCGCGCACTCTTGGTCTGTTAGCGACATATTCGGTATGTGTGAAGCACTCGATCACTTCGTTATTGGTCGAAGTGGTGAGGATTTTGCAGGAGAATGTACCCCCGGGTTTGCAAACGAAGAAGTCATGCATACATTGCAGCAGTGGAGCACGGCGTCGACATCACAGCTGCTCTGGCTTGCAGGCCCGGAAGAGTATACAGTACCATCGAACGTTTCTGCCGCGGCAGGAGCTATAGTCATGTCCGCGCAAGCATTAGGTGTTCCGCAAATATCTCATATTTGTGAACGCGGAACTCGATCGGATTCAGTAGGCCAATCCATAGAAGACTCGGGACTCATTGGACTTCTCTACAGCTTTATAAAGCAAATGATCGTCCAAACCCCGTTACGAGTTGAGAATGACACTGCTATTTCGTATGACCAAATCTCAGACCTAGACGGAACCATGGGTACCTGGAGTTTGGGCCTTGACATTCTCTCTATACTTCTTAAATTAGCGCCGCCCTTACTTCTTTGCATAGTGGATGGCTTCAACTTGCTTGATCATGGAGCTTCCTCGACAAGATGTGAAGAGTTTATCTCCTTATTTTGGAAGTCGCTCGCCAATGAAGCGAAAGTGCTCAAAGTTCTTTTCACAACTTCAGGCTTCTCTAAAACTATGAACTCTGAAATACCTACGACTTTCCTTATGGCTATCGACGAGGGCAGGACCCGGAGGAGGCAGTCAACTGCGCTTGATGGCGATATATCTCTTATATTAACGGAACAATACCTTGTGTGAAGGCTCAGTCAACAGAATAAGATCTATTGGTAGCCACGTAACTAGAACTCCAAGCCGAAGAGCAGAAGAAGGTGGAGGAAAGGACACACCTGTACACATAGCGCCAAGTCTCTAGCCGAACTCCTGACTAGGCTCCCTGTCCAAGCGTAGTAGTGCCGTAACACCACCTCCCCCTTTAGAAAAGCCTGTCCTCAGGCTTTGTTGTTGTCTCCCCGGCCTAAGCTACGTCATTTTCCTTCCTAGCACCAGATCCGTTCTAAACTGTCGCTGTAGGCGGAGCAACAAGAGTCGATTGGGTTAGCTGCAGGCAGAGCAGCAGAAGTCAGTTTGTTTGGGTAGTAGTACGGTGCCTGTAACGAAGCCTTATAGTAGATACTACGGTGCAGTGATCTTTTTGGACTGGAGCCAATTTGGAGCCCCAGATTGGATCCGTTTCTGCATTGGATTTGGAGCTGTCGATTTTGAGGCTGGATTGGAGTGGATCTGATTCGGTCTGGCTCCTTGAGCTCTAGTTTACTAACCTAATAACAGTGATCTTATTGGACTGGACTGGAGTGGATTTGGGGGTCAAATCCACTCCATACGCCGAGGAGGCGGTGGAGCTCCAGGACTCCAATATGACTCCAGATCAAATATATACTATAAATAGTAAGTCTTGGCAGAAGGTAAGGAAAAAGTTAAGGAAAGAAGAACGTACCAAATCAACCCCAAATCACAAAGCCTCTATATAAGAAGCTTCGTGATCTTCTACTTCAATCGCCTCCTCGAAGGCAGCATATGCGCCCTTATCGTGGCTCTCACTCTCGTCATCATCTGGCTCTATAGCCACTGGCTCACCCGGCCCACCTAGCTCCCCCGGAGGTGCCTCTGCTACTGCATTTGCTGCTGCCTCTGCTGCTGCCTTTGCGACTT
>Ga0307515_10014421_pt1 | contig 14653 bp, 14 predicted proteins | sample 17_EM_MG_FD_194513 | JGI IMG/M metagenome (GOLD analysis project Ga0307515, IMG submission 194513) | Populus trichocarpa ectomycorrhiza microbial communities from riparian zone in the Pacific Northwest, United States - 17_EM | ecosystem: Host-associated > Plants > Roots > Unclassified | place... | reverse complement strand
TAATTCATCTATAATCGAATCTGAATCAATATTATAATAACTTCTCAACCGGGATAAAATAACAATCTCATGTCAACTGGAAAACAAAGTAATGAAATTTTTTCCCTCTTTCAATTTCTCCTTCCTTCACTTGATTCTTCTTTAGATTAGTGTTTTATAAGTTGGACTTAGTAAGTTTACAAGGTTATTCTCTCATCTTTTTTTTTTTGAATTTTTTTTATGTTTTTCCCTTACTTTTTTCTATTTCTCTCTCGCCTTTTCTTTTCTTTCTTTTCCTATTATGCTTCCGCCAAGTCGGAAACATATAAAAGAAAAGAAGAACTTATTTTTTTTATTTTTTAATGGCAAATAACCATTTTACTTTTAATAAGTCGTTTTGCTTTTATTTGACGGTCCTTTTTTTTTAGCACTACCAAGCTTCGTTTATCCTAAAATTTTAACCAGATTTTACTCAATATATTTTAAGATCCCTCGTAAAATTTCAGTTCAATCTGATGGTCGGATTGAAAATTATGTCCAATAATGTAAAACTGGTTAAATTGTGATTTTTCATCAAATTTCTGAATTTTTTCAAAAATTCTGAAAATTTAACCCAAACTAAAACATCATATTAGAAGGCTCCACATAAATTTCAGAATTTTTTAATAATTCAATAAAGAATTATGAATTTTTTTTACATAAAACTAATTAAAAATATTAATAAAATTTTGACCTAATTATAGCCCACCCAATCCTTTAAAATGTCTCCGCCGCTGGACTGTCCCACCCACCTTAGTATAAAGGCGAAGCAGCAACTGCAAAAGAGATTCCAATGTCATTTTCCCACAAAAATAATGAGATTCCAATTTCATTTAAAGAATCTCAGTCTTGTATACTGCCACGTCGAGCACCACGCTGTGGTAAAAATGGAATAAAAACAAATATAAGGGAATTCTTGCTTTCACAGAAGCAGAATCAGGGGAATGGAGGTAAAAACGACACTCCCTGTCTCAATAATCTATAATTTAATTATGATTCTTATATATATATATATATTTAGACTTAATGTAAACTATCTTTATGCATGTATAATCTATGCACTGGAACGGAGAGCGCCATGGTTGTGCGAATAAATGGACAAACAGGTTTCTTCTGATCCTGGTCATGATCCCCAACCTAACCTACAGCATGAAGGATTGTCTGGTCGGGAAATGTGACATGAATCGATGTCAGAAGCAGACGTGGCAAACAAGGTGTGGAAACTGTGAACCCATCTCATGCAGGGCAAGGAGAAAGAAAAAAAGACTGTGCGTGCGTACGCGACACACTTGCCGTGCTTGTGACTTGTGAGCTGTGAATTTTATGGTAGACGACATTGGCCAACTACCACCGAGGTAAGGGCCATGTGAATTGCTAGCTTGTCCCCTCAAAACTCAACCACCTTATTCTTATTGCGCCCCTTCTTTTCTTCAACGCACTCATCTCCTCTCTTCCTTTTTTCCTGCTTCAACAACATATAATTTCCTTGTATCTGTATCCATTCAGGCAGTGAAGTAGAAGAACACGGAACAACAATGTTCAAACCATGGGAAAAAGGACAGGAAGCACAATTCTCAATTTACCTGCACAGTACAAAGATGAGCAATTGTTTCGTCGAGATCACCCCTGCAGGCTGCAGCTGTGTGCTCCTATTGGAATTCTAAGCAGACTAACAGCAGAAACCACTCCCTGCAATCTACAATGAAAGATGGACCAGTCACTGCAAAAGTAGCATGGACAAGAACGTTAAATTATGGCCAGTTTATGTAAAAGTTAGACCAGCCACTTCAAGAAGCATATCCAGTTACAACCAAAACACCAACCTGTTTAAAATCATAAACAAATACAAATAAACAAAGTCACAAAATTGTCATACAGGAACGGAATTTCTAAGAAGCTCTGGAGAGAATCCAAACAACAACCAAACTGTTTAAAATCTTTGTCAACATCACATCGTCCCTTGACATAAAAAAGCTCAACAAACCATGATTTGTCACAGGAAAACCCCTTCTTCCCATGATAAAAAGTACCGAGCTTTTTCATGCTTATCATAATGCAATCCCACTCCAAGGCTAGCAGACAACTACAGTTAAAACCAGTACAACGTCAGCCTCTATGCTCGAAAAGACAAGAACTTAGTCTTCAATTAAGGATTACAAGAAACATACATCTGGATAAAAGTGTCTTACCATAGCGCTAGCATAACCGGGAGCTCCGATTCTTGTATCTAGCCCCCATGAACCTAACCAAAAAAATAACCAAAAAAAAATAAAGTCCCATGTTTGCATTCTAAAGAATTCCCAAATATAGTATCAAGAAATCAATAATATATATTGATCCTTCCACTCAGGCCATGATAATTATTATAATTAATTCAAGAGAATTAACTCATGATTTAGTATCTAGTGAAAAGTGATGTGATATTTAATTTGAATTTTTTTTAAAATAATAAAACAATTTAATTTTTTAAAAGAAAAAATTGTTTTGAATTAAGCTGAGTTAATAAGGGTTTGATTTGAGTCTTTATAACTATGCTCAGATTCGATTTTAGAAAATAAAAAATGCATAATAATAGTAATAGTAATAGTAAGAAGAAGAGCGCATTGGTGGGCCGTATTATACTAGTGAAGGTGCGAAGCCAGAATGGGCTGGCCCGACCCGTCGAAGAAGTCGTGTTCCATCCAATCTATGAATGTGAGATGGAATCAAACCTTAGAGCTGAGGAAGGATCCATCTCTCTATGTTCAAGTAGTTTCCTGCAGAGAAACGCCGTGCTGATCGACACGAAAGACTAGTCATGGGGTTACGATTTGATTTACTTTCTTTGTTTACGACACTTGCTCTGCTCTCAACAACAACAACTACTGTTCTTTCCGATGTCATTCTCTCCAAAGTCGATCGCCGTGTAAGTTCTCATTTCCCGAGAGATCTCATTTCTTCGATTGTTGTTTTTCCAGTTTCAAAATTATGCTGATGTGATCTATCTTTTCTTGCAGATTGATTTGACTTCACAGATTGTGCGCGTTACCTCCACATTAAAGGTGCTTCGCTGATTTGCTTCTTCTTCTTCTTGTTTTTTTAAGGATTTTGATGTTTGATGATGGTGTACTCAACTGGAGATAAGTTTCTTGGATTGCTTGGAAATGGTTATTGGCCTGTAAATCATTAGCTTGCATTTTTCTTACTCTTTTACCCTCCTTTTTTAGGTGGAGAATGCTGGTCCTGGTCCAGTTTCTGAGATTTTGCTTACTTTTCCTGAGGTTCAGGCCAAAGATTTGGCATACTTGACAGCGGCACTTAATGAGGGGAAAGGGAAAGGGAGAAACTCAGGGAGTAGTCTCCCTATAAATGTTGTCAATCCAGAGGGAATGCCCCCTTCCCTGACTTGTCATTCAATATCATTACCCAAGGCTTTGGCTGAGGGGGATAGTTTGACTATAGTTGTCTTAGCAGTATTTACTCATGCATTACGGCCGTTTCCTGAGGAAATTACGCAAGCTGATATTCAGCTAGTTTTGTTCCAGGATACTGCTCACTATCTTTCCCCTTATGCGGTTAACGTTCAGTCCCTTACTGTTAAATTGCCCAAGGCTAGAATCGAGACGTATACGAAGTTGGAGAATACAAATGTACACGGCTCTGATATCAAATATGGTCCATATCAAAACCTGCCTCCCTTTTCGTATGCACCCGTAGCTGTTCACTTTGAAACCAATCAACCATTTGCTGTTGCTCAAGAGTTGGTGAGAGAGATAGAAATTTCCCATTGGGGCAATGTGCAAGTTACTGAACATTACAACATTGTCCATGGAGGTGCTAAAAGCAAGGGTGAATTTTCCAGGTCAGTTGTTTTATTCTTTTCGTGTTATTATTATGGTGGTGACTGCTATCGTATTCAAATTTTGATTCTTAAAATCCTGCAGGCTTGACTTTCAGGCTAGACCCCACCTTCGAGGTGCGTCAGCCTTCAGGAATCTTGTTGCAAAATTGCCGCCAAGGGCTCATTCCATTTATTATAGGGATGAGATTGGAAATATATCAACATCTAATGTTTGGGGTGATCCTAAGAAGGTGGACATTTTGATTGATTCAAAAAAAATTTGACAATTAGAATAATTGCTTCCGTTTCTAATTCAAGTCTTCTCCTTAATTGCAGACAGAACTATTGATTGAACCTAGATATCCATTGTTTGGAGGTTGGAGAACTACTTTTACTATTGGATATGGCTTGCCACTTCAAGATTTTTTATTTGAGTCAGAGGGAAAACGTTTCATTAACTTCTCTTTTGGCTCCCCTATAAATGATTTGGTCATTGATAATATCATTGTGAAGGTTAGTTCAGTGGAAAACGTTTCCTACAAGAATGTTTTCTTTATGTGGTCTTGACTTTGTTTTCTTGTTGCAGGTTGTTTTGCCAGAGGGATCAAATGATATATTTACTTCCACCCCATTTCCGGCAAAACAAGGACAAGAGGTATTATAGAGCTAAGATTTCTACTGTATTGTATTCTTATTTCTTATAGCTGTTTCCTTTTTCTTGGGCATGTTTTCTTCTCTACTTCAAAAGACTGAGGCTATCTACCTTCATTTGATTGTCTTTGTCTTTGTGATCTAATGCAGACCAAAATTTCTCACTTAGATGTTGTTGGTAGACCAGTTGTTGTGCTGGAAAAGACCAATGTTGTTCCTGAACATAACCAGTATTTCCAGGTACTTCTATGGACTCTTTCAAAGTTTCAATATGTATGAGCAGCATTGAAGTGCTAAAGTGTGAACTAAGGCCATTTTTACTACTGTCTACCAAACTTAACTTTATTATGCTAATTATTGAATATCAAGTGATTGACTAGCTGAAGACTAGAAAGTTCAACACAAATGGTAACGAGAGGGGTATTGGTCCATCTATAGTGTATTAAAAGGCATGGAGGAATGCTTTTGCTACATGTAATTTGGCTTGGTTTTGAGGGTGCTTGATTAATTCTTGTACAATTGTAGCATTGTTTTTGTGTTCGAAACATGTGCTTGTGCTCCAATTATTTAGACATATTTCACCAATTTGGAAAAGGCAGATGATATGTTAATCTTGTTGTAATTAAACAATAGCCTACTTGTAGTGTAAGGCCTTCTGTATATTAATGGATTTAACAGATTCATTGATATTTCCTCCTTTTATAGTTGTTTTGCTATTTTTGGAGAAGTTACGGGACTGAAAAGTGATGGTCTAGTCTGTTTGGGAAAGCTGTAGCTGTGGCTTTTGAAAAGCTACAAATTGTAGCTTCTAAAAATAATACATAGAAAGGGTTGTGATATTAGCTTTTAAAGTATTACCAAACACTTAGAAGCCACGGCCACAACTAAAAGTCACAGCCAAAGGAGATTCCCAAACGGGCACTTAATGTGGCAAGAAATTGTAGCCATTACTGCTTTCTTGTGTGTATTGTGGTGCATGCGGGAGGGTAAACGTCGGGGTTTCCCATCCTTTGAGACTTGAAGAGTTCATCTTTTAGACTGACTGAATTTCTAATTTTCCATTAAGCTGAAATGCAGGACCTAGATTTCTTAGATCTCTTCGTGATGGAACTTGGTTTTCCTTGTATTTGATGTACTCAACAATTGAATGTATCCTTCTGTGGATCCAAGAAAAATTAGAAACAAAAGTAGCTTCTGATTTTGGTGCAGTGCAGTGTATTGAAGACTATTTTGAAAATAACCCGGTTTGTATTGCAGGTCTATTACAGGTTCAACAGCCTTTCGATGCTTAGGGAGCCATTTATGTTAATTTCTGGATTCTTCTTCATTTTTGTTGCTTGCATCGTATACATGCATGTAGACATGTCAATCTCGAAGTCCTCTGCTTCTTATTTGGCAAAAATGCAGTGGGATGAGGTAAGTAGGATGTTATATGATGTACCCTTTTCAGTTCAGTCTGGTGTAATTGTTTGCAAGTGAAAAAACCAACATATATAATAGAATTTGCGATTTCTGATTTCAGGTGCGGGCAACAATTCAGCAAGTCCAAAGTGTCATCAACCAATGCTTGTATACGCATGAAAAGCTAGAAGCATCACTGCGTGATCTTTCTAGAACTGGGGATGTTCAAGCTTGTAAAACTGCTCGAAAGACAGCTGACAGTTTGTTGAAAGAGTATTCCAAAGAGTTAAAGCCCTTGCTTTCATTCTTGCAATCTTCTCCTCAGGCTACTCAAATATTACCTAAGGTTTGTCTATCTACTCATCCTTTATAACCAATAGAGGATAAATTTGTGGAATTTATTCCAGGAACTTAACAGCATTTAACCATCACCAAGGACATGAATTGTTACACATGTCAAAACTTGAACGATGTACCGTTATAATGTTCTGTTACCATGCTCACCTTCTGTTTTGCTGTGCTTCCACATTCCCGAATGTAATCAATGCTACTGGTTATGTAGGTGGAGGAACTGGTGGCAAAGGAGAGGGAATTGCAAGAGAGGCTGATAGCGAAGCATTCAACCATAGTGGACTGCTATGAGAAGAAGATTGGAGGAAGGGAACTTGAGAATCGGGTTGCGTCGCAGCAACAGAAAGTTGTAGTTTTGAAGCAGGAGGTTGAAGACCTTCTTGATTACATTGAAGAGATATAGTTCAAGGTTTAGGTAGCCTGAGTATTGGGGTCAGAAATTGGTTATCTAAGTTAATACTTGATGAGCTAACTGCAATTTTCTACGGCAATAGTTCACCAAATATAACTTTTACATGATAATGATATTCGGAACTGAGCTTATATGAACTAATCATGATCTGCCTTGCATGTTGAATTTTGAGTCTGGCACTAGGGTCGGGTACGGTTATCAGGCAGAATCATTTAAATTCTTTCTCAGAACTTCTCAAAAAAAGTTTTTTGTGCGCATTTCAAATGCCAAAATCGTAGCCTAAGTTGCAATTTTTGACCCCTGGTAATGCATTGCTATCTATTGATGATGCTCATCAGCTTATGCACCCGATATGCCATAATATAATTGATATTTTGCTTGTATTCTTGAAAGAAGGAAAAGAAATCAAATCGCCATTGGCACCCATTCCAATGCAATTTTTTTTTTTTTAAAAAAAAACCAGAACAGATAGGTGGAAAATTCTTGAGAAACTGAGCTAAAATGCAAGACCTTTTTCTTGACAACCGGCCTACTTTTGCTACTCTGAATTTATCTGAACATGAAGGGAATGCGTTTCATCTTCCTTATTTGCTGAATCTTTAGTGATTTGATTTAGGTTGGGAAGGCGTTTCATCTTCCTTATTTGTCTGAATCTTTAGTGATTTGATCATAGGTTGCCTGTTCGCTAGCGTGTGTGGAAGGGAGGGATTATTGGAAGCAATTACGGAAAATATGACAACGTATATGCAAACCAAATGGAGGAAAAAAAGCCGTAAGAACTTCCTGCTGCTCAACATGGCACTCTGACATTCTAAAGAAAACATGGAAAATCTTAATTTACGGATGAACAAGAGAAATGATCAAGATTTACATGGGAGAATTATGTTCTAGTCTTTTTTTTGGTCTGGATTTTGCAAAACCTTGATGATGATTAACAGTCCATTTGTCTAAGCTCTGTATTGAAGCCATGATGATGGCCGCTGGAATCCGAAAATGGCTTACGGTTATAAAACTCCCGCTAAACCCACATCTCTCTATCCACTCCTGTCACTGGAACCACCATTTTGCCCCCACTTGGTTTTTGGTCCACTCTTCTGCCTTTTTCAATCAGATTTCAACCAACAACCAGATTCTTGGGTTCGACCGGGTTTTATAACTATACTGAAAATAACTAACTGCAAAAGAACTACTATGATGAATTCAATAATGGGCTTGCGAGAATTGTCTTCCACAAGGTTTACCAAATATAGGACTGAAATATTTGTATTAGTACAACTTGCTACACAAACAAAACTGTTGATGATGTTTTTGATTTCATCTACGTGTCGTATGAGGTTCTGGGAACAAATTTTTGTTGCTCCAAATGTGTAGCAACAGCAATCCGGAACCAGCTATCATACCTATCTTTAGACATAGGTTTTCTTGCTGCACAGACCACAGCAATGGTCATGCGAAAATAAAAGGAGAAAAAAAATTCTGTATTGCCACACCTAAAGTGACCTTGTCAGGAACGTAACAGCAGTATTGTCTGGTATTTCCACTGCTACTGTGTGGGTGTGGGGCCCTTGAGACAAATTTTGTCTTGCGGCTAACATAACCCATCCATAACTATGCTTAACTCAGTAGATCCCGTTGGACAAATGGGGAGCTGTTGTCACTAGGGCGATGCTGATGATTGACACTGAGTTCCACATCCACAGTTGCCGTGATGTTAGCTGTGTGTTGATCATGGGATGCTGCTTCTGCTTCAATATCAGAGAAATCTGGACCTTCAATACCAAATTTATTAGGTCGAGGACGTGTGGGGGATGGGGAATGCACTAAGGCATCCGGACTTCCACCCAGAGTCTTTGTCGGGAGCTGATCCGGTTTCCCTTCATTCGTTTTCTTTACAGCCTTCTGATGCCAACTCTTTAGGGCCTTTGAAGTTTGTTGATCAAAGATTGAGCGCTTCATGGTTGATCCCATCTGAAAATTTCAGGCAGGAAAACTAACTTTCAATGCTTTCATGCTGGCGCGGAGAATATAATATCCTGACAGGACTCAGGAGTAGTTGCAGATGGAGCATATTGCTATGTTTTGTCTCACTTCTTTTAAGTATTTCTTTCGATTTGCTTCCACATCTGTAAAATGTTTAACCTAACATGAAATTTGGAAAGAAAATGTGAAAAACGAGTAATACCTGTGTAACAAGGGCATAGAGTGGAAGTGTGGCATAGCTGCACAGGACTTGGGCTCCCACGCTGAGAATTTGAAACTTCCATTTGGTCATTTTTTCAACAAATTAATACAAATTCTAAGTTCATAACGTTACAGTCAAGCTTTTCTACTTCAGCATCGTATTCAGGATGATGTGTAGGCCTCTGGGGCTGATGCAAAAGAATATGCCTAGGTGCTTCAACATGACTTACCCGAAAGTAACTCTGACGAATATGAGGACTGTATCTTGATTCAAACAAGATTCCTTCCCGAACTCATACTGCAGAAGCAGGAAAATTAATCATAAAAATCCTTCTGTGATCAAAGACAAATACAGTGAGAAGAGGAGAACGACAGGCCATTACCCATGCCCAAAGGAAATATGTTAGCTCAAATGCATTCTGGACAGGAAGAAAAACCAAAAAGCTCATTAGAAAAATACCGGAAATCGTAAGATAAAGATACAGGACCACATAAACTTTTTCTCAAGTATCACTAATTTTTCTTCAAAAGAGACAGGAGGGGATAAGAGAACTAAAATTTGCTGACAGAACTATCTGTCTCGAAGCAAAAGCTTCTCTACTCTGTCATGCGAAGAAAAGAAGGTGCCGTGTGAAACCTGAAAGAGGACAAAGTGGATGAGATAAAGGACTAATTCAGGCCAGGAAAACCAGAAATTTCTGTCAGACACTTGCACAAGTGGTATCCCTTGAACCACAGCATGTCTTTCTTTAATTTCAATAGCCATTTGTGCTATAATTGCTTGTAGTTTTGTTCCAACTGCTAAGGTAACCTTCAACAAAACCCATGGAAATATTAAATCTTTACCCAGTTAAAATAAAACTACACGAGAAGACAAGTCTTTTGTGAACAAATTTCTTACAAATAAAGGAAGAAAGGAAACACAGAACTGAGCCTTCCATCCTGAAAAGTACAAAACCAATAACTAATAGGAAGCCTTGGTTCAAGTTTGATGAAGACTACGAAAAGGCTAAACTGAGAAAAGAAACAGGAAGGACTGACCATGAACGTTCGAGAGCAGATTGAGAATTGCAGAGGCCCATAGTAGTGGACTGCCAGGAATGTAAAGATAGTGAATTGGAAACTTACAGAAAGACAGTGGATATATGAAGCAATACTTGTGACTGCTATCTGGACAACTAAATTCATATGTTGAATATAGTTTGACTGCTTTACCTGATTCCAACGACTACCTTGAAATCATCTTCTAATGTTTTTTTGATGTACTTTTGAAAATTAAACTTGCTTCCAGGAGCTAGATGGACCTATAAGAAAAACTCAATTTACTTGCCTATCATACTAATTCAAAATGATGGTTAAAACTTTTGCACCTGTTAGAGACTCACAGAAATGAATCCATGTCGCATGGTCAAGTAATCAGACTTTCGAACGGATCTGAAGAATTGTCGATAAAAGCATAGCTGGAAGGATTAAAAATTCAAGCACAGTTGTCAATACAGAAGCTAAGAACATAGGACTGAAATTAAATTCAAACATTTCAATGTTAAAACACGACATTGATTCAAATTCTACTATGGATAGGTCAATGAAAATGCAAGCATGGAGTTCACAATTCAAAACTGATGCTAAAACACCAACAATTAATCTAAGCGGACATGAATCATAAGAGAATCTGAGGTGAAAACAGTGACTTCTTTCTTACCGAATAAAAGAGGATTGGAGTTTTTGTCCAGAAACTTGTGTGTCCTCTCACGAATGATGTCTCATGAGTGAGCCTGAATCTTGCAGGATCTGAACAATCAGCACTAACCTCACTAAATGCACAGCTTAAGATCACCAAATTCTTGAAAAATAAACAATGCATGCCTCAATATGAGGAATGTAGAACAGGTTATTAGCATCTAGAATACCATTCATGGCATCATGCTCCCTCCAACTCTCGCGTTCCCAATCCTTCCAATTGCGTATCTGCATACGAGGGACTATTATAGCTTAAGGTCATGGAATGGAAAAGAAACGAGGTTATCTCCAGCATGGAATGGAAAAGCATCAAAACCCAAACAAGTTGCTGTTCACTTTTCAGAGACCGGTCAGAATTTTCTGAAGATCTCATTCTCACCATGTCCCTTGCATCAGCTAATCAATGGCAAATCAAACTTCAAGGGACAAAAAAGAAAAGAAAAAAACCATTATAGAAACCCAAAATGTACTCCCTACCTTCAATTTTCCAAGCATCATTGTTATGGCACTGTATACCACATGAAATACTGCTAAAAAGAATATGAAGATGTGCAACTGATGCAGTCCATCGACAGATATGAGAGGCACTGACCCCTGAAAACACAAATTGGCAACCATGAGTTACAGAATAGGATAAGAAAAGGCCAGCATAAGGTCACTTCATGAGTTACAGTTTCTAAACAACTTTGTATTATTCAAAAGGACTAAGGTTGCCTTTAGTTAGTGTCTCACGACAGAAGTGACAAGAACATATTTAGTTATAGGTACGGAGACGGAGACAAAAACACTACCTAATTAACAAGGTTCAACTATTTGACGTGTCCTTGGAAACAAGGCATACTTACATCTTTGCACTCTTTACTTCCACTGTCACCAGCTAAAAATCTATGCTGAGACCATAAAAGCCTGCGATGATTCTCCCCTCCACTGCCAAGTTGTCCTTTTTGACCCTTCGCCGGGCATGGTAACATTGTATTTGCATACCTCAAAGGAATACAGATACCAGCAATATAGCTTTGGGAGAATGTCAGGGTTAGAGATATGAATCCTAAAACCATAAGCTCTGCAAAATTTACCAGAAAAAAACAGAAGAAAATATTAATGGTCCCTTGTAATTCCCTTTGTTTTTTTTTGTAATGATCAACTAGAGAAACAAAAAGATTATAAAAAGAACTGATGAAAAAATATCAGCATACCCCCTTTAACTTTCTCAAGAGCATCAAATAAAGCAGTGTTGTGTTTTTTTTGGAACCACTGAAATAAATTAAAAAAAGAACCATTATTTTACCAATAAAAAAGGATCAATCATGGAGGAAGAAGAAATGAAATGCATATTTTCTATCACGGAAATCAGAAAATAAATGCAAAACACAAATTGATTTACATAATGTTATGGAATGCAATCGAAATGAATTTGGCAGGCATCAAAATTAAAAAAGAAAAAAGAAGTTAAACAAAAATAATTTATTTACCTGTCCAGTTCTATGAAGAACCTTGTCCAATATGATAGAGACAATAATCATGGCAGCACAAACTACAGAGACTGCCCATGTCGGTGTCTGCTCGAGGTCTCTTGCACCCGGGGCTTCTCCACCAGCCATTTTCGTAAATTCTAATCTTGAAAGAAACAAAACTCAGACACAGAAACAAAATGCACGAAAATAAAGGATCCCTCTTGATTAAAACCTGTGAACATTAACTTGTAAGAAAAATGCAATGGTTTTCTGAGAGTTTCCTAGATTAATAATAATAATAATAATAATAATAATAATAATAATAATAATTCATTGGCTATTTCTCTGTTTTCTTTTCTTTTATTGAATTGAGAATTTATGGTGGTTATTATTATTCAATATTTCTTTGCTTGCACTCCTCTTTTCTCTTTTTCGGCCTTAGGTTATCCCATAAATATCACAAGTGTGTAAATATAGTATAATATAAAAAGAAAATAGGAAAAACAAAGTGTATTTTCAGGCACTATATTGCTAATTTAAAAAGGGAAATTTTAGCACGAATAGGCCAAGAAAACGCTATTAATAAACATCCCTCCTATTGTTGCCATCATTGTTTCCCAAGCAGAGGTAGTGTTCGTTCTGTCTAAAAGTAGTGTTTGGTTAGAGACGCCAAGATCATCATGTAGAGGATCCGTGAGGATGTAGTGACTGAAATCCTTTCATGTTTTTCATACAAATCTGTTGTCCTTAGCAAGCACTAGAATCAACTTGTGTCAGATCCTAGGTTTGATACAAATCATTCTATTCTTTCCTGAGCTACATGGCTTTCTTGCTCTAAGTTCTGGATCCTTACAAGGTTTACTACTGTTCTGTTTCACGACCAAAAGTCCATAAGATAATCAAGCCTAAACAATCCCACAGGAAGTACAGGGCCATCTCCTGAAAAAGATTTTTTGAAACAAACATTTTGTTCGTATTCTCTCTGGTTTCCATCTTTCTACTCATGACCCAATTTTCATGTCTAGTTTTGGGACTGTACCAGAAAAGATTTCTGCTATCCCAGATGACAAGTGGAATCTGGGTGTGGCTTGTCCGAGTTTATATATAGAGCTCAAATCTTGGTTTCAGGATAAGAAACTTATCTTTTTCGGATACAAAATTAGGGTCCAAGTAAGTGGAGAAATCCCAGCTTCCAACTGACATGTGCGGCGGATCGATTTTGTAAAGCCAAAGCATCCAGTAGTGGGCTTGGATAAATGTTTGTATTGGGTAAGGCAATGCGGTGACATTATTTTGCATTTGATGTACCATTGTTATGCCTCCAGGATTGAAAGACCAAGATTATGAAGGAGAGTCTAAGCCAGATGAAGGAGAGTTGCATGTGTGCAATATGAAGCCAGAGAAATCGAAGAAAACTGGCATGCCACCAGGTATAATGATGGTGCCGATCAAGATTCAAAAGCTGATGCCATGGATTGTGCATTTGAAAACTTTGGCATCATCAAATACTTGTGTTCACATCCCTTTCATCCCTGCCTTAGCTCCTCTCAGAAGCAGTAATCCTTCTATGTATCTGTGTGCACAATATGAGGAGGTTGTCTTGAGCAAGAACTTGGCTTCATTGACCAGGCATGCATGGAGTGCTTATCGCTTGTAAAGACTAATTTGCTACTTAGCTTATAAATTATTTTTAAGTTGAATAGTTAACTCATATTCTATAGTGATTTACATTCTATACAATGTAATTTGCAAGTTTGAGCTCCGATTGAAGAGCTGAGTCCCATTTTTTTTTGTTCTAAGATCCCTAGTCTTAGTGATCACTTTTTTTTCTTTTTTTTTTCAATTTTGTATAAGAAAAGGCAACGAATTTAAAATACTAGCTTGTTTTATGGCTGTAGTAATTGATAATTATTGTTTTAAATTCATTTTTTTCTTTTTTCTTGGAAATAAATAAATTAAAATCAAATTTTTATATTTAATATGATCCTCCATCCAATCAGATGAGGAATAGATATAAAAACGAAATATTTTCGTTTTTTTAAAAATAAGTTGTGCTAAGTTCTTGCCAATCAATGATCAAATCCAACATCTAGTTGGGATCACTGTTCCAAAGAATAATTAATAAATTGATAGAGATTTCATATCAATGGAAAGCCTCCCTAATCTCTATAAAAACAGTAAATACACAAGAATCACAAACAGATCCTGTGTAACAATAATTTTCTAAATATTCTTCATCAGCCAAGCAATTAAATATTCAAATTACCAAGGGATACTATACAAGAACAGTTTTCTAAATATTCTTCATCACCCAAGCAATTAGAGTTTCAAATATGAGGGAATTTAGAGTAAATCGGGATGCCAAATAAACCACATTCTTTTAATAAGTTTTTATGTTTTAATTGAGGAGAATGTATCGAACTGTGTCGTTGTAGTATAGTGGTGAGTATTCCCGCCTGTCACGCGGGTGACCCGGGTTCGATCCCCGGCAACGGCGATTTTAGCTTCCCATTCTCTTCCCTCCTACTTTTTTCATTTTGGAAAATGATGCCTAGAAGAGATTGACTTAGTTTACCTCCATTAGCCTTGGCCTTGCCCATTTACATCCAAAGCAGGAATGCTTGA
>Ga0307515_10014420_pt1 | contig 14653 bp, 12 predicted proteins | sample 17_EM_MG_FD_194513 | JGI IMG/M metagenome (GOLD analysis project Ga0307515, IMG submission 194513) | Populus trichocarpa ectomycorrhiza microbial communities from riparian zone in the Pacific Northwest, United States - 17_EM | ecosystem: Host-associated > Plants > Roots > Unclassified | place... | reverse complement strand
AAGCCACCGACGTTTCTACAAAGGTTATTTGGTGCGTGCCTATCGCACTTGGTCCCTATTCCTCATTTAATCTATGTGCTCCTCGGCCGTACATCTCGCCGATGCTTGACCTCATAGCCCTACCACCCTCGCCTACGAGTCTATCGCCCGCACAAACACCATTAACAGCACTCACGATATCTATGGCCAGGCTGATCATGCACCTACATGTGTGTATTGCCTTCTTTCGTTTCCCATCTGTCAACTTGGGTCACATAGCATCGCGCTTTCTCATTGCTTTTCTTCCCGATGACGCTCTGAACCCATCTTCATCATCGCCTCCGCCGTACCCACGTCGACACGTATTCGTCGCCGATATCGCTGTGTCAACCTCTGGCCATCATTCTTCCTCTTCTTCCAAACACCACCGCGGTCCGTTATTATTTGTCCACGACAGACGACAGGACCAAGCTACTCGCCGAGCACGTCAAGCACGTAGGCGACTCGCAGTGCAACGGCGACCCCAACCCAAGTCACACTCACCAGCACCATTGCGAACGTTGCTACGACTATGACCCCACCAGATGTTGCTCCGCCGTTGTCATAGCCTTGTTCGCGTACGTCATCGTGAGCCACTACAACTCCACAGTCACCTCGAATAGACACCCTACGCTCGCTCGATATTTGTCGGTTACCAGAAATATGGGGATGAAGTGAAGGTGGACACTATGCCACACGATGTAAATGCGTGGGATGTCGTACTACCCACCGCGAATCCATTGCCGACCTGATTCATGTCCTGCGTACCATCAGTCCCTCGTCCGCCCGTTCGCTTGTATATATACTGTATTGCGTACGAACGAGCTATACATCCACTCGTGTTTCCTAGCTGTACTTATCGTTGACGGAGGCTCAGAAGGTCCTCTTGGAACACTCAGCCGCTTACCTGTGACTATGCGGCTGGGCTCGTCTTATACTCTTTGCATGTCCTAACGTCAATGTGTCGTTTTCTTGCTCCTCTTTTTGTCGCTCATTTTTAAATATGCCGTTCCTGTGCATGGAACGAGTGCACAGTGGTGGGCAACGTCATCGCCGGATGCAAGTCAGATGTGGTCGGGTCTAACAAGCATGTAAATAAATCAACTAGTAGCGAGGGCATACAGCAGTAAACTAAATGGGAAAACACAAATTCTGACACTCATGGACCCTTTCGTCCCCCCTTGATGATCAGTCCTAAGTGCTGTAATATGCCATCCGTCCAGCGTTCTGTCGAGTTGGCTTCCATTTGTTATCCTTGATAGATAGATATATAACGCTCCAAGTTGTGCTATGTCCCATGGCTGAGGTGATGCTAGGAGTAGATGATTTGAAGGGCCGATCCGTTCATGAATTGGTTGCAGATAGTTGGAAACTCATTAATTATCATAGGGTGTGCTGAAAGTCCTCTTAAAAGTTAAATGAAAATACCGAACAATCCGATTGAAAGCAAAATGTAGTATTACAGCTGAACGGCAAAGTGTGCTCCTGATCTACCATTTGTACAAGACCATTCACATGCATGCCCTGACTATCACCTCCATCTCTTCCTTGGTGACTGTGAACGATTTCCACCATATTTCATAACGCAGCTGGTTTCTAGCTGTCCGGTCGAAGAGGTGAGATGATTCTGAGAAAGAATTAAACCAGATCTCCACTTCCACACCCCCGATATCTTGGCATACTCCGGTCTCCGATGCACCGACACAAAGGACAGAATCTCTCCCCAAACTCTGGGGAACAAAAATATCAAGGGTTTTCAAACAGGAAAGATCAAATAAGAAAGTCTGGAATGAATTGAATGCTGCCAAATCAACGGTCTGTAATGGGCGTGGGGACCAGCGAAGGATTTGAACATTTGAACAGGAGAGGAAGCGGGGATAGTCCATTGGACAGTGAAACAGCTCCAATGTTGTGCATGCAGGCAGGTCCACCTGCAACCCCTCATGCCTAGAGTGGTTCTCAGGTTCGTCTGGTGGTCGAAAAACCCTGAACTCTCTCAGGGCCTTGAAGGTCCTCCCGAGCACCCAAAATGGTGTTGAAACATGCAGTTCAAGCCACTGGAGAGTATGCGTCAAAGGCAAGTCAACGTTCAAGGAATATTCAGAAATGGATCCACTCGAAATCTTCAGCCACTCGATTTGTTCCAGGTATGGCAAAATAGGGACTTCATGATTAGATTTGAGGATGAGCTCAAGATGCCGGAGCTGCCTAAAGTGGACAGTGGAATGGAGTGGGAATAATGGGGTATCAGGAAACTCAATGGCCAGACGTCGTGTGACTATTGCCCTGACAATCGTTGCGTCCCATTCTTTACTTGTTGTTCCAAGGTGCTTATATAAATAGTCAGTGGAAGTGTAATAAACCGGATTGCTCCCTCTCCCCTCCCCCACTTTGAAACGCCACAAACGGGGAGTCAGATATGCCCTAGTCCATCCAATAACTCTAAATAATGGGAAATTGACAAGGCGCGTAGACTGAGAAAAGCCTTTGGGGCACTGTATTTCCAGGGATCTCAGGTGCGGGAGAACATTGGCGCGCCAGGTTTGAGAGGAGCACCATTTCTCCCACCCTTCATGATAATCCCTCCATGAGTGCCATCCGGGCCATCCATTTGTAGATGGTTTCGCGGCCAGTGACTCAAGAAAGTGTTGGAAGGACAGTGAGGGATGTGTAATGGATAAGGCCAACTCTTGTAGTGGGATCAAATACTCCACTACCTTCATTAAGGCTTTTTCACCGCACTGAAATGTGAGGTGGAGAGTAGTAAGGTCGGAAATCCTTCCATTTACTCTGCATAAATGCCGTAGGTGTTGATAGACCCTCTGCTCATTGCAATCATGAGATCTGAGGTCCATTTTCCTCATTTCGGGAACATGGAAATGTTGAGCTGTCGTCATTGGATAACCATGAAAGGCCAATACCTTGCAGGATGGCAATTGCACCGCATGCTGCTGAATTTGCTCCCAATGACGAGGAAGGAAGATTGCACACTCCTCAAGGCATGGGAATTCTCTCCCAGCCATCCATTGGACTGAACAGACTCTAAGCCGCAGCCTCCGAAGAGTACAGAGAAGGGGCAGATTGGTACCGGGCTGATAAAATGGGAGACGAAGACGATCGGCCTCAAATGTCTGAAGCTGGGTAAAAGCAGGAAGAAGCTCAAATGGCTCATTGATATCTCCGCCATTGACAATAAGCACTGTGAGATTCTGCAAAACGGGAAACCAATGAGGTTGGAGAAAGTGGGCGCCAACGAATGGGGGATGGAGTCTCATCTCACAGAGAGGAGCTTCGGTTGGAACAAGATTGAGCAAATGAGAAAATGAGGGAGAATCCATACATCCAGCTTTTACATGTAGCACTTTCAACACCTTCATTGGGCTTGCAACTTGGACGCCAAGCTGACTAGCCAAGTTCTCAGGAGGAAACGAAGAAATAGTAAGCTCGTTCCACTGGCCGGTGCTTGTAAGGGAACTCTGGAGTGCAGCAAACATTGGAGCCTCAGATCGGCGTCGGCTATCTCTCTGCGGGTCAATGGTAACCTTCTTCGGATATGCCCTCTGCAACCAAGTAACGACCTGTTCCGTCTCAGTCCAGGTCCCAACCCTCAGAGTGGACCATAAACTGGGCAATGTGGCGATAGCAGACCTCCAGTAGCGACAAACAGGAGCCAATTGACGACATTTGATTCGTTTCGATTCAATGCAATATAGAAAGATTTCTCGCATAAGTTCCATAGGAAGGTAGGTATTAATGGTTCCGCTATCAGGCGGGTTCAGAAGCGGACTGCGAAAGTCAAGCGCCCACATGTCTTGAACTTAGGCTGGTTACTTCGGGTAATGAGATGGCGAGAACACCGTTTGAGGAGAAGGAATTGATGCTAAGGTGCCAAAGTCAGGCAAGGCGCCAAAAGGCACAGCAGACTAGAGTGATGTATGATTCGAGTGCGACGTGTAGCGCGATCGGTTAAGGCAGGATAACGCTTCAAGGGCGAAGTAGTCAATGTCTCGCGGGGCTGATCGTTGCAGTGATGAGACCAGCAGCGCAGGCGTAGTTGACGAGTATGAGAATAGCTCCCTCCCGGTGCTGCTTGCTTCGCGCCTAAGATACCGTGCAGATGGTCCGGAGTCTGGCCGGCTGACTTCTCCAAGGAATGAATCGAAAGTGCATTTCTCTAGCGCCCGTGCGACTTCGACCAGTCTCGGTCGACGTTTCGGGCCAGTCTGAGCATGGAGATACACGATATTGCTTTTTAAGGTGTATATTCTCCGAATGAGGTATGTACGGTTACCACCATCGATGGGGTGCAATGAGTCGGTCTCCTTGCGCTGCCCGGCTCATTCTTCTTAGGGCCGTCATCGAACAGAAGGTGATACACCTAGCCTGCTACACGCAGAACATTCGAGAGAAAAGATCAAAGCAGTAACAATCGCGCGGTGTGTGGCTCCACTGGAGGGCGCTCAGCCATCGATCCCCACGTTTGTCATCCCGAGGCTGGGCTGAGAACGACGACGGGCCCTAACAGGGGATACGGATATTCCGCTTATATCTATCTCGCTTGCCTTCAATTAAGGGCTAGTCGCCACTCATACCACGAGATTTTGTCAAATACATTGTTGTCTCCATTTACCTTGACTTTCTGCACCACGCATAAGCACCCTGAATGTCATTCCAGCTTCACTTCAATTTGCGGTCCAAATGCGCCGCGAGAACCCGACTGAATGTCCTCGTTCTTGCAAGCTAGTAAACACAAAGCATCCGAGGTCTCAACCCCGGACCAGGTACCCTTGCAGTGGCGACTTGATCATCTGCTTCGACACTACGACCATCTGAATCGCGTTTTGTTCTGCCGCTGAGCTAGTAATGGCCCCACCACATCCTCAACAGTGACTGTGCTTAATATTCTTGGGTCGTGATATACTTCGCAAGCCGCGCTTGTTCGTCTAAAACGCTACTTTTCCATTGCCCAACGACATGTCCACCCGTGCGACCTCCAGAGATAGGATCGTGTTGTACGTCGGTTGCTCGTTCCGGACAATTCCACCGTTCATGCTAAAATAGTCGCTCCTCATCTCTAGTCCATCGTGCACTATCAGAACCCACACAGGCGATCGAGTCCCCAGACCGTTGAGAGCACCTCCAGCAGCTAGCAGACTCCAGTGGCACTCTGCCCCGACGCACTCGTCTCTCGTCACCACAAATCTCGTCTCTTGTGCACTCACCACTCGTTACTAGCGCTCCACTCATCTAGACAACCACCCCGCTACGCCACTGCGCTCGACGACAAGATCATTCTCCCACTCATCAGCCAACAGGAATCTCCTCCATAACGGCCCTACTTGCTCACTCTGACTGTTGTCCACGATGATCAGGTCGAACTTCTCCCCGCCCCCGACGTACCCTGCGACTTTCTGGGACCTCGTACCCTTCCTCTGCGCCAGCGGTTACGCCCTGATCTTCGCTGCGCTCCTCGTCCTACTCGAACGATAGCAAGGTGTTCGGTGAGCAGCAGTCGCAACTCACCAGCCACCAACGGCGGATCGTCCGCCTGAGTGAGAAAGAGCGCGAACGGCCCATGTATTCGCAAACGAGCTACTATAGCTATTCACTCGTCTAGAGGAACGTCATGGGTTCCCCAGCTTCAGTCACCGTTACTGCCTGGCCAAGCCACCTATGTTTCTAAAAAGGTTATTTGGTGCGTGCCTATTGCATTTGGTCCCTATTCCTCATTTAATCGATGTGCTCCTTGGGCGTACATCTCGCTGATACTCGACCTCACAGCCCTGCCACCCTCGCCTACGAGTCCATCACCCACACAGGCTACATCGGCAGCACTCGTGCTATCTATGGCGAAGCTGACCATGCACCGACATGTGCGTATCGCCTTCTTTCGCTTCCCAATTGTCAACTTAGCCCTCATAACGTCACGCTTTCTCATCGCTTTTTTTCTCGCTCTGAATCCCCCTTCACCATCGCCACCGCCGTGCCCACATCCACACGGATTTGTCGCTGGTATTGCTGTATCAACATCTGGCCATCATTTTTCTTCCAAACACCACCCGCGGTTCATTATTATTCGTCCACGACAGGCGACAGGAGCGACTCGCAGCGCAACAGCGACCCCGACCCAAGTCACACTCACCAGCACCATTGCGAGCGCTGCTACGATTATGACCTCTTCAGGTGTCGCTCGGAGGAGCCACTACAACTCTACAGTCACATTTGAATAGGCATCCTACGCTCGCTCGATATTTTTCGGTTGCCAGAAGTATGGGGATGAAGTGAAGGAAAAGACTATGGTGTAAATGCAGGGGATATCCGTGCCACCCACCGCGAATCCATTACCGCCCCGATTCACGTCCCGCGTACCGTCAGTCCCTCGTCCGTCCGTTCGCCTGTATATATGCTTTACTGCGTACGAACGAGGTATACGTCTTCTCGTGTTTCCTAGCTTCGCTCTTCGTTGACAGACCGCCAGCATGTTCTTGTTGAGTGAGTGTGACTCATCACACGCCATGTTTTTGGTGTTTGGTGTTTCGTTCCTGGTTTATATATTTAGCGCAATGTTTGCCCATATATACTTCACGGTTGTCTCCCGACTCTCCAGCGTTAGGTCTGGTCATGCTCGTTCAACAGTTCTCTTGGAGATACTCACAGGTAAGGATACTGAGTGTCGGCTGGGCCCATCTTATACTCGTCGCATGTCATAATGTCATTCTGTCATTCTTTTGGCTCCTCTTCTTGTCGCTCATGGACCTCTTTTCCCCTTTGATGATCAGCCCTGAGTGCTATAATTTGCCACCCGTCCAGTGTCCAGCTTCATTTTTTATGTCGTCTAGTTGGCTTCCCTTGATATCCTTGATAGATATAACGCTCCAAGTTGTGCTATGCCCCATGGCCGAGGTCATGCTTTAAATAGGTAATTTGAAGGGTCGATCTGGTCATGAATTGGCTGCAAATGATTTGAGGTTTATTAATTACAATATTGTGTGCTGAAACTCCTCTTAAAAGTCAAATGAAAGTACCGAACAATTCGATTGAATGAAAGCAAAATGTAGAATTACAGCCGAACGGCAAAGTGTGCTCCTGATCTACCATTTGTACAAGACAATTCACATGGATGCTTTGATTATCACCCACGACTCTCTCTGGGAGACGGTGAACGATTTCCACCATTTCTCATAGCGCGGCTGGTGTCCAACTATCTGGTTGAAGAGGTGAGGTGCTTCTGAGGGAGAATAAAACCAGATCTCCACTTCCGCACTCCTGATATCTCGCCATACTTGGTGCTTCGATGCCCCACAAAAGATAAACTCAATCAAGGAATCTATCCCCAAACCCGGAGGAACGGAGATACTAAGGTTTTGCAAACAGGAAAGGTTGAATATGAAATCATGTAATGAGTTAAACGCTGCCAAATCAAAAGTATGCAATTGGTGTTTGGACCAGCGAAGGATTTGGACATTTGAACAGGAGAGGAGGCGGAAATATTCGATTGGACAGAGAAGCAACTGCAACGTTGTGCAGGCAGGCAGGTCCACCTGCAGCCCCTCATGCCTCGAATCGTTCTCGGGTTCGTCTGGCGGATGAGTAACCCTGAACTCTCTCAGGGCCCTGAAGGTCCTCCCAAGCATCCAAAGTGGTGCTGAATATTTCAGTTCAAGCCACCGGAGAGTATGAACCAACGGTAAGTCAAGGTTCAATGAATATTCAGATATGGATGCACTTGAAATTTTCAGCCTCTCGATTTGTTCCAAGTATGGCAAAATAAGGATTTCATCATTAAAATTGCAGAAGATATCAAGGTGCTGGAGTCGCCTAAAGAGGACCGTGGAATGGAGTGGGAATAATAATGAAGTATCAGGAATTTCAATGGGCAGACGTCGTGTGACTATTGCCTTAACAATCGTTGCGTCACATTCTTTACTTGATATTCCAAGATGCTTATCTAGATAGCCGGTGGAAGTGTAATCAACTGCAATGTCACCCATGCTCCCTCTCCCCTCCCATACTTTGAAATGCCCCAAAGGGGGGGTCAGGTATGCCCTAGTCCATCCAATAGCTCTAAGTAATGGGAAATTGTCAAGGCGCTCAGACTGAGAGAAGCCTTTGGGGCACTGTATGCTCAGGAATTTCAGGTGCGGGAGGACATTGACATGCCAGGTCTGAGATGAGCACCACTGATCCCACTGTTCATGATAATCCCTCCATGAGTGCCATCCGGGCCATTCATTTGTAGATGGCTTCGCGGCCAGTGACTCGAGAAAGGTTTGGAAGGATGTTGAGGGATGGGTAATGGATAAGGCCAACTCTTGTAGAGGGATCAAATACTTCAGTATCTTTATTAACACTTGTTCACTGCACTGAAATGTGAGGTGGAGGGTAGTAAGGTTGGAAATCCTTCCATTTACCCTGCATAGATGGCGTAGGTGTCGACAGACCCTCTGCCCATTGTAATCATGAGATCTGAGGTCCATTGATCTCATTTCGGGAACATGGAAATATCGAGCTGTGGTCATTGGATGACCATGATAGGCCAATTTCTTGCAGGATGGCAATTGTACCTCATGCTACTGAATTTGCTCCCAATGACAAGGAAGGAGGATTACGCACTCCTCAAGGTATGGAAATTGTCTGCCAGCCATCCATTGGACTGAGCAGGCTCTAAGCTGCAACTTCCGAAGAGTACAGAGAAGAGGCAGATTGGTATTGGGCTCATAAAATGGGAGATGAAGACGATTAGCCTCAAATGTCTGAAGCTGTGTAAAAGTAGGAAGAAGCTCAAATGGCTCATTCATATCTCTGCCATTGACAATAAGCACTGTGAGATTCTGCAACACAGGAAACCAATGGGGTTGGAGAAAGTGGGTGGTGACGAATGGGGAATGGAGCCTCATCTCACAGAGAGAACCTTCGGTTGGAACAAGATTGAGCAGATGAACAAATGAGGGAGAATCCATACATCCGGCTTCTACGTGTAGCACTTTCAACACCTTCATTGGGCTTGCGGCTTGAACGCCAAGCTGACTAGCTAAGTTCTCGGGAGGAAATGAGGAAATAGTAAGCTCGTTCCATTGGACGGTGCTCGTAAGAGAACTCTGGAGTGCAGCAAACATTGGAGCCTCAGATGGGCTTTGGGTATCTCTCTTGGGGTCAATGATGACCTTCTTCGGATATGCTCTCTGCAACCAAGTAACGACCTGATCCGTCTCAGTCCAGGTCCCAACTCTCAATGTGGACCATAGATGAGAGATTGTAGTGATAACAGACCTCCAGTAGCGACAAACAGAAGCCAATTGACCAGATTTTATTTTATTTGATTCAATGCAATATAGAAAGATCTCTCGCATAAGTTCCATAGGAAGGTAGGTATTCATGGATTTGCTGGAAGGCGGGTCCCGAGAGATCCGGTGCAACCGACGACCCAGCGTCATCCAGGTTTGTACGTCCCAGTCTGGATCGCTCCAAGGACCCATGGACCAGGAACCGAGGTCCCAGTTTGGAGTGGCGGCCCAGTCTGGACTGTTATGGTCAATGGCGGACATATCCTGAGCGTAGACGGGTGATTTTTCGGTGAGATAGTGGCGAGGACACGGTTTGAGTAGGAGAAATTGATGGTGAGGCGCGGTAGTTGGGCGGGCAATTGGGACTAGAGCGACTCGAGTGCGGCGTGCAGTGTCTCAAGAGAGAAGTAGTCAATTACTTAGGGATTGACCAGTGTGGTGGTGAGACAAGCAGCGTAGGCGTAATTGACGAGTCCCTCCCTCACGGTGCTGCATTCACGCGGTTGCCTCGCAGGAGACAGACGGTCCGGAGCCTGGCCAGCCAACTGCTCCAATGAATCAGAGTCAACACGAATGAGCGCTACAAGATATTCGCACATGTCAATGTGTGCCTCTTCGGCCTGATGGGTGCGCCGGCGGACTGTTCAGGCCAGTCTGAGTACGCGAATACGCGATAGTATTCTAGGTGTATAGTCCACGAAATGAAGAGTGTACAGGGAGGTCGGTCTCCCCAGCCTCATCCTCGGTCATCGATCATCGATCATCGATAACAGAAGGGCAGAACGTTCCAGAAAAAAGATCGAAGCAATACCAATCGCGCAGTGTGTGGCTAGATCTCCATATTTGTCATCCCGAGATGAACACGGACTGGGAACGAGGACGGTGGGATACGCGCAGGAGGGCGTTATCTCACGATATTTTGTCAAATGAATTGTTGTCTGCATTCGCCTTCACCTCTGCAATGGTGGACGTAAATTCGTAAGTACATGCCAGCTTCGCTCCAAATTTGAGGCACCCGATGTGATCGCTTCGCTGCAGGTGGTCCTGACGTACTTTGTACAAGACCATTCACATGCATGTACGTCCTGACCATCACAGCCATCTATTCCTTGGTTATTGTGAACGATTTCCACCATCTCTCATAACGCGGTTGGTGTTCAACTGTCCGGTCGAAGATGTGAGATGTTTGTGGGGACAAGGCGAACCTGATTTCCACTTCCACTCCTGATATCTCGCCATACCCCCTGCTCTGGTGCACCACAAAAGACAAAATCAATCAAGGAATGTATCCCCAAAATCCGGGGAACGTAAATATAAAGGTTTGCAAACAGGAAAGCGTGAATACGAGACCATTTAATGAATTGAGAGCTGTCAAATCAAAGGTGGTCCACACTGAAACTTTCCGCAGGCCAAAATTTGGACATTTGAACAGGACAGGAAGCGGAGATAGTCCATTGGACAGCCCACCAGCTGCAATGCTGTGCAGGCAGGTAGGCCAGAGTTCTCCAACGGACTGGCCAGCTGCTTGGCCGTCCGGAGTGATCCGTTTGATCCTGCCGTACCCCGATTCTATGCGGTTGCAAAGCTGGGTGTAGGATTCGGCGGAGGACTTGCGGAGCGCGAGGAACTCCAGCCAGGCCCGTTTTGTTAGGACGCCGGATGAAGGCTAGAGGGGTTCCTGAAAGTATTGCTTTCAGCCGCTTGGGCCTAGAGTTCTACTGGAACTGAAAGAGGAATCGCGTCGCGACGAAGGGGTAAGGCGAAGAAATGGTGGGTCCGAATTGATAATCTGACTAGGGTCTCTAGACGTATACAGTGATCTTTAAGTACTGAGCTATGAGACCTGTCGGCTGAACGAAAAACTATCGAAGTAGGGAGCCCACAAGGAAACGAAACAGATCGGAAGTTACAGGAAAGAGAGGCAGGAGCGTTGCGGAGCAATGACCCTGAGGAGAAACGAAGGGAACGCGGGGCGGTGGGGAAAAGAGGCATGTATAAGGGAACGTGGGGAGTAAAGCGGAACTAACTAAAATGAAAGCATCGAAGAGAAGCGAAACGAATACATGTGATAGTACCAGTGACCTCCGTACTCTATCCGATTAGCCTGAATGAGATCGGGCTCCGTGTGGGTAGCCAAATTGCCGAGTGGTTGCGAAGCGTTTGAGTCGGCACGGGTTGATACGACGTCATGTGGCGCTCGGGTCGATAAGCGGATCGGGTAGGTCGGGCGATTGAGTGCCTTAGTAGTGGGGCGGATCGTGTGAAGGGTTGTCGGTGTTCTCGAGCGGAGATGATTTGGCGCCGAGAGGCGATCGGCTCTGGTTGATGCGATCCTAACACGTTTGTCCACAGGGCACAGATCGGGTTACCAAACTTCTGGTGTCACAGTATAATCTCCAAATGGAGATCAGCCAAGGGCCTCCCGCTCAGAGTATCCCCCTTTGCCTGCTCGGGGGGTCGACGTAAACATTGTTGGGGCCCAGGCGATGCTCGATGATACGGACGTGGTCGGCGGTACCAGTGAGTAAGATACGAGATCACCTTGATCTCCCGCTTGGGGCAGTTCCCGCTTGCGAGGATGGGCACGTTTCGGTATTGGCCAGAGTCCGTGTGTCAGAAATGAAAGAGAGAGAGCGAGGGAACGAGCGAGGGCTCATAACATGTGGCACTTGCCCAGGATCGAGGCCCACCTGAGGAATGAATGGCACGTGAGAACTTGCTCAATCTCCGCCTGGTAAGTGCCCGATCGGGAGTAGGAACCATTTATGTTGTCGGGCCTGCCGATGTACCAATCTGTCCAAGTCAACCCACGAAACTGGATGAAGACGACCTTATCCACATTTTTGTTCAGAAGTGCTACACTTTTGTGACCTTGGGACCACACTCGATATCGAGATTGTGAGAGTATGGGCAGGGAAATTCAATCTCTTCACTGTCCTGTGCACTCTAGTGAGTTATTTATTGTTGGTTTTAACATTGCTCCTCTGACCGAGCGAACTCGAAACAGAACCGCTGGTCGCAACTATATGGGGGTTCACCGCGAGCGCCTTGAAACGTTGAATCCGGGGTGATGTTAGCCGCACAATGATCTGGGCGCATCGGACGAGTGAATCAATTGTGTTCACCTTGGTGTTTTGTAGGTAGACATTGCAGGTGGAGACAAAGCACTCAAGGTTTCAACATCAACCCAATATTTCTTACCCGTCGGAGGCACCTTGATCACCGGTGTACTATGACCACCTGCACCGCACTTCGCTGCTGCAACGCAACCAGCAAGGGTCCCACCACATCCACGCTGGCAGTGACGACGACAAGATTATGTTCGCAGTCATTCGCCTCCGGGCTTCACCTCGTTAGGATATAAATCGACGTGATGTACTTCGCAAGCCGTGCGGGTTCGACTAAGACGCTAGCCTTTCCATTGCCCAACGGCGTGCCCACCCTTGCGACTTGGAGAGATAGGATCGTGTTGTGGGTCGCTCGTCTTGGACAATGACAGCACTCATGCTAAAATTCTCCCTCCTCATCTCTAGTCCATCGTGTCTTATCGGAAATCCACACAGGCAATCCAGTTTCCGACATCATCGAGAGCAGCCCGGACCGGAGTCAACCGACCTCCCTGGCACGTAATAAAACTGCACCTCAATCTTTGCTACTTCTGCATGAGGCTCTTCTGTGAACCACGTTCTCTCGCATGAAAGAAGGGAACGACTCGCGGGCGACCCGACATCCACTCTCTTCGCCTCTTCGCCTCTACAACACCTAACTGCTGTCCTCTCATACAAGACCATGGCAGCTCACTCGTGACATACTCAAGTCTGATATCTTGGCGCACCCGAACACGCGCTATGTCGTGAGCATAGGCCGCCGCTATTCCTTATTCCCTCGGAGCCTCGTAAGTGAGTATATGTCCTCTCCGTGTGCATATTATTCCCTATATTTACACTCTACCTCTCTTCGCCAATTGTTGCCGCCTTTCCAAGAACAAGTACGGCCCTTGTCCAACATTCGATCCATATATGGCCACACTTCGCGGTATCGTGAACAGCGAACTACCGTCCTATCGGCTCAAAATGCTTTACCCCACCACGTACCAGACCCACCACTTTGGGACCCACTCGAACACACATGGCGATCGACCAACCTCTGCACTGGACACACCCACTCGATACACCCCACGTATTATGTCGTACGCCCCTTCTGTGCTCTAGTTTCCACGCATGAGTCCATGGGCCCCGCGTTGGGTGCAAAACCAGTGACTACTCGAGACCCATCCAACCTCGGAAGGCACAAACTGGCTTGGGGGTGGAGATCGCGTTTGCATTCCGCTAATCCCGCTCTCGCTGTTCTGATCAGCATAGAACGGATTCTAAACACGATATCGAATAGGCGGACGTGTCGAGACCGATGGGTCTGACTACCCAGTATTCGCACTTCGCTCTCCTGTTACGACCTGATGATACAAGGTCATCTCTCAACCACACACGGGGGTTAACTGGTATTCTCCGACATGACATTTTGTGGTTTATTCATTATCCCTAGTTCCCCGCTCGCTGTGGACCTCCTACCCCCCAACCGCGACTACCCTGCGTAGTTTCGACGAATTGCACACTCTCCCTCGACGCAATCGCCTTTCGTCACCACATATCTCGTCCACTGCGTACTCACCGCTCGTTTCCAGCACTCCATTCAGCTAGACAACCAGCCCGCTATGCCGCTGCTTACTAAACAACAAGACCATTCTTCCACTCATCACCCGACAGTAATATCCTCGACAACGGCCCTACTTCCTCACTCTTACTCTCGCCCATGATGAAGCCTCTCCCCGCCCCCGGTACCCTCGGCGACCTTTTACCCTTTCTCCGCACCGGCGGTCTCGTCCTCACCTTCACTTCGCTCCTCGTCCTACTCGTAGAAGACAATTCGAACGATAGCACGGTGCTCGGTAAGTAGACGCAACTCACCAGCTACCAACGGCGGAAACTCAGCCTAAGTAAGAAAGAGTGCGAACGGCCCATGGGTTCGCAATCGAGCTACTTTGGCGATTCTCCTGTCCAGAGGAATGCTACAGTTTTCCCAGCTCCGGACACCGTTACTGGCCAGCCAGTCACCACCCAGCCAGTCACCACCAGCGCCCAGTGTTTCCAACAAGGTTATTTTGGTGCGTATCTATCGCGCTTGGTTCCTATTCCTCATCTGATCTATGTGCCCCTCGACCGTCTAGCTTGCTGATACTCGACCTCATAGCCCTACCCCTCGCCTACGAGTTTATCACCCACACAAGCTTCATTGGCAACACCCATGCTATCTATCGCGAAGCTGGTCAAGCACCGACTTCGTTTCCCATTTGT
>Ga0307515_10014418_pt1 | contig 14655 bp, 3 predicted proteins | sample 17_EM_MG_FD_194513 | JGI IMG/M metagenome (GOLD analysis project Ga0307515, IMG submission 194513) | Populus trichocarpa ectomycorrhiza microbial communities from riparian zone in the Pacific Northwest, United States - 17_EM | ecosystem: Host-associated > Plants > Roots > Unclassified | place... | reverse complement strand
AGCATCTAGCTCGTAAACGGATATAACTAAGTCTTAAATATCTTAGCTTATATTAACCTAAGACTTATAGGTAAATTAGTCCCAGACTATATATGCTACTCTATTATAGTTATCTTAACAGCTAGATTTTTAATATCTATATACTCTAGATATACGGCTACTCGCTTAAAAATCGGCTAGTATATATCTGCAGTACCCTTAACTTAACCTTTGGCATCCTAAGAACTCCCTATAGCGCCTCTATTATTTTTAATAGCTTCTTAATATAGCTTTATACGATCCTTACAATTCTTATTACCTTAGTTTATATCTTAGAACAACCCAGGTATTAGTCCGCGGTGTAGCCCTTAAGCTCTATAGTAGAGGTTTAATAGTATTATTAGCTCAAATATAGGTGGCGCTAGTTTATAGCGTAGTATTTAATCTCTACAGCGATCTCTGCGTGCGGTTATTGCGAATTAATATAGCCTTGTTAATAATTCTGCTAGTAATAGTCTGTTATTAATAGCAATCTACAGTAATCTAGTATTAACGGAAACGGCAAACTGCCGCATTATAGCACCCTTTATAGCAACTCAGCAGTAGGATACTAGAAGGGAATTAGCCTATATAGCGGGTGTAGACGGATATCTATAGGGTCGGTGTAGTGGTTTGGCAGCTTATCTATTAACCTAAGCTTATTACTTATAGCGGCTTTTAAATAGTTCGTCTAACTAACCGTATATTAGTGCTTAATAACCGTATACTTTACCTAGTAGCTCGCTAGTATAGTTAGGAAGCTTATCCTAACGCGTAGACTTACGGGCTAATATATTAACTACTATAGAGTTAGCTCCCTTCTAGTGAGTAAAATTAACTAGAGGTAAATCTAGCACTTACCGCCGCTCTACTTAAGTAAGAAGTACTACTTCTACTTATATAGCTAGTGCCAATACAACTTTAAGCCAGTCTCTTTAGCTAATCCTCCTCTCTAGTACTGCACTAGCTAGTAGTATAACCTTAAAAAAGATATAGAGACGTTTATTTGCTAATATTAGTGGTAATATAAGTATAAATAGGCCGTAGCTAAAACGCCGAATATTAGAGCTTATAGGGTAGTATTAGGTCTTAGCTCCTAGAGTAATCTAGATATTAAAGCTTATAGCGTAGCATTAAATTTAAATTCTTAGGGCAGCCTAAGTGTTAGAGCTTATAGTATACTATTAAGTCTTAACTTTTAGACAAGCCTAAGGTTTAATATTTGTAATATAGCACTAGATCTCCGATTATAAAAAATTCCAAAGTTTAATATTTACGGCGTAGTACTAGTTTCTAGGTAGTAGGAAATCTGGAAATTTAGAATTTGTAATATAGGATTAGATTTTCGCTCCTAGAAAATCCTAAGGCTTAGGACTTAAGTTATAATACTAGATCTCCGCTCTTAGGAAACTCTAAGGCTTAGGGTTTATAGGCTAATACTTAATCTCCGCCCTCTAAACTAGGCGTAGTTTAGAATTCGCGTGCTAATACTTAATCCCTACCTTCGAAATTGGGTGCAGCTTAGAATTTACAGTCTAATATTTAATCTCTACTCTTTAAACTAAGCGTAGCTTAGAACCTATAGCCTAGTGCTTAATCTCCGCCTTTAGTTTTAGATATAACGCAGCTTTAGTAGGTTAATATTTAATATTCCTTAGCGTTTTACTTGTTTATTAACTTAACTAAGACTTAGGTAGAGCTCTAATTAATATTTAGGTATTAAGTGTTAATCTCCGCATGCGTATTTAAATAGTCTATTAGATTTTTATCTAAAGAGATACTAAGGTTCGTACCTAAAGCTTCTAAAACCCGTAGAACCTATATTATATTAGCCATTTAATTTAAGTATTATATAAGAGATAGTTAATATTTACTAAGGTAAGTCACTACAATAGTGGTTATTTATTAGTAACCTAATTCAATAAAATCTGCAGCGTGGATATTTACCTTTAATTAACCTCCGTACTTTCTACCTTACAGCATCGCACCGCAAACTTTATTATTGTTGTTTTATCTACTGTCTATTAGTATACTACTATCTATAATACCTTCCTTTATACCTCTAAATATGTCTAATAGCTATTTAGTTAAGGAACTTAATATGCGTGATATTAATAATAAAATAAATAAAAACGCTTTTAAGGACGCTCTTTCTTTTACTAATTCTTTAAAATCTTTATTTAGAGAGTAAGCTTTCTAATACTAAATTAAGCCTATAGCTAATATAATTTTAGGAAATATATACTAAATCACTCTTTATTGGATCTAGTAGAGCACTATAATAAGGTTATTACGAAATCCGCTAGAAATCCGCTTACCTCTTTACTGCCTACCTCTTTACTGCCTACTTCTTTACTGCCTACTTCTTTACCGCTTACCTCTTCACCGCCTACCTTTAAGCTACTTATTTCTTTATCGCCTACTACTTCTAAGAAGTTTAATCCTTATTATACTTCTACTTCTCTTAAGAGGCAGGCTAATAAAATTACTGCGCAAAATATTTAGTATAAGATAGCCTTTAAATTATATATGTTAACTATACTCTTTTAGTATATTATCTACCAATTTACCTCTTATAGTAACCTAACAGAAATGTTAGAGATTTTAGATAACGATAAAGGGAATAACCTTAATAACGCCGACTCTCCTAAAAGCCCTCCTTTATCCTTTTATAATCTCCGCAGCTCTTATAAGCTCCACAGTACGCAGGCGGCCTAAACTATAATATTAGATATTAATATAAACGAGCGCCTTCCTATTTAAGTGCCGTTAGTAAATAAATAGTACACCCTAAAAGCTGGTACTTAGGAGAATATAAAGGAAGCTTACTAGCGGATATATACCTATATCTAGAATATTAAGGGTAGCTTTAGTATACTACGCGATCTGCTATACGCTCTATATATTAAGCAAGACTATAAATATCGCGTTTATAAGCAGAACTCTGGGTTACATTTTAAAAGTACGTACTTAAGATATTGCTTAAGTAATAGGTTGTGCGAAAAGGTATATGCTAATAGTATACTATTATTCTATTAGCTAATACGCATATAGGATAGTTTGCTAAGATTAGAGCTAGTTATACCTTAGTGTAAAAAAATATACGCAATTAGCTTCTGCTAATAATTTAGCTAGAACGCCTCCTAACAAGGTATAATATCCGCATTTTAATAATATGGATATTGCTAATATTCGCATAGCTTTATACCCGCACTATCCCCCCTTTAAAGACCTCCCTTTCCCCTAAAACTCTTACTTGTAGTAATATACGCAGCTATAGGGGCACCTATTCTGCCGCTGCTCCTCCTACTCTTTTACTAATTTCCGGCACGCCTAGTGCTACTTTTAGTACTATTACTGCTCCTGCTAGTACGGAAAATGTTAGGGTATATTTAGCAATTGCTATTTCCGCACGCGTTAATATAGTTTATAAATAGGTAACTAAAATGGCGAAAGATGTTTAGGCTATAGATCGCCGATTAAGTGAGCTTAAAGAATCTCTAAGTAAGATAAAGGATAAGCTTGCGATTATAAGGCGTAGTATTATAGCACTTATATATAACGCCGGGTTACTTAATATAGAATTTAAGTAGATGCTAGTTAGCTATTACTACGGGTTAACTGTTATTACGGGTTTAGAGTAATAAAATAGTAGCTCTTACCTCTTTGCTACTATATACGTACTTAGGAATTAAGTCTCTACCTTATATTTAATAGATATAATTAATATTTATAATATCCGTATAAGGTAAGATAAAGATATTTATATATCCGCACCATTAATAAGTACTAAGGTAAGTTATTATAGTAGTAGTTATTTGTTAGTAAGCTAATTTAATAAAATTAGTAGCGTAGATATTCACCTTTAATTAACCTCCGTACCTCTTCTTCTACTAACCTTTTACCTTACAGCACCGCACCGCAAACTTTATTATTGTTGTTTTATTTACTATCCCTTAGCATTTTACTGTCTGTAATGCCTTTATTTATACCTATAAACGATATTAATACAAATAATAGCAGCTAGGTAGTTAAGGAACTTAATATACGCGAAGTAAATAAGGATGCTGTTAAGCACGCTATAGCTACTCTTATTAAGCCTTTAGACTTTATTCCTAAGGGGTAAGCTTTTTAATACTAAATTATGCCTATAGCTAATGTGATTTTAGAAAATATATACCAAAGCGCTCTTTATAGGATTTAATAGACAATAAAAATATAGATAGAGCGAAATCCGCTAAAAATCCATGTACCTTTTTGCTGCCTCCCTTTCCATTACCTATATCTTTACCGTAAACTACTTTGCCGTTAGTTTCTTTACTATTTACTTCTCTACTACTGCTACCTAATACTTTTAAAAGGAGGCTTAATAAGGCTCGTTTATCTTCTTTTCTTAAAAAGTAGGCTAAAAAGGCTGCTGATATAAATCTAAAGGCTAAGATAGCTATTAAATCGTATATATTAGTTATACTATTTTAATATCTTATCTACTAATTTACCTCTTATAGTAACCTAAATATCTATAAGGTTTCTTTAGATAGTAAATCTTTAAATAGCGGTAAAGAAAAAGATCTTAATAATGCTAACTCTTATAATCTCCGCAGCCCTCGCAATCTCCGCAGCCCTTATAATTCCTATAGGACTATAAATATAAATAAGCGCCTTCCTATCTAAGTGCTGTTAGCGAATAAATGGTATACTCTAAAAGCTAGTGTTTAGAAGAATATAAAGGAAAGCCGCTAGTAGATATTAATATACGTCTAGAATATTAAGGGTAGCTTTAGTAAGCTGCGTAACCCGCTATATACTCTATGCGAGAAGTATAGCTATAAATGTCGCGTTTATAAGAAGGACTCTAGGCCTTATTTTAGGGGTGCGTGCTTAAGATATTATATAGGTAGTAGGTTATGCGGAAAGGTACGTGCTAATAGTATACTATTATTCTATCAGCTAACACGCGTATAGAAAAGTTTACTAAATCTAGAGCCGGTTATACCTTAGCGCAAAAAACGTGCGAAGTTAGCTTCTACTAATAGTTTAGCTAAAACGCCTACTAAGAAGGTATAATATCCATATAGCTTTATTCTCGCACTATCCCCGCCTATACTACTACGCCTCCCCCTATTAAGACCTCCCCTCCTATTAAGACTCCCACTCGCAGTAGTATGCGCGGCCGTAGAGGCACTCGCTCTACTACTGCTCCTCTAACTCTTTTACTAATTACTAGCACGCTAGGTGCTGCCGTTACTGCTACTACTTCCGCTAGTACGGAATCTATTAGGGTATATTTAGTAATTGCTATTTCTGCGTGTATTAATATAGTTTATAAATAGGTAACTAATATAGCGAAAGATATTTAAGCTATAGATCGCCAGTTTAGTAAGTTTAAAGATTTTTTAAGTAAGATAAAAGATAAGCTTGCGTTCCTAAAGCGTGGTATTATTATACTTATATGCAATACTAGGCTACTAGATATTAAATATAGGTAGATATAAGTTAGCTATTACTACGGGTTAGCTATTATTACTAGTTTACGATAATAAAATAGTAGCTTATACCTTTTTGCTACTATATAGGTAGGAATTAAGTCTCTACCTTACATTTAATAGATATACTTAATTAATATTATAATATCGGTATAAGCTAAGATAATAATATCCGTATAAGCTAATATAAAGATATCTATATAAGCTAAGATAAAGATATTTATATAAGCTAAGATAAAGATATTTATATATCTATACTACAAAACAGCTTACTATTATATTATATACTACGCACCAAGAAGATTATACGCTAGCTAAAGTTAATATTAATAAAAAGAACTCGATTAATATATTAAGATAGAAACGTACTATAAGCCTAAGCATCTGAAAATCCTCTAGTATATCATCTATAGCCTTATTAAATTCGTCCTTATAAGGGTTATATAGTAAACCGATAATATAAGATATCCGTATATTAAAATCAGTAATGTCGCCCTATAAGAGCCTCTTTAATCTAAGTTAAAGAATAGTAGGTGCCTTAAACCTAACGTCTTATATACGCTAACGTATAATAAAAGTATATCCGTAATTAAAACAATATATTACTATTACTCTTAGCATTTATTAAGCAACTTATATACTAACTATTATATATATTAGCAGAGGTATAGGTATAATATTAGGATAATAAACCATATAAATATATTTAGCAGCTTCTCCTAGTACCTCTATATTCTTATCGGTATTACTAAAGCTGTATATAAGGGGATTAAATAGTAACCCGGCTGCAGTTAATAAAAAGGCGTTAAATATATTTACGCCGTCCTTTACAAGTTTCTTATATCTACGCTATAAAAGCAAAGGAGCCTTAAAATCCGCCAAGCGCCGTATATATTATATAATTAAATCCTTCCTAATCTAATCTATAAGATAGCGGATATCTAGCGCTAGAGACCTAGTTATATATTTACTGTTTATACGTTTGCTAAATATACGCTTAAAAATATTGCGGAGCGCGCTAGTATAACTTATTATAAGAACACTCTATTTAAATATCTCGTCTATACCAAATATTAAATTCCCGCGCGTTTAGAGCAACTCCTTAAGTTAAAGATTTAGCCGTTTATTAAGGCGATCCGTCTTAAAGAAGCTATCTAGCCGCCCTTAAAGGTTAACTAAACTATTAGTAAGGATAGCCTGTTAAAGCACTAGATTATAAGCGCTTACTCTAGCTAGTCGCTATAGGATCAGCATATTATATATATAGTTCTTTAATAAGCTTTTAGCAAAGTATAAGTAAAGGTAGGGGATTATACGCTTTAATAGTCCAATATCCGCATGCTTAATGGCGTATTTTAAAAGCTTATAAGTATTAATAACCTATAGGAACCGGATATAATTAAAGAACACTATATTATAGTTATTAGCGGCGAAGCTTAATATACCCGTAAAGGACGACATCGCTGCTAGCTAATATGCGTTAGTAGATAGCGCTAAATAATTAGACGTGCGCTGATTTATATTATAGTATATATCTCTTAAAAAAGCCACTGTGCGGATATCCTTAATATACTCTAGAAATTGCTACGGAGATAGGTTTCGTATATATTGCTTAGCCTCACTATTTGTCTTAATATTACACTTATTGCGGATATAGAGTAGGAATAACGTAATAATACAAGCGTTAAAGCTTTAGAGGATTAGTTCTTCTATATAATAAAATAAGGCCTTTTCCCTAGAAATATTACACCGTCTTAGGTGGTTTATATAGGCGTAAAGCGCTAAAAACTACTACGCGGCTTTCTTACCCCTATAGAACGTACGCATAACTATATATAAGAAGTTCAATCGCATATACTATAGCCCTAGAATAGGTAATACCTACTTATAGCTATTATACGCACCTTCCGCCTTAACCCGCTCCTCTTTATATAATTAAATAAGCTTTACGGTTTTCTAATATCCGTATACTAAGAATAGCCAGTTATTAAAAGCAGTTTTGTAATTATACTATAGTTAGTTTAGGAATATATTCTCTATTACGCAATAGTTGCCGTTAATAAAAGCTTCGCTGTTAAGAATAGGCCCTAGAGTTATATACTCTGTCCTTCTATAAGGCAGAATATTAACTACTAGTATACGCGGATGTCTAATATCCGTGTTAGAGTTAAATATACTATTAACCGCAGCAGGATATATATATTAAATGGCGTCCGTAATAAAACTTATAGATATTTACTTTTAGAGGTTATTAAACTTATTCCTAGCTGTATTAATAACCTTATCTAGCTTAAGTTAGCGGGTGTTGTTTAATATTAACTGCTTAAGGCTCCTTTTAGGCATATATACTCCGTATAAGATTTTTCCAGTAGTATATAAATTAAATTCGCTAATCTCGCTAATAACCTAATATTAAGTCTTTTAGTAATAATTAAAGTTATTATAAATAATATAGGCATTATTATAAATAGATAAAGACTTAATTAGTTTTTTAAAGGTTATTAGCGCTAAAAGGGTTAGTAGAATTAATAAGACCTTCCTTAGAATGGTTGGCTAGCCTAAGCTTTTTAGCGTTAAGAGTTATATAACTATTAATTAGACTAAGGCTATGTAAGAAAGATAGTATATAGCGCTTTATACTAAGTACCTAAAGATATAGACTAAGTAGACGGGCAAAACCGTTTATAAAGTTTTAGGTAAACCCTAATAGGAATATAGAGGCAACTATAACTATATATCTACCGTGCGGATCCTAACTATATTCCTCTCTATTTAGTGCGGATATCCCCTTAATAAGCTAGAATAGTAGCGGACCGTGCTACTAAACAAACTTGGCTGTATTCTTAAGGTTAATATCCTTAAACTTTATATCTGGAGCCCATGTATTAAAGGGGCTATATTATAACTATAGTTGGTAAAACTCTTTCTAAATATAGTGGATAGTATAGGTTACCAGTATTATATTAGTATTAGGCGTGTTAATAAGTTTTTTTTATATTTTCTTATCCTCCAGTAAAGCAATAAGCAGGTCCCTTACTTTTTTCTTCTTTCTATTGCCTTTATACCCGTTCTCGCTTTCTAAGTACTTAAAGACTAGCTTTTAAAAAGACCAACTCCATTTTTATAGAAGGTCCTTAATAATATTAACTTTCTCTTCCTTTAATGTCTTTGTCCGACTAGTAAATAGAATATCCGCTATCTAACTAGTAGATAGAATATCCGCTGTCTAACTAGTAGATAGAATATCCGCTGTCTAATTAGTAGATAGAATATCCGCTGTCCGATTAGTAAATAGAATATCCGCTAGTTATAGAGAGGGCGGGCGACGTAGGCGTAAGCGTTTAGTGTTAGTAGTTACTACGCGGCTTAGTAGTATAGAGGTAGAATTATAACCTCTACCGTGACGACTTTCTCTTAATGTCGCGCGGGTATAAGGAGCTAAGGATCTCATAACTTATAAAGTAGGCTTTTCTCTATAATTTGGTGTACTTTTAATATTAACAGATATTGTAGGAGGGTAGATTAATTTCGTCAAAGTTAATAAAGTCTTTTTATATAAATAGTGTTTAGGTTTTTTATAAAGCTCGCTAAAGTCTCTTAGACTAAGAAAACGATTGCCGTCCTAAATTAGCTTAGCGGACGGTGCGGATATTCCTATATTTGTATAATCGATTTCTTAATCTAAGCTTCTAAGGTAATAAACGAGGTAGCAGATTAATTGCTTAGTAAGCGCTGAATGTATAGATTAGATGTAGTACGGTTGGCAGGCCGGGCTTATAACTATAAGCTTTATAGTATATAGGTATTAAACAAGCAACTTAATTATAAATCTATGGAAATTAAGTGGTATATATATATAAAAGTAGACCCCTAACTCTGAAGCCTATAAGTTATATTAAACGTATCCGAGACATATAAGGGTAGTACTAACGTAGGTAAAATAGGGTAATATGTAAGGTCTGGTAATCGGTTATAACTAAAGTACTTTTGCTTTTAGTAACCCCCCAGCTTCCTACCGGAAGAGGTCTGGTTCCTTACTATATCTTTAGCGTTTAGAACTACTTGTTTAAAATCCGCATATATAGTAATCCGCGATAGGGCTCCTATGCGCTTTATTTTATTATAAATTGCTAGCTTAATTCTAGCCTAGATAAACCTAATCTTCTTCTTATTATTAATATTACCGTCCTTATTTTTAAAGGGCTCCAAATCTATCTATTAAGTATAAGTTTTTATAAAGTTTGTAAACTAGCGGAAGTTATAGCGGTTAAGCTATATCCTATTTTAGAATAGCTCTATATTATTATATTATACAACATATAGATCTTAAGTCCATTTCTTTAAAAAGGTTTGCAGTTATAGCTATATAGTAATTTACTCTTTATTAAGCTAATTAAGTATAATCTAGTTTAGCAATCGGTCTTTAATCTTACTAATAATCCAGCGTATACGCTCTTTGGTATTATCTTATATTATTAGCATCTTAAAGAAGTTATCTACCTTATAAACCCAATCGTCCAATTATTGAGCGTTAGGTCTGTGGCGGAGTTCCAGACTACTAAAGGCTTTAGCTAGTTAGTCCATATCCTTTTTCTATTTATGGCGTAAATAACTCTCTAAGTCTTCTATACCTCCTTAGGTAGGTAGTAAGTAGCCCCTAAAAAGCCCTTAGCCTTAATTAGGTTATAAAAGAATTTACCTAGCTTAGATTAGACCCTACTAGATATAGATTTGCCCTTAAAGGGTTCTAATATATTTATTAATAGCTTTCTCCCATATAGCTTCCAAGAGCCTTATAATAGCTTCCTAATATCTATTTTAAAGGAGATTAGTATAGGGCTCTTAACCTTCTAAACTTAGGCCTAAAGAAGCTCCTACTATAGAGGTAGTGTTGGTACTAATAGCTAGTGTTAGCTTCCTAATAAGGCTCGGGTCTTAAGTTAGTAGTTAGTTTAAATTACCTAAAGGGGTAGGCCTACTTAGCTCGTAAGCAGTCTATATATTACTACTATACTAATTATAGGCTGGTAGTCTTCCGGAAGGGTTCTAGTTAGTTCCCTAGTTAGACATATTAGTATATTCCTTTAGTATTTCTAGTTTAAGGGAAGATCTTAGAGTCGCCTTTGGCGCTTAATCTTTTAATTAGCCTAAGTAGAGCTAGAGGGGTTCTAGCTACTTTTTAGCAGTATTGTAATTGTTATAAAGGGTGTCTACGTTTTCCTTAGCGGTAACTATAGGTATATGAGAGTCATTAAGCTCCTAGAGCATTTAAGTATTAGGGCTTATTTAGCCGTCTTACCTAGAGGGTTGTATTATCGCAATCTTTCGCTATTGGAGGGACCTTCCTACCTTTACGCGACGGCTTTCTATAAGGTATCCGTGGAGTTTCTATTTAGGTTATTACGAGATTTTTAAGGGAGAATAGTGGTTATAAATAAAAGATGTAAATAAATAATCTAGTCCTTAAAGCTGACTACCCTTCTAAAAAGAAGTAGGAAGAATTTAAATGTAAGGGGATTTTATAGATAGGGGGCTATAAGGACACGATTGTGGAATAGAATAGATTAGTAAAAGAGACGAATCCTTAAGGAGGTAAGGCCTTTAGGATTATAGAGACTATATACTACAAGTATATGCCTTTAGCACGTGACCGGCGACTATCTAAGGGGCGTCTGGGGGTTGTCCTAAGGGCAACTTAAGGTAATCGCAATAATATCCCTTATATTAAGAGATAACTAAGATATAGTTTATATAGAGAATCTAGATCTTTAAACAGTAATTTAATAGTAGTAAGGAAGTCCGATTTAGGTTAATATACCCCCCTAGCTATATAGAGCCCTTTAGGCTGCTATAGAAAAACTAAAAAGTTACAATACTAATTTAGTGTTAAGTTAAGGGAAATCCTCTATATACTTACCCTGCCTAAATATTATTTAAATTATATTAAATAGATCCTTTATATTAATAAGGTTTAATTACTAAATAAACATCTTGTGCTTTTAACAAGGTAGAGCCTTTATTAAGCCGTTTGCTATTATGTCTATAGTAGGGACCCATTTAATATTAATTCTTTCTTTATAAACTTTCTAGCGGAGCTAGTAGTAATAAATATTAATATATTAGAGCTTAGTGTTAAGCTTAGCGTTGCTTTTAGTAAGTAGTTAAATTATCTATATATTATTATAATAGATTACTTACTTCTTATTAGTATTAAATACAACTTCTTTAAAGAATTGCTGCCACTAAATTAACTTAGTAGCCGCATGCGATAGGGCTAGAAGCTTTACTTTAGTGCTTAATTTTATTACTAATCTTTACTTAGTTAATTGCTAGTTAATTTGTTCTCTAAATAAGGTAAATAAATAGCCTTCTATACTCTTCCTTCTAACTAGATTATCTCTAAATAACGCGTTACTTGCCCTTATAAAAATCTAGTTTATTATATTCTTCTTTAAGTACTTAATCGTAAGAGCCTTAGTTTAATTAAGGTAGGTAATTGCTTTTATAGCAGCTGCGTTATAAATTAGTAACGGATTTTATAAAAATTCTAATAGCTTACTTACTGTTTTTACTATATCTAAACGAGTAATATTGGCTCTATAGAGTATAGATCCAACTTTCCTCTAATAGGCGTAGGTATTTTACTTAGAGGCTTACTTCGGATTAAGCTTAAGTTCCTTTATATCTATTAGTATATATATCTTACGATAATCTTTAACTTCGAAGCTTATTATAATTTTGTTAATATAGGAGTTCTAGCTAAACTAAAGCTTCCTATTCTTTTTATTATAGATAATTTAAAAATTTAAGAACCAGGTAAGGTTACCTAGGTCTTTTATCTTATACTTTCTTATAAGGTGCTTCTTAAAGGTTTAGAGCTTAAGTAGGTCTTTTTTTCTACAGGTAGCTGTAATATTATTAACGTAGAAGAAGACTATTAGCTAATTGTTTTAATCTAGGCAAGGCTCCTCCACTACTAGCTTTAAGCCTTCCTTTTTTAGCGTTATCGTTAAGTTACCGTACTATAGTAGAGATAATCGCCGCAATCCATAAAGCGCTCTTTAAAGAAGTAGGCACTTGTCCTTAATTAAAAATCTATCTAGATACTTAATATATACAACCTTGTTAATTATACTATTTGTAAATACATTAATAGCGTTACCTTACTAGCAGTCTAGGTTAAATATTGCGATAATAGCTATTAAGGCTCTAAACGATCTTGCTACTAAAGTTACGGTATAGGTATTTTTATAAACTAACTCTTATAAACTACCTTATATATAAAGACGAGCTTTAAACCTTATTAAATATCCATTAATATTAGTTTTATAGGTAAATACCTAGATAATAGGTACGGGTTTAATATAGATTGTTTTATTAACGACTTAAAACATTCTTTAATTTTAAAGGTCTATATACTCCTTCTAAGTAGTAACCGCAAACACTTCCTTATATTAATGTCCTTAAAGCTCCTTCTAATTCCTAGGCGGTAGTAGGAGCTAATTATAGTATAGCTTTTTATAAAATGTAAACCCTATATTAAAGGCTAATTATTAAGCTAGAAGGCTTTAGTCGGTAATATTAGCAAGAAAGCCTACGTAGATCTTTAATTATCCTTTAAGTCTCTTTCTTTTAACTATGTTTTACTCTCCTATATCACCATTAATCTTCTTCTTTAGCTTAGTTTTATTAGTTAGAACTATAATATAGTGCAGCTTCTTTACAAAGGTATTTAGAGAGAGTTATAGAGGCTCTAGTAAGTTAGGTTCTAGTGTCTTATCTAAGGTAAAAAGCCCTAGAGCTAAGTTATCTTTAAAGCTTAAATCTTATCACTTACTACTTTTAATATTAGGCTCCTTTTAATTTCTACTAGATTCTGCCTATTGTTTTCCTTTAGTATTAACTTAAATCTCGTCTTAAGTTTTATTACTTTTGTTAGATAACAATTCTAATTTGTCTTAAAGATTCTATATTTAATAGACATTAATCATTTCTAATATTTAGTTAGTTCTTACTTAAAGTACATTTGCTAAATCTAGCTGTAAGTTATTATAGAGCAACCGCTTATTAAACTATATATTTTTTATTTTAATGACTTTCTTTTAACTAGAAATATAGATTTAGAATATATTCGTTAAATTATACCCTACTAAATATCTAATATATACCCTTAGCGCGAGCTTATTTAGATATAGGATATTATATTTAAGAGGGTAGGCCCTATAGCCGTAGACTTATAGGTAGCCTATATTAGGTTTTAGTGATAATATACCTATAGCTAACTAGATTCTCTTAAAAGGTATTTACTACCTAAGTGTAAGGGGATCTTGTAGACAGGGGGCTATAAGGACATAATTGGAATAGAATAGATTGGTAAGAGAGACAAATCCTTAAGGAGGTAAGGCCTCTGGGATTATAGAGACTATATACCACGGGCATGTACCTCTAGCACGTAACCAGCGACTATTTAAGGGGCGTCTGGGGGTTGTTCTAAGGGTAACCCAAGGTGTCCGCAATAATATCCCTTATATTACCCCCCCCTTCTTATAGTTAGCCCCTAATCGCCATTACCTTATAGTAGGGAGATTATAAGGGCTCGTCCCAGAATAGGTTTAGAGAGATATTGGAGAGGTGTTGGTATACCGCTATATATTATCTATCTATCTAACCCCTACTTTAAACTCCTAAAAAACCTTAATAAGGAAAAAACATAACTGGAGAAAAGACGTAAGGATTGCCAGGAGACCTATTAGAAGCCTATTAGAAGTATGCCGGTAACTACCTAAGCTAATATAAGGATTTTTATATAACTCTACTTCTAAGCCTTTATACCGGTCTGTAATTAATTATAAGTATTATAGGCAATTTAGTGTTCTAGTATAGTTCCGTAGAACCTTTGGTATAGGATTTAATATATAGAGCCTTAGCTTGCCGTCGTCTTTAACTACTAAGATATAGTCTATAATCTTTTCTTATAATCCTTTTCTTATAATCCTTTTCTTATAATCCCCTGCGTCACTAATATATTACTCCCGCATTTACCCTTAGGTTATTAGATGCGGTTAAGGTATTAATTAGTTAGTTAAAGAGACTTGTCTCTTAAGATTTAGTATATATAGTTTTAAATCTGGTGGTCCTATACCGTATATTT
>Ga0307515_10014417_pt1 | contig 14655 bp, 6 predicted proteins | sample 17_EM_MG_FD_194513 | JGI IMG/M metagenome (GOLD analysis project Ga0307515, IMG submission 194513) | Populus trichocarpa ectomycorrhiza microbial communities from riparian zone in the Pacific Northwest, United States - 17_EM | ecosystem: Host-associated > Plants > Roots > Unclassified | place... | reverse complement strand
TTTGCCTTCTCTTTCAGTTTTTTTTTCTTTTTTTTATTCTCTTAGGTCATTTTTCATTGTCAAATCGGTCCCCTTGACTATGTTCTTCCAAAGTCTTTACAAATTATGCTGGACTTATTCACTCATTTATTTTGTCACAAACATGATGAACTTTTCGGTGACCAAACCTTTAAATAAAGAACTTTGATATTCGATTGTCTCTACCACCTACTACAATTATATATATATATAAAGAGAGAGAGAGAATCGATTAAATTCAACAAAGTGAAGAAAACTGCGAAGAAATTGAACTATCACTTAACGAAATGATAGAGATTAAGCTCATGACGGGCGTACTATTTACTTATAGATATATATATTATATATTGAATTAATTGAAGTGGATCGATTGATAAGATTTGATGTAGAATACTCAATAGGTGGTCTGCGCTATATTTTGGATTTGGTCAAGTTTCTTCTAACGTTTAAAAAAAATGCTCATGCAATGATAGTATTTTTTTTTTTAAAAAGAAAAATTTAAGATCCAATAGGTTTGATAAGATTAATTAATTTAATAATATCATTATAAAAAAAGCAAGCAACAAAAACAAAAAACAATAATGACTAATAAAAAAAATAAACAATTACCAATATTATAAAAAGATACCTTATAAATATTTTTAAAAGATCTCAACAATTTTTTTTATAACAAAACAAAACATGAATAAGAATGAGATAATTTCATAAAGTAAAAGAAAAAAAATCAAAGCTTAGTTACTAACAAATCAAACAATGAAGAATGAATTGAAAAAAAATCAGTTTTTTTAAAAAAGACAAAAGAACATAACTCTAGTCAGTATGTCAAACTTGCGCCCTGCTTGTGAGGGCGGGTTAACCCCATACAAAAAAAATTTAAAAATATAATAAAAGTCAACTCTCAAGCAAAAACATCGAAAAAAAGATTCGAGTCAACACGAGTTAACTCGACTAACCCGTTACTTTGAATATTAGATCGAGATAAGCCCATAGAAAAGAAAGCAGCAAAAATCTTGAAGCTGAAGGTCTATTAATATAATATCAAATGATGAAATTGAAAAAAAAATTAATTTTGAAAAAGAAACCTAAAAAAAGACTGAGGTCAAACCGAGTTAATCTTCAAAACCCATGATCAAGGTCATGAGATTGAGTTACTCCATAGAAGAAAAACCTAAAAAAATCATGAAGCAAAATTATAGATCATCCAAAATTAAAAAAAAATAGCAATCAAAAGAATGAAGAACAAATCTAGTATAAAATTTAAATGAAATAAAACAATGATGGATGGAATAAAAAAAATCAAGAAAAGAATTAAAAATAAAAGTAGTAATCAAAAGAACGAGAATCAAATCTGGTATAAATATTAAATGAAAGAAAAGAATGAGGGATTAAATTAAAAAATTAAAAAAATAGCAATCAAAAGATGATGGCCAAATATGATAGATGAAAAAAAAATAGAGAATGAAATTGAAATTGAAATCTAGTATGAAATTGAAAAACAATTCTAATTTTATAAATGATTTCAAATAAAATAAATAGTAATCAAGATAACAAGAACCAAATTTAAAGAAAAACAAATTGAAAAGTTACTTTAAAAAATTAAAGGGTTTGACATGAAAATTGAAAAGGAAAGAAAGATCTTTGGCACCAAATCATAGGTCAGCTGCTCGCACAAGCTGCCTAGGCATGGAGGAGATGTTGAGGAGATTCCAATACCACCCTGAAATCCAGTGTTTGGCCACCGGACGATGTTGTATACGCCGCTTAAAGCCCTCTAGCACAATCCACGTTTTGAAATGTGCACTACACATGTCAATTAATTGTTTTTAATAATATTTATATATAGCAAATTACCAAATCACCCCGCAGTCCATATGATAAAAAAAACCATAATGAAAAAGACATAAGAGCCTTTGATAATAAATTTAGTCTTTTTTTTTAATAATTTAATCATTTAACTATTTTTGAAAAATAAAAAACATCAAGGCAAGATAGACAAATTTCATTGGAGAAGGTGGCTAATGCAAACTTGATAACCAAATACGTAAACCATAAAAATATGGTCATAGAGATTTTTTTTTTTATTAAAGCCTAAAATAACTCAACAAATTAAATTATGATAAAAAAGACCCTCCTCGAGACAATAATATTAAGAAAAAAAATTAGTTAGGTTAGTTCAACCCGAGAGCAGAGATGAAATGTTTTTAACTTTACACTGTAATTCTTAAACTTTAATTTATCTATGAAATGCTGGTGGCATTATTATAATGTGGTAAGTTTATATTTTTGGTAGCTTGACACCTGGTAACTTTATGGTTTATTTGTGATTGGATAGGTTTAGTATACATACTAGATTTTTATGAACAATTTTAGTATAAATTCTTTTAATAAGTCTAATTAATAACATTTGGTTGATAATGCAAGTGAGTTTTTAACTGTAAATTTATAAAATTATATAAAACATTTGTGAAGAATTTCTGTTTAAAAAGTATTAAGATGTCATTAAAAAACAACATGTTTACCCATAGTGTTAACAAAGTCTATTTAGATTACATTTTTGAAAAATAGTAAGAAATTTACATCAAGTCTAAACATGAGTTTTGGTAACAATATTAAGATTGCATTTGTTTTCCGCTGGATTTTGTATTTGCGGTGAAACAAACGCAACAAGTTATTTGGTAACATACCAAACTGAGTTTTATGTTGTGGGGTATACTAAAAAATTGAGTTTGAAACACAGTTTTTACATGTTTTTTAACTAAGTTTTGAAATATTTTATACATGTTTTTTGCTATACATAAACTTTAACCATAATTTTTACCAAACACGTATCTAAATCCAACTATCCACAACTAACTGCACTTTTTTAAAACTTACTTTTTTCAAATTACAACCACAAAAGTTACCTAAAAAACAAACACATTCTAAGAATAATTGAAAAACAATACATGATCAAATTTTCATAAAATACATGCTTTCTAATTTAATTTTAAAATACAATAATAATTGTTGCGTGGGACATCTCTACGAGCTAATTGGTAAAAATAAAAAATAAGAAAAAATAAGTTGTAACCTAGTTTTACGGTAATAAGAAATCCTAACTAGTTTTTAAAGTTCTAAGTAAGGGGCTTGTTAAGCTAAATAAAAAGTAAAAATTATCTTAAAATATCTTATCTAAGATAAGTTGTATTGATATTTATTGTGCTTTGCTAAATTTGACTTAAACTCGTATATGTATATTTGATAAAAAGCTATTAATCCTAAGAAAATAATTTGCAACATGAGGTTGACTATAAGATCCTATCCTTATTTTGAAAACAAGGGCATCAAACTTGAGAGGGTATCAAATAACAATTAGGCTTTGAGCCCATTTCATGAGTTATGTTTAAAATGGACCAAAAAATCATAACTCACACTCAAAAAGTATTTTTAGGGTCACGTTAAGCCAACCTGAGTCTACTCACAATGATGAGTAATATCCTAACATATGAAAAATTATGATCGAATATTTGCACACATTGACAAATAAATAGAAGATAAAAAATTTACAAACAATAAAATCATGTATTAAGAGAATCTATTATCTTTTCAGTCACTTTTTAAGGATAAATCCCATTGATGATTCGTTTATCCTAGGTTGATACATGAATAATAAAAATCATTAACATATAACAAAAATTTCAAAACAATAATTACAAAGTTGTTTATTATAAATGGAAAGGTGTGGAAATATTTAACACACAATAAAGTCATGCACTTAATAGTTTCATTGTCTTTTTGGTCAACTCTTTAGGATAAAACCCATTGATGGTTCAATTATCTTAGGTTGGTACATGGATAATGAAAACCCTTAATATACAACAAGAATCTCTAAACAATAATCACAAAGTTTTTTTTTTTATTATTAAAACAATGGTTTAAAAATATTTTGTACACAATAAAGTTATGCAACAAGTGATTTCATTATTTTTCTAGTTAACTTTTAAGGATAAAGCCCATTGACAATTCAATCATCTTAGGTTGGTACATGAATGATAAAATCCTTAATACACAAAAAAATTGTGTGTGAAACTCCAAACATGCAAAGTAACAAATTAAAAAAACAACACAACAGGAAGTCAACACAACATAAATTGAAAAAAAAACCAAAACTAACATCACAATATCACAAATCAAACACAATATAACCTTCAAAAGCAATGTCAACATCCATCATGTAATAGCAATCATTCACAGTAGATTGAAAATCATCAATAATAATCAATTCTTTATAAAAAAAACACTTAATAGCATATTAAAAAATTTCAAATATAAATTTGAGGATCAAAAGTGATCTTCTAGAGTGGCTGGGGCTGACTGGAAGTAGCTGGAATTGTCCTAGTAGTGGCGGAAGAGAAAAGAGATGGGTGTTGATGGCTTTTTTATTTTTGCAAAGAAAATGTTGTTGTTTCCTTTTATTCTTCTTCTTTCTTTTTAATTTTTCTTTTTATAATTTCCTCTATGCCCTCTATTCTTTCATTTTCTTTCTTTTCTCTCACTATATTTGTTGTTCTTTCTCTCTTAAAATTGTGTCTCTTCTAAGAGGAAACCTTTTATCCCAATAATTAACCAAAGGATTTTCATGAAAATCTTTTTGATATCAGTAATTAACTAGAGGATTTTTATGAAAATATTCTTGATCCTAGCAACTAATTGAAAATTTTTATAAGAATCCTTTTGATTCCACTAATTAATTGGAAGAGTTTTATGAAAATCTGTTTGATCCCAACAAATCTTTCTTTATCTAGCAATTAACTATAATATATTTTATTTATTTATTTTGTTTTATCTTAATTTGATATACAAAATACAATAATGAAATGTTTTGAAAATGATATCATGGTGGTTTGTTAGGAGAAATCCTAGCTGAAAATGAGATGTGCTCCTCCATTTTTAGCTATAAAGTAATATTTTTTTATCTGCTCTATGCTGCGGGTCAAATTATTATTTTTTAATTTATGAAAAACATAAAGACATCATGAAGTAAAAAATTTGATGTAAACTAGATGAAACACTTTTAAAATACTTAAATAGTGACATATTTGTCTTGATATTTTTATTAAAAACATATTGAGATGACAATACTTTAAATCAACTTGGACCAACCATGATTAACCTCTAAAACCCGTGATCTGGGGTATGAGACGATGATAACCCCCATGAAACTCATATCAAAACAAATTAGAAAGCCTAATTCTAATGAACAAAATATTAAAGGCCAAAAAATGAAAAAAAAATCACCTTTAACAACCTATTTTTTTATTTAGTTTTTTTTTTCAAATTCATTATTCAATATGAAGTTGTTTTGGGAATTGTGCTTTGTATTTTTTTTTATTTCTTTTCTATTGGGTTATATACTAGTCTCATGGATTTAGTTTTTTTTCCTCTCAATTTTAACCCTCAACATTAGATCTATTGGAAGCGAGGTTTTATAATTTTTATTTGATTTGGTTTCTATAAATTTATCTTGATCTCATAACTCAGGTCACAAGTTTAACAAGTTAACATAGGTTGACCCAAGTTGTTATTTTGGGGACACTTTTTCTAATTGACACTTTTTTTTTTATATTTCAATATTGGGTTGGTTGGAAATTGGGTCTTGTAGTTTTTTTGATTTGATTTTGTAGTATTATTCTGATCTCATGACTTGAGTTACGAGTTTGGAAGACTGATCTGTTTTGACTCTGTTTATTTTTTACATCCTTTTTTAACTGAACCTTTATTTTATTTAATTGGGCTTTGTATCTTTTTTATTTTCTTTCCATAAAGTTATCTCAATCTCATGACTCGGGTTGCGAGTTTTGCAGGTTAACTCGGGTTTGCTCGGTTCTTTTTATTTTGTTATTTTTTAATTGATTTTTTTTTATCAATTTCACCATGCAAGAAGTCAATATTCTTTTTTTTTTTTCATTTAGTTTTTTTAATTTCATCTTTTAGTATTTTGTTATTTGGGAATTCAGTTTCGTAGTTTCTTTCAATTTGCTTTTTGTATAGTTATGTTGGTCTCATGTATTTATTATATTTTTTAATTAAATTTTAACCTTCAACATTAAATCTGTTAGAAATGGAGTGTCGTAATTTTTTTATGAAGTTATCCTGGTCTCATGACCGAGATCGCGAGCTTAACAAGTTATCTTGAGTTGATTTGGGTTGTTTTTTTTTTGTCCTTTTTAATTGATTTTTTTCGATTTTATCCTTTAATATTGAGTTGGTTATAAATTGAGTTTTTTTTCTTTAATTTACTTTTTATAGGGTTATATGTATCTCATTATCTGAGTTGCATGTTTGGCAGATTAACCCAAACTGGCCCGGGTAGTTTTTTTTATCTTTTTTTAATTTAATATATTTTTTAATTTCTTCTTTTAACATGTAGTTGATTAAGAATTGAATTTCATAATTTATTTTGATTTTCTCTCTATAGGTTTATCACGGTTTTATGATTCAGATCGTAAATTTAATAGGTTAACCTAGGTTAATTCATTTTATCGTGATCTCAATATTTTAAAAAATAATCACCTAATATTTCTTATATTTAAAAAATTACTCGACCCGTAGCGCAACACATACCAATGTTAATGTTCTAGTCAAAAACTATTATTAACCTCACAACATTAACAAAAGAAAGTAGTCTCCTAAACCATCATCATTATAGAAACCAACCCATCATTATAGAAACATCTATCAAAATCTCCATCAATGAACCTAAACCCACCAATACACCTTATATACTTGTACGTCGATTAAACACCTTCTCTTCTAATTATAGATCCCTAACAATGATTTATTTTATTAAGTTATACCACTAAAGAAGCAAAATAATTTTCAAAACCTCCATCATCATTATTTTCAATTATTGTCTCCTAATTCCCAATATTTCCAAAAAAAATCATCCAAAATGACTATCAACATGGCATGAATAACCATTTGTAACTCCATCTATCAAAAAGTTTTCAAAATGTTAAGTTCAACTCTATTACTCCATCAACGTTAAGAATAAAACGAATAATAGAAAAATAACATCATTAATTGATAAAAAGCGTGGAAGAAGAACTACGTTTTAAACCACTTCTCAATTCAAACATCAAAGCAAATTTGGAGAAGTAACATTGTTATGAATTTCCTAATTCATACATGTCAAGCTTGTCTTTTACTGCATAAAAACGCGTCCTCAATTTTGTTGCGAGAAAAATAGCATTAGCTGAAAAAAAAAAAAGAAAAAAGAAAAGAAAAAGAAAGGTGACATAGCTACACGTCCTCGAGGAAAACTCCAAAAGTTTATGGTAAAAAGGAAAAACTTTTTTGTTATTTATTTATTTATTTATTTCAGTGTCAAATTCCATAAGTTTCCGTTTGTTTTAAGAAATACAATCTTATTATATTTTGTCAAATCAAGTATTGTCTCAATGTTGAGATATTTTTTCAAAATTATGGTGAGAAGCTAACCAAAAAACATTATCATGTCCAAATTTAAGTTAATATAATATAAAAAAATAAAATTAAAAAAAATAATTTGATAACCAGAGTATAAAATTCTCCAAGAGCCTAAAAAAGAAAAGCATTCTGCGAATCTATAATACTTTCTTTACAGTGAAATCAAGAGGTTAATTGGTTTTTTTTGTAATATGATTATTTCTTAAATAATTAATACTTTCAATTACTTAACAAAATAAAAAAAAACAAGAAAACTCAGCCGAACCTCCTAAATTTGGATTAATCTCTTAAACTTGCAACCCTAAAATACTAGACCCAGGATTTATCGAGAAGCTCAATTCCCATCAAATTTAGTGTTAAAAAATAAAATAAAAAAACAATATCAATTTAAAAATTTGTCAAAGTAAAAAAAAAAAAAATTATAATGAAAAGAATGATGATCAAATTTGATAGGAAAAATATTTCAAATAAAATAAATAATAATAAAAAAAATGAGGATCAAATTTGAAAGATGAAAAAAATTGAAGGGGGATTAAATTGAAAAAGAATTTTAATTTTATAAATTATCTAAAATAAAATAAATAATAATAAAAAGAAAACAAATATGAAGGAATAAAAAATAAATGACTAGTTTGAAATTCTAAAGGGGAAGGCATGAAAATTGAGGAGATGAGAGAAAAGAAAGGAAAAAAGAAGAGAAAATGTCATTAATGCTAAATTAGAGGGCTACTGGTTGCATGTGTTATCTTATCATGGAGGAGATATTGAGATGATTCAAACACCAACATGGAAGGTAATGTTTAGTCACTGGACGACCCTGCACACGCTGTGTACTTGCTGGCATGCAATGTTTTTTTTTCTTATAAATAATTTCTAATATATATTCAAATACAAAAGTACATCTAAGTCAACTCAATATTAACAAAAAAAAAACCAAGATGAAAGGATGGAAAAGTTTCTGAAAGATAGTTTAATGTATTTTAATTTAAAGGTAATTAAGTTATTTTATTGTGATTAAAAACAAAAAGACTAATTAACCCCCTGGATGTAAATTTAATTTTTTTATTCGAGAGGTAACAAAGTTCTTTTAATGTATTAAAAGATAAAAAAAACTTGTGTATGTATGCAAAATCTGAAAATAACAATTAAATCATTATAAAAAGTTCATAATATTGCTCCAAAGACTAGTTTAAAAGTTTTATGATTGAAACACAATATTATTGTCATCCTATTACTAAGAATAATATTCTTGGCTAGATGGACAGCAACTTCCCAAAAGATTTAGTTTTTTTTTTTGTTTTTTTTTAATATATAGCAAAAGAAAAGTTTTCGAAATTATCAGACGGTTCAAGACAGTAGTCAAAGCACGAGACAAGTCTATAACATACCATTCAACTCTCACCACCCACGTGAAACTCTCTAGGATAAATACGCCCTTTACGTGGAATGATGAAAAATCTCAACTTATAAAAAAGGTTACAAATTATTTCTCGTTAATCAATTACTAATATCTCACGGTCTAATTATATATATTTTTTTCTATAGTGAGAATTGCAAGAATATCCATATATAGCTGTGTTAATTTATACAAATTCCACGTCACTCAAAATTTCTCTCAAATAATTATTTTCTTTTTTCTAAATTTACAGAGCTTATATATATATATATATATATATATATACACTCGTTTGGAGCGTGCGAGAATGCATGTTGCGTGGAATGGAGCTGGTGGATCGTCGTGAAAGGAAATTGAAGTGGGTAAAGGGTACATGCCCGTGACCGTGAGCCAATAGAGTAGGTGGGAGCCTACTCAGCATGTAGACTCTGACGTGTCAGAATCATCCAAATCCAACACGTCGTTTACAGCGACACGTGGCGCGCATGAAGAGATCATCTCCTCTGCCGTCCCCTGTGTTTTTTTTCTATAAATTAAACCAAAAAATGATGTCCTCACACAAATCACAGCTGAAGTTGGCCGTGACTAGCTCGAATAACTCCTTGTAGAAGTCCTTCTAACCCTTCTTTGTTCTACTTATTCTATTTGATTCATTACTTTCTTTTTGTTCTTGGAGTTGTGCTGTTCAGCTCTTTTTTTGAAACTGAATTAAGCAGTATGGGAAACCCACTTCATCTCAAGTCTTTGAACCACATCTCACTTCTGTGTAAATCACTCGAGGAATCCATTGATTTCTATGAGGATGTTCTTGGTTTCGTGCCGATAAGGAGGCCAGGATCTTTTAACTTTGATGGGGCATGGTAAGTAATTCCTTACATGGCCCTTGCAAACATATAAGAAGATCACAAAAGCACCACTTTTTTTGACGCTGTTCTTCTTTAAATTTGTTTAATTGTTCACTTAGGTTATTTGGTTATGGAATTGGAATTCATCTATTGCAGTCAGAAAATCCAGAAAAGATGCAGAAGAAAGGTAAAATTAATCCCAAGGACAATCATATCTCCTTCCAGGTAATCAATTAATTAGAATGTCAATCATATTAAGCTCAACGTAGATCCTCATGAATTGTGTTTGTTTCTTGCGTAAATCGATTGTTTGTTCTTTTTCTTGTTACTGGTGCAAGGCTGTTCTCCGTTCCGATTGAACCGTCGTTAATTTCTTTATTTTAATATATTTCAAAATAAAAAAAATATTTTGAAATATAACCTCATTCAAATTTCAAAGCGGAATTACAGTGTTCGGTAACGTGATGGAGATGATTTTCATAATTTGCTTTTACATCAAAATTATTAAAAAATATATATATATAAAAAAAACATCAATCTCCGCACTAAAAAACAACATGTTCAGGACAACCGCACTTCGACCCCTCACTTAGGTTGGTGGGTGTTCAAACATCATATTGTCCGTCCATGATAGTACTGTGGTTCCAAAAGTGATGACGTCATTTGAGTGATAACGACAAAATTGCTGGTTTTTATGCAAAACAAAAAACAATTTTAGACAATTAAAAAATAAATAAGGGACACAATAGTTTTGTGCTGTCCCTGCAATTAGAAGGGATCAATTACCTGGATAAAGCCATAAGATGAAGCAAACGCTAAGCATGCAATCATAATTTTGTTCATCACAATTTGGTAGTCTCGCTTTAACCATACATGAATCCGGAGGGTCATTCTGACACCCAATACATTATTTTTAATTTTTTTTTTCACTTTGTTTATAACAAGTATGGCTATACTTTGGTCTCTTCACTAAGCAATTGCATCACGTATAGTCAGATGGCAACAATTATTACCAAGAATGTTAAGAGAATATTTGGTGTCGACAGAGTTTTCAGTACTTGTGTCTGTGTTTCTCTTGTATGGATGGCCCATCACTATAGTTTGTCGAAGGCAATTCGGGTTTTGCCTACTCTTTAGTTAGTCAGACGTTGGGACAGATAATCCCAATATGTAGTCATCTCATCATTTAGTCAAGAAGTTATACTAAAACATGTAGCTTTGTTTTGTTAAAAAGAAGAGACATGCGTGGCAAATGTAAATGTGTTAGCTTGTGTCGTATACAGTGTGAGAGTATGGCAGCTGTGGAGAAGAAGTTGAAAGACATGGGAATTCAGCACGTTCGAGCTTTAGTGGAGGAAGGTGGGATCCAAGTTGAACAGCTGTTCTTCCATGACCCTGATGGATTTATGATTGAGATTTGCGATTGTGATAACCTCCCAGTGATCCCTTTGGCTGGCGAAATCGCACAATCATGTTCTTACTTGAACCTCGAAAGGATGCAGCAGCAGATGCAGCCAATGGTGCAGCAGGAGAGAGCAATCTAGTTGCTGCCATGTTATCAATCAATTGCACGAAGCTTCTGGGTCTGCGGTCTCTGTTCCGTGCACTTTTTTATAACTTATTTTCGTTGGTTAGTGACTAGTTCCTGCACATAAAATAAAACAAAGCATATGAGATCCCATGTGGAGATGATCATCTTGTTTCACTCTACTTAAATAACAAGAGAATCTAGCGAACTTTCTTGTATACAATTGTATTAATCTTCCAGATTGGATCTGTTGCGGAGTTACTCATCCTTTACTCATTGTTTTCCCTTCCTTCTAAAACTGATATAAAATCAATGTTTATGGGCTGGCACAGCACAAGGGCCATGCCGTCCCTCTCTTTCTAAAAAACTGATAAAAGTTCAGTGTTCATGGACTGGTTTAGAAGACATCGCAGCACGAGGGGCATGCCACAGGTGCCTTTAACTTAATTTCTACTTAATTTATGTTGGTGAATAGCGGCGGTTCCCTTCTCAGACGCCAACAGGCACCCACGCATTAATTTTGATTTTCTGGCTAGACTTTCAATCATTTCAATCCATTTTCTTCCCATGAGCACAAGTAACTAGCTATTTTGACCAGAAAGATTCTTGCCTTGAGCCTGGATTCTAAACTGAAATGGTTGAATTGCTCCCGTTCTATGGGGGAGGTAAGAACGAAAAATCAACAATTTTTGCATAATTGGTCATTGATTTCTGTTTCTCCTACTCCTCCTAGAGTACTGGTAGCAGTGGAGCACCACCCCGCCTAAAGGTTGACCACAACCTTATCAATATTGTTTCTTGATTGGGTGTATCACTCTGGGTCTGAGCCTACTCAATCCTATTGGTCCATGCCCATTTAATTGTACGTCCATCTATTTACTCGATTCACAAAGTTTCCTATGGAGCTCGGCCCAACCTATTTCGGTGTACAAAATCTAACCCTTTGGGTTTTTTTTTTCTTTTTTCTTTTTTTAAAAAACAAGGTTTATGAAAATTAATGGGCATCTTTATTAATTAAAAAAATTTAATTTATTTGTAGTGCAATCAGATTCTCTTTATTCCAAGATCTTTCAATCTAGAACCTTTATATATATATTAAAAAGTTTTTGACAACGCTTCTAAAACACAAAAACAAATAAGACTATATGTCTTGGGGGGTCTTGAGGGGTATGACGCAACTAAAATCTAACGAATTTTTCATTTTAGTTCTATAACTTTCAATTTTTTTTTTCTGAATCTATATACCCTAAACTATAAGGCTTATTTTGAAGATTTTCCAAATTTTGCAGCTTTAGGAGTTTAATTATATTCTTTGTCATTATTATTTTATTTCATTTTTTAATGTATCCTAATAAAACTCAATCCCTTAGTTCCTAAAATGTTAGTTTTTCCTTATGAATGAATGTATATTTTCAAATATACATCATAATATTAGATAATACTTCAAAATATGATTTAATATTCTAAAGCTTTTTTATTTTAAAATTTATACTCACACTCTCTTGTGCTAATTTTAATTAGAAAAAAATAAAAATAATGATATTTAAATTCATAATTATTTAATTATTAAAACTCTATGATAGTATATGTTAAAAAAACCATTTCAATCCAAGTGCTTGTGTTATTAAGTGATTATATTTTTCTCTAATAAAAATAAAAGAAAGATACCCTACCAAGCTAATAAAAAAAGAGTGTAAAAGGTGTCAGTAGTCAAAGTAAAAATGGTTTTGGAATGAATTATTCAATAAATATAATTAGTTTCTACGAGAATTTAATCAAATCTTTTTGTTAAGTAAAACCAGGTTGCAATCTAAATTAGTTAAAAAACACATAGGAGAGGCATGATTGACCTAACAAAATTATATCAGGACTAATTTTACTTAATCCAGGGATTTGATTAAATCCCTATTTTATGGATAACACTAGTTATTTGATTTGTGCTTGGATAATATTTTTTTGGATAAAAAATATGCAATTTTTTTAAATGTGTTTTTTTTAATAATAAAAACCATAATTATAAATCAAAAGGCCTATGAATGTATTTAATTAATTAATTAAATTGAGAATTATCTGTGTTAATAAATGCAAAATAAAAGTATTAATACATTTTCTAGCTGCAGGTTTAATATTTTTTTTTAGTGCAAATGAATTAATGTGTGGTGTTATTAACGTGTTTTTTTACAGCAAGTAAACAAATATCATTGTGAATCAATAAGTCGATACTTACATATAATAAAATATAGTGAAGATAATATGTGTTAATAAAGATTTGTAAATTCTGAAGTTCATTTTTAACTTATTATAAGAATGAGACAATATTACAATTGCTTTATTGACACATAATTTTCTTAGTCTCTGTTTAATAATTTTTCAAAAAGAATGTTTCAAGAAAAAATTAAGAAGTGAATTACAAAAGAATAAAGATAAGAACAAAAGTAATGATATAAATAGATCAAGTGTAGAATGATAAATATTCCAAGTGTAAAGAGTATATATTTTTTTTTTCAAAAACAAAAGTGTAAAAAAAAAAACTAAAAAAATAGTAATAAATAGGTTAGGTGTAAAATGATAAAAACTTTTGAGTATAAAGAGAAAATAAATTTAAGAAAAACTTGTAAAAAAAAACTCAAAAATTATAAATTTACCACCATCGCAATAAAAATTTAGAGAAATTTTTTTTAAAATAAAGATTTATCACCGCTATAATAAAAAATTTCAAGGAGTGACCCTCCGAATCAATGGATTCCACAACAGATCCCATGAATTTCATTGTCTTTTAACACTTGAATCAGAAACGGTAATTTGACTTTTGTTAATTTGAACCAAACAAACCATATCCTGCCCTTCGGCTGTTCCAAGTATCCTGGTTCCATTATGGGATTGAATCCGAAGGTTATTATTTCCAACGAAGCTTTACTATGACTAAAACCTGGGCTGATGAAGGCGGGGCACCAAAATATATTGGAAAATGGAATGCATAGTACTCCACTGATCAGAGAGCCATTAAACACTATGGCCCTTTCTATATGATTTTCGCAGACTGATTCTTCATCTTTGAAAGATAAAGATGTTTCATTGATCAAATCAATAGCCAAAATCACAAAAAAAATGGAGAGAAAAAGAAGGGAAAGAAGCCGATTATTCATACAGAAGATATAATTATACAAACTTTAGCACAGAAGAACTTCATACTCAATTGAGCAACTTTATTCTTCTGATGCATGCTTGCTTTCTAAAACATACGTGCACATGAGATCATTAAAGAGAGGAAACAAGTTACAACGCATACAACAATACGAGATTAAACATAACCATGACATTACATATACTCAAGGATTACGTACGATGGCAAATTAATCAGAGACCTCTTGCCAGCATCTGCTCATAATTCTCAATGGATT
>Ga0307515_10014416_pt1 | contig 14656 bp, 4 predicted proteins | sample 17_EM_MG_FD_194513 | JGI IMG/M metagenome (GOLD analysis project Ga0307515, IMG submission 194513) | Populus trichocarpa ectomycorrhiza microbial communities from riparian zone in the Pacific Northwest, United States - 17_EM | ecosystem: Host-associated > Plants > Roots > Unclassified | place... | reverse complement strand
AAATGCTAAAAATTCACAAAAATTTATAATATATTTATTATATAAATAAAAAAACAAGAAATTAAAGAAAACAAATTATCATAAAAACTAAAAAATAATAGCATAAAAAAGACATATGAGCTTAAAATTGAGCCCATACATAATTCAGTTTTGTCCAGTTTGACCTGGATCAAGGTCCAGGGCTGCTTGGCTTAAAGCCAATTACATGAATCATGCCTCAAAATCCCTGCAATCATGTTCGGGTTTCTACACGTAGCGGACATCAAGCTTCAAAATCTTTTTTCTTCTTTCTTTTTCCATCAAAAAATAGAATTTAAAATTTATAGTTATTAAAATTCAAATAAGCTTATCTCCATATTCTAGAGATAAAATGGTTGAACTTTGACGTAGATGAGTCTTACGTTTAAAAACCAATGTTAGGACAACATTTCGTTCATATCCCTTGTGTCCACGTCATGCCCGCGTGCAATGACTTTTTTTCACTTTTTTTTTATATTTTATTTTCAATTACATTTTTCTTTTTTTTTTTAAATCCAACCCACCTCGGGTCATATAGCAAGTTTTTGCTGTTACTTGTCGGTAAATCTCGTCAAATGTGTTACTGCACAAATATCTGATGGTCACACGGGGGTGCACGTGGATAACAAGCAAGGAAATATGAGACCACTCTGTGTCAGGACTCGAAGACGAGATTCATTATAAACAGAAGGAACAAATTCGCCCTGTCCAGGAAGGGGAAAGAAAAATACCAGCTGCAGCAACAATACTATAGCAATTTCTGTCTCTTCTCCCAGCTAAATCTGGAGCAGTTTCTAGAATGATAGCTAGGAGCTTGGCAACCGCGAGCTTGGCAATAGCCGAGATGATGAATCTCCACTCGCTAAATCTCTCCATTGTTGAGCCACTGTCTTAACTTGGGTGTAAAACTGAATTCCTGCTTTTCCTGCAGTAGTTTATGAAACACTAGCTTAAAACTTAAGAAATTAACCCAGACCCCTCAATGTGAGCTTTTTGAACTGGAGAATTCACATAGAAATCTTCCAAAGAACACATATTTACCATCAAAATTGACATCTCCAGCAAAAGATGGTTTCATACTGATTAAAGACAAAATCAGCCATAAACCATGAAGGATTCAAAACATTCTGATTATGTGTGTGGTGGGAGAAGGTAATAGTAGAGAATACTTATTTCCATCGACAATGTTTATGGCTTCTTCGATGCTATCAACCTGAGACAAGCAAAGCATGAATTAATGTCCTGGGCAAAATAGCTGGTGGGCCAACTAGGAGGATGGAGGAGTAGCAAACCTGCATACAAAGAAGAACCGGGCCAAAACTTTCCTCCTGCACTAGCAATAAGTGTCATTTAGTTCACCATAGAGTCAAGGTTGCTACTGTAAATACCACATCACCTACCTTGTAACATTCCATGTCAACTGTGACATCTGATAAGATGGCAGGGCCCGTGAAGTTCCCATTTTCATATCCTGCAACCTATCATGATAAATGAACTGAATTATAAAAAAGACCACCTTAATCCTCGTAAAAACTCCAGAACAGAAACACAGTTATTGGCATGCTTCTCAGCATCGCTTGAAAAACATATATCACAGCTTTCATTTAAAATTCATAACCTTTATGCTGGGTCCTTTATACTAACTAATTTGACTAATTGAATTGTGTGAAGGTCGTATGCAGATGCAAACTAAACCAAATTATCCAGGTTATTGTTGTACCCCGTTTACTCTTCGAACGAGTCATATGATGAATAACTTCCTGATCAGCTATAAGAGCATTATTCAAAACTGCTATGAAGAGGGTCATAATCTATTTTTGGGTTATTCTCCAATTCATATTTTTTCTTCTCTTTTAAAAAAAAATAAATACAAAAAAATCAAAAAATATAACAGTGAAAAAAGGATGCCAGAACGCTCAGAAAATAGTCAAAATTTGGTTGAGGTTTAAAAGTACAAAAATTAAAATTTAGTAGTATTTTATTGATTGATGATAGCCCTGTTGACAAAGAAAATTCAATTTGAGAAAGAAAAGTCCAAAATTAGATGTTGGTGGACTCAATTATATTATATTGGAGGTTTAATTGAATTTATGGAGGGTTTGATTGTAAGAAAAATTGATTTTGGAGTTAATTTGGGCTTTAATTGGAAGAAATTAAAGTTCTGGGGTCAAATTATAATTTTTGAAAGTTAATTTGGTCAAATCAGGGGCTTAATTGAAAAAAATTTGAAGTTTGATGGCCAATCAGGAACTTAATTGAAGAAATCCGAGACCAAGAACCAAAATGCAAAACGCGCGTAAAAGGAAGGACTGACTTAAAATTTGGCACTTTGGCGCCAGTTTTCATTTAAATGAAATGGCGTGTTTTTGGGGAAAATGACACCGTTTCATGCATTTTCAAAAAAAAAAAAACAGAGAGAGGAAAAACGAAACAGTGCCGTTTTAGACGGCACTGTTCCTCCTTCTTCTTCCCCTGGACATGCAACAAGGGAAGATAAGTTTTTGTTCTTTTTCGTTTGTTTCTTCCTCTCTCTCCCTCCCACGTGCTCTGTTAGAGCCAAAACTAGACGCCACCCGCCTCATGATGTGGTGCCAGAGAAGCCGTGCCCCGTAAGCGACACCTCCATTGGCCACTTCTGCCGGCGCCGTGGCAGAGCAAGAGACATGCGCCCCATGCATGGGCAGCGATGGGACGAGGCAGGGTCAACCCCGCTCCCCCTGCCCCTATAAATAACGACCCGAAAGGAAGAAAAGGAGGAGAAAAAAATTGCAGAAAACAGGAAGGGAGACCGAGAGAGAGACAAACCGACAGTGTTGAGAGAGAAGGGACCGAAACAATAGGGATATCGACAGGGAGACCGAGAGCGACAGACGGGGAGAAGGAAGAAAAAGGGATAGAAGGAGCAAACCGGCAGAGGGGAGAAGACACAGACTGGTGTCTCTACGCCGCTGAGAGGAAGCACCGTCGTTGTCATCGGGCTTCCCATTCACCGCCACCACAGCGCCACCGAGAACAGTCACCAGCATCACCGTCAGCTCAGCCATCCAAGATCATCGCCTCAGGTAATTCTTCTCCCCCTCATAGTCGTCGGTCGCTATTCATCTTCTTGCCTGCAGAACGTGCACAGTGCACGTTCTGCATGCAAGAAGAATAATTAGCCGGTTACTGTGCATACACACAGTAACCGGCTAATTAATTAACCGGCTAATTATGCACAGTAACCAGTTATGGTTGTTGTGGGCTGGAACATCAGCCCAGCCCACGCGGCTGGGCTGAGTCCAGCCTTGTGGCTGGGCCCATACAGGCCCAACCCAGTTCATTTCATTTTTTCTTTTGTGTGTTGATATATATATATATATTTGAAAATTGTGATTTTCCCACAGATTTTTCTACGCTATTTTGATTAATATCGGTCTGTATTTTTATATCATAAAGATACAAATTCGATATTAAAATACCCGGTTTTCAAAAAAATATATATTTTCGTTTTCATGCATACGGCCAAGTCTCTCAAAGCTAAAAATCATATTGTATTTTTTATACAACAAACAAAACTAAAAAAAATAATATTATTTTAGCATGCATTTTGGCTTTAATAACCAGTTTATTAAAGTCATGAGAACTTGGCCAATATTTCAAAAAAATCAAAAAATATTTTGTTTTGTTTTAATGTCTGGGATTACGAATTTATACGTAAAACGTATTTCCGATATTAAAAAGGTATTTCTTTTATAAACATTAGACCGGTTAGGTTTCACCCCAGAGAATAAGAACCTCCTTACTGAGGAGGGCTTTTCTTGAACCATAGACAGACCAACATGATAAGACCTTAGCTTTTTTTTTCAGACTATAAAACAATGCAGCTTACCTTAGGTAGGGTGTATTTGGGGTACTAATACCTTCCCTTTACGCAACCAGTCTCCGTACCCGATCTTTGAGACCAGTTAGGGTTCCTAGTGACCAGAATACTAGGTGGGGACTCCCATTACATTTTTTCCACTGATAAAAAACAAGAATTCCTTGTCTTCCCATATTTTCCAAGATAGACACTCCACACCTAATGATGATGAGGGTGGTGGGCGATCGCTGCGACGCCGCACACGTGCGACAAAGAGGACCAACCAAGTCATCCGGATAAGGCTGCAATCTATTGACCAGAACTTTAGTAATTAGCTTATAAACAACATTACATTAGCTAATTGGGTGAAATGGCCTCAGATTCGTTGGACTCTCCTCCTTAGGAATGAGCACCACCAAGGTCTCTGCTAAAACCCTTTCAGTTTTTTTTTTTAATTATTCTAGTTATTAAATTTCTTGTTACTTGATTGATATAATTTCTTTTTAATGATTAGGAAATATGAATTTTGTTCACCTCCTTTTGAATTATTAGGGGTTGACATACATTTTTAGTTTGCAATACTAACTAAATGAATATTAGCCCCTTTTCAGTTTGTCATTCCAATTCACTTTATCACTAGCTCAAGAGTAAAACCTTGTTTAAACTACATGGATAAAATTGAGATTTTTTAAGCTATGAAGATGGGGTTAAACCGTAGCTACAAGACCTAACTTAGAGTTTGATTTGCCAAATATCTAGATGAAATGTCAACTCAAGCTTTGAATTTTTTAAAACCCTTTAGACTATGTTGTTTTGATTAAAAAATAAAAATAAAAATAAAAATAAAAATAAAAAATAAGTTGGTGATATGATCAAATTATTGATGTTTTCTCCTTAATGCAAGACTGTTAGAGTAGTAAATAACTTCGTAAGATCAAGGTCGATCCATAGGGAGGTTAATTATACAAAACCGTAAATAATAAAAGAAATAGATTTGAAGAGAACTTTGAGATGTGATATTAATGTAAAGATTAAATAAAGATAAAACAATTATTAGGGTTAGAAGATCCACTAATAGTATTTCAAATAAGTATAGTCCAAACTCTTTTTATTACTCAACTAGAAAAAAAAATTAAACAATTATCAAGGTTAGAAAATTCACTAATAATATTTTAAATAAATATAGTTCAAACTATTTTTATTACTCAACTGGAAAAAAAAATTAAACAAAGATAAAACAATTATCAAGGTTAGATGATTTACTAATGGTATTTTAAATAAGTATAGTTCAAACTTTTTTTATTACTCAACTGAAAACCATGCACAAAGAAGGTTCCAATCGGATGATTTATCATTGATGACTCATTTTAAGTTATTAACAGGATCATATTAATTATTTTATTTGATCAACGTCAATAATTGTAAATACTATCAAGTATTCATGGTACTAACTTATGTCAATAACAAATCGAGATTATTTCATAGCTCCAGTGTCAGTTATCCATACAGTAGGCTATAAAACAATCAAGTATTTGTTGTGTCAGAGGTTATACACCACAAATCTAGACTCGCCACTAAACAAACAAGGTTTTAAGATTGATTAAGATACAAATTATAATATATGTTAATAGCAAAACTTCTTGAATTTGAACATTAAAGTCCATGTTGAGTTTGTACTATACTTATGCTTATATCATTAGTGTAACCTTTTCACCTTGAAAAAAAAAAACTTAACATGATTAGAAGAAAAACATAAATAAACAAGATAAGAATATAGTAATGATATAAATCAATTAAGTATAATAAATGAAATAATAAGCATAAACAAGAGATTAATGAGAATATAACATAAAATAAAACTTGAACATTACAAAAATATAAAAAAAGAAGAAGCAAGAGCATGTTCTTGATCTGAAAACCGTGATGTATAAATATATGGCAAATGCCTCCTTTTATAGGCAAAAAATTAGAACTACTGATTTGGCAGTTAACTATTAATTTGGTGGTTTGACAAAACATCATTGATAACATTAAAATTTAAACAAATGATCTTCATAAAAGTTGTGGGTATTTGTCTCAGTTTTCCAAGAAAAAAAATAATGGGCTCATTTTGACTTCTAAAACTTGAAATATAGGTTGAACACCAACACCAAACAATGTCTGGGATGTAGGACGAACTCAGACTTCTTTTTGGTTGCTAAGATTTGAACTTCAGAATGACAATATTGAATCTTGGACTCTTCATAAATGTTTTCGGTCTATGTTTTAACTTTACATAAAGATAAACCACACCTAAATCCAAGGTCTACAACTCTATTTATAATCCAAAAATCAAATGGTGTTCCAGTTTGAATTGAACCAGCCCAACTAGAATTTATTCTCAAAACTTAATCGTCTCTTTGTTTTCTCAGTTTCAATAGTTAAACACATCGATAAATCTTTTAAATTGTGTGATATGTCTATTTTATAAACCTGCATTTAAAATGAATATTTATCATAAATTAAAGATATTTTATGTTATCAGATTTATTATTATAAAACATGCTTAAATTAGAAAATTTAATAATACTTCAAGTACAACATAAATATATAAAATCTTAATAAAAATACACTTTTTCTAAGTTTTCTTATTTCTAGAAAATGCAGTTCTAAAATCTTTGATGGCTTAGAGGTGTACCGAATGATCTTGGTAAACTAAATTGGATTAAAATAAAGAATCTTGGTGACAGAACATTGTTTAGGGGCACTAATTGCAGCATGTCTGTATCGGCAAGCAAAATTGGATGCAGCACAGTTGATTTTCGTTGGTGGATATATCATGTGGAACAACTAACAAGGTATAATTTGTCCTTCCTAATAGTTTCAGGTATAGTTTTAAAACTCGGCCCGGTCCAGCTGATCGACCCAGCTAACCCAGCACTAGAACTAGGCCGGGTTGATGAAAAAACCGGTTAGGAATTTGGCCCGGAAAAACCCGGTCATCCCGGGACTTGGTCAACCTAGATAAACCCGGGTGTGACCCGGTTGTGTTTTCTTATATATATATATATATATATATATATATAAAACGCCACCGTTACAAACCTATATGATCTGTTGCAAAGAAGAGTAGAGGAATTTAAGTTCAAGGCAAGCTTGTTACTTGTTTGGCTCTCTTTAGTTCAGATGTATGAATCAAGGTAAGATTAAGTCGTTGTTATATCTTTAATTTTTTGTTCTTCATTTGGGAAAGGTATTAGTAACTCCCTAGATTAGGGCCATGACTCTATCTCTCACCTTCTCTTCCGTTGCTATCAAATAGAAGATTAAAATTCTGGTTTGAGAATGAAAATGATATGGAATAAGAGAGGAAATTGTGCGGTTTTATTTACTATTGCAGAACCAAGAATTAAGGCCATGCAATTTTACTTTTTACAAGAAAAAAAACAAAAACCAAAGAGCAACAAAAAACCAAGTTTGTATGAGGGAGGGGTATGGGTTGTGTCTACAACTTGCATACCTTTATTGGTCTGTAGCAGCATCAAACACCAGCCTTCTGGTTTTTCAGGGGCATCCAACATTGGTTCCAAACAAAAAGGTGAGATGGAGCTTTTCCAATTGTAGTTTTAAGAATGTAGTTTTTCATGTGGAGCATGAGAAGCATTTGTGTTTATTTGTGTATGATTCTGAGTCCAGGTAGATGCAGAGCAACTGCTATCTTTCTTTGGCAGCCACAGGGAGGATTTCAATTTTTCTTCGCCACTGCAATCACAGATCTATGTACAGAATTACCTTTCTGTTGAAAAGGATCTGACAGAGTTTGCAGACTCATTACTTGTTTATCCAGATGAATATGGCACTGAAAATGCTGCACTATATCTCCCAAATGACCATAGCTTACCAAGGTCATCAAGGAAAGCTTATGCCGAGGATAGCAGTGACAGAACAACTTATCATGCCTATAGAGAGGTAATAAATAATCTCTAATGACCATTTGTAGCAATGCCTGATTCTCTTAATAATTATTTAAGAGAATGCTAATGGAAGCATTGGAGTAATATGCAACTTACTCATTATTTCAATGCCACTAAGGACATTCTTTTTAGAGTCGTGAAAGACCTTCAAGTGAAATGAAATTTTATGTTTTACTGAGTTCATGCACAGGTCAACCATTCTAGATTTGCTGCATTTCTAGGCCAGGAATCATTTTGTATTTCATGTGTATTTTGTGAGGACACTTGAAAATTTAACTTGTCCGTTCATATCTTTATGACAATCTGCAAACTTGTATGGCCAACATTTTCAAGTCCTTAACTACGAAGAAATCAATAATTAAAAAGCCAACAAGATTGATCACTTCTTTTAGCAGTCTATCTTCAACATGTGTAAGTTGTGGGGTTTTGGGATTTATGCTTTTTGACTTTTCCAGCAGTTAGTTTTCTTATACTCATCCAGCTCCATCTCCCGTAAGTTTCATGCTTATTGCAAGCATGCAACTATTTGCTCATGAACTAGTTAGGTGTTGCATTGTAAGGTTTTATAAGTCTTGTATTGGAATTCTTTTTTTTTTATATATATTAACCCGGGTCAACCCATCTAACCCGTGACCCAATCATTATACCAAATTGATCACCGGGTCGAGTTTAAAAACTATGGTCTCAAGTCTGTGCTGATGTTTCTTTTTTTATTATTATTATTATTATTATTATTTATTTTATATATCGATACCGGCATGTTGTGCATGATTTTTCTTGTGTTAATTTCTTTATAAGATCAAATTTATGAAACATCACCTTACAATTCGATATTCTAATTGCTAGTAATTGGATTTTTGAAATCTTCTTAAAATAATAGGGTTAAAACAAGTTACTCTCATGAAAATATTATATTATAATAGATTTGGATTATCGGGACAACTATATTAACCTAACAATTAACTAATAACTATGCTATTTAGAAATTTTCTCAATTACAATTTTTTCAACTAGACAGGTGTTATGTGTTATGTTGTAGGTTAGATTAATTTTTTTTAATATATATATATATATAAAAGATGTTCAGGTGACACCTTTATTTTTAAAAAAAGATATAAAAAAATTGAGACATAAATAATTAACTTGATTGGATTCAATAAACTCGGTTGATTTAATAATATGATTAAAAAAAAGTACCATCAATAAATAAAATAAACAAAAAACATTAATGATAATTAATTATGAAAATAAACTGTTAATATCAAATTCGAGAGGAGAAGAAAGAAAACCTTATTGAACACTCATCATCGCTCTGTCATGGACACCGCCACACCATAAAAAAGAGTTCATCGAGACAATTCTAACACTACTGCAAAATGTTGCACGACAATGCCGAAAGAGGTCTCATATACCGTCAAAGCAAAGAACGTCTCATGCTTATATTGAATCAATTAATTTAATTTAATTTAATTCAAAAACAACATTTTAAAAAAAGCTAAATTTAATATAATTTAACAAGATAACCCTGATCATTTTAAAAATCAGTGAAAAATCCTATAGAAAGCAAATAAAAAATAATAGTGGAGCCCAATCTCTAATTAAATAAATGTTAAAGGATGAAACCGAAAAAATACAAGTTTATAAAAAGAGGAAAAAAAAACCAAGTAGACCCTATTGAATCTCTTAAACCTAGGTTAATCTCCAAACTAGAAACCCTAGACCGTGCTTAATCAAGAAGCTCAATTTTACACCAATTTAATATTGAAGGATGAAACCAAAAAACAAATATCAACTTAAAAAATTTAATAAAGTAAAAAAATAGCAATAAAAAAATAAGGGTCAAAACCTGATAGGAAAAAAAACTGAAGGTAGATGAAAGCATAAAAAAAAAAATTAATATTTTTCTCAAATAAAACAAATAATAATCAAATGAATAAAGATCAATTCTAACAGATAAAAAAAATAAAGGATAAAATTAAAAAAATATAATTTTATAAATTATTTCAAATAAAATAAATAGTAATCAAAAGAAAAATGACCAAATGTGAAGAAAACAAATTGAATGGCTACTCCGGAAATTTGGAAGGTTAGGCATAAAATTGTGGAGGAGAGAGAAAATAAAGGAAAAAATAAAAGGTCATTGACATCAAACCGGAGATCAGTAACTCACACGCGTCGTCTAGGGATGGAGGGGTCACTGAGATGATTGGACGTCATCATAGAAGCCATTGTTTGGTCGTCGAACACCTCCTCACGCATCACTAGAATGACACAGCCACAACTCAAGTGTTCATGCATGCAATGCACGTGTCAGTCACTTTTTTAATATAATATTTAATTTTTTTTAAATACCTAAGTGTCCACTAGTCTACTTGATTAGAACCAAAAAACCAAAATAAAAATATAATAAAGCCCTTGGATGTGAGTTAAAGAAATTTTGTTTTTAAGAGTAATTTAGTCATTTAACTATATTTTAAAAAGTGAAAATACAAAAAGCTCCTGGATGGTAGTTTATTTTTATTTTTTTTGCTTTTAAATGTACTTTAGTTATTTGACTATGCTTTAAAAATGTTAAAATGTTGATTTGTCTCCTATTTATATGATAATAACTAATGAAAATGATTGTATTATTTCCAATAGGTAGTTCATTGTTTTATTTAGAATAGAAAAATAATCATTATACTGCTTAAATCTAAGTAATGCATCTTGATCTAAAAGACTCAATCATGTTAGTTTTTGTTTTTTTAATTACTAAAATGGTTGAAAAAACCTTTTTTCTGGCACCACAAACCCACGTATAGGCCATGCAAACTGTACAAAAATGAAAATAACCTCACAAGAAGTAAGAAAATCAGATAAATAGTAAAATAAAACTAAAACACATCACATTTATAGTACTAGATCCAGAATAATTATAAAAAAAAATATGATAAATAAAAAACAATGTTGTTGCCGGTAATAAATCATCTTCATGTGCTCATAAAAAGGATGGTGCTTTTAAGAGAAAGAAAGGGAGGAAAACAAAGATGATAAAAGGATAATCTTTAGAGAGAGAGAGAGAGAGAGAGTAGAAGAGGAAATTAAAAAAAAAATCTATAAATCTAAGTTAATAACGATATTTTAGTATTTAATTATTATTATTTAAGAAAATTCTAATGATACAAAAACAAGTATACATATGAAGGTATTAATTATCAAAGAATCATCTCAACCCAAAAACTTAAACTGTTAGGTGAGGTCTCAAGATATGATTTATATTATTCTCTAACACACTCCCCCAAGTGAAAGTCATTTGGGCTTGAAACTTGCACAGACCCACATTACCTTTGCTTGATTTTTTTTATCAAATATATAGGGATGGTGAGATTCGAACTCGTGATCATTTGGTCATCAAGGCTCTGATACCATGTCAAAGAAACATCTCACCAATAACTTAAATTTTTAGATGAGGTCTCAAGATATCATTTATATTATTCTCTAACATTAATGAATAAAAAATAACTATCTAAGTGAAGTCATAAACTCTATCAAAAAAAATTTATTCTATCAAAATGTTCTTTTTATCAAGTTTAATTTTGTTAAGATTCTCGTCATTAATTCTAGAAAAATCTGGATACCTTTAAATATTGTTTTTTTTTATTTAAGCATAATAAAGAATTATGATATGTCATATTTTATCACTAGTGATTAATATTATAGATAGTTTGGCTAAGGAAACAATTAATTTTACAAAGAAATTATTGAGTAGAAAACTAATTGCATGAAATATGTGTATATATTTCACAATATTTTCTTTTTCTAACTGTGTTGCACGTGATCTAAACAGTAACATATGTGTATATATTTCACAGCACTCCAAGGTTTGTTCTTTCTTCTTTTTTTTATCACTTTACAACCATACTTTTTAAATATTACACTTTTCATCCTAGTCAAAGCTGACTTTTAAAATAAATGAAATGACATTATTAATATTGCTCTCATATATATTAAAGCAATGTAATTAATCACGACCACACATCGCATTTTCTCTCCTCATCTTCAACTTCTCTCCTCTCCGTCTCCTAATCTATCTTTCAGACACAAAATTAAAAAGAAAAACCCTAAACACAAATCAATCTTTAAAGAAAAAGTCAAAGAAAGATTTACCTTACATGTCACATTCTCTCATCTCCTTTCTCACACACTCTCTCTTGTTGTTGGCATTGATTTCTTCGAGGAACTTAACAGTAAAAGGCAAGTTTGAATTGTTTTCAATAAACGAGATTTCAAAAATGTTAGTGCGTTAAATTATTAGAATATAGATTTTGTTTCCTCGTTTTTTAACAAAAACCTTAACATTATTAGTAGTTAAAAATTGAAAATGGGAACCCTGAATCTGTAAGTTGTACTTAAACGGAAAAAAAAAAACTCAAATTTAAAAAGTAGAGTTATTAGTTTAAAAAACTCTAATTTTTATATTATTATTCAATTTATATTTAATCATTAAGTAACTAGTACAAATCATGCAAGAATCAAAATGCTAGATATATTTGCGCATCATGAGAGTTCATCATATGTCGACAAATATTGGGGCTTTGAATATGTCTTACATAAACATACTATTCATATGCAAGCAAGTCTTTGATATGGACTTGTATGGCATTCACATCAAGGTTGATAGAGAAAACAAAATATATGATGATGTTTCGACCTTAACGGTATTAAGTATGCATGAAGGTGAAGTGAACATGCATTTATATATTGATGTTGATCCAATTATTGATCCTGTAACAATAAAAATATGCCAATGCATTATTCAAGTAATTTTGAAGATGACAAGCCATCAGGAATCAAATATTTTGTTGCCCATGATCTTGAAGTTGAAAAGGTGATATTGTATTTTGATGATATTAGTCCTGATAATGATGAAATGGGTTCTGAAATATGTGTTGATATTGATGTTGATAGTGATGATAATGGTAATGGTAATGGTAATGTTAAATATTCTAGTAGTGATCCTAATGTTGGTTATAAAATGGGGTCTAAAATAGGTGTTAATAATGATATTTGTGGTGATGCTAGAGTTAAGATGGATTATGATGATGAATTAGATGATTATTATATCTTTTCTAATGAGGATGTTTGTTTAATTTTGTAATGAGGTTAAAGATGAGTGGATTGATAGTTTACAAGTTGATTTTTCTACTAGTTAGACATTGAATGATGCTTCTAGTTCTAATAATGACTAGAAGATATGTAGTGACGAAGATGATGTCGATGTAGAAGTTAAAGAACAATCTAGTGATGAGGATAATGAGGATGAAAATGGTAATGAAAGGAAAATGAAAAAGAAGACGACGAATGTGGATCCAATTGTTGATTTTAAATGTAAGAGGTTTAAATTTGTAATTGATGTATCAATAAAGTTTGAAGAATGTTAAATTTTTTCAGAGATGTATTGTGAGAGTATGAGGTTAAATATGGATATCATGTTAAAAGATATATTAATCAAAAAGTTAAGGTTGGTGACATATGTATGAGTGATGGTTATGATTAACGTATATATGGTTCTATTGTTCTTGATAGTCAAATATTCATGATAAAGTCATTGAGGGACAAACACACTTGCATTTGACTTACAACTATAAAAGTTGTAACTTCAACATAGATAACAAAGACATTGCTACCAATAATTAGTGTTGACCCATCTATCTCCAATGAATCACTTTCGATGATTTTGGATTATAAATTTGGTCTTAAGTCATACCATATCCAATTATAGAAAGCTAGGATAAAGGTTAAAAAATATAAGGAAGGAACTCATAATGAGTCTTTTAAAAGACTCCACAAATATATCCAGCTATTGAAGCAAAGATCTTATGTATATTTAGGGTTTGACCCTAATTATAATTCAAATGTGCATTCACCGTTATCAGATCCAAAATTGAGCACATAACTGGCATGTAGGTCAAGGCACTCTTAGGACTGCCTTGCTTATGGCAAGCCTCAGACCTGAACATAATTCTATCCAAAACTAAAATAGACACTGATATAATAATCAATCATCCTTATGAAATACTAGATCATAAACACATATATATGTCATCTCAAAAGAATAATCTGAAAACTATTATAATTGTGGAGCTCAAGCTATGCACAATATAACAATTCATATATATACAATATAGGTAACAAAATGAGAAAGCCTGCATGAAAAAGAAGTGTTAGGCATACCAACTTAAAGTATAAACAAGAACTCCTTCTTAATAAGTAGTATTGGATCAACTAATACACATTATAGATCTGAAAAGATTAAAATGATAAAAAAAAAAGGATAAGTTTCCCACAACTTAGTGAATAAATGATACCAAACATACAAATAAGAGACCGAGTTATAACAAGATTAATTCATTATGTGAAAACCCGCTAAATTATAATCTGAGTAAAATAAATAAAGTACCGAATAGATTAAATAAAAGGATTTCAAGTATTGTAATTGGATACAATAGAATAAAATATAAGATGTTAAGGTGAGAATTAAGTAAAAAGAAGAGTTGAGTGGCAAAAATAGAAATGAGAAGAAATGAGGGTCAATGTGTAAATAAGTAAAGTTAGACTATAAATGCTCCATTTTTTTTCTCTTTTAGCCGTGAGCTTCAAACAAAGAGAGGGGGAAGAATTGTGTGATTTTTCTACTTAAATGCTCATTGATTTCACTAATTAAAGTGAGTAATTAGAGTAAGTAACTTAATTAAACATAAAGAGGGGGTTGATTTTAAGGTGGTGAATGCATTGAAGGAAGGATTTCAAGCTAGGGTTTGAAGAGGGAGAAGAAGAAAACTTGATTTTTCTTGCATTCTTTCCTTAA
>Ga0307515_10014414_pt1 | contig 14656 bp, 15 predicted proteins | sample 17_EM_MG_FD_194513 | JGI IMG/M metagenome (GOLD analysis project Ga0307515, IMG submission 194513) | Populus trichocarpa ectomycorrhiza microbial communities from riparian zone in the Pacific Northwest, United States - 17_EM | ecosystem: Host-associated > Plants > Roots > Unclassified | place... | reverse complement strand
CAGGACAACCGTGAAAGAGGTAACCGCGACGATAAGGCAACCCGCGTTCGCTGTACCAGGTCTCCGAAGCCATGAACTCCTGGGCATCAGCAAGGATCATATCCTTGACACCAGGATCAAGAATAATGGAGTCCATAGGCCGCTTGGGACGTGAACCAGATCGACGCCAGTCATTGTATATGCTGGAGACATAGACAGCAACCCGATGTTGTTCCTCCTTCTCGTAATTACGCTTGGCTTCGAGGAGAAGATGAGTCAAGACAGTGTGTTTACGAGTGAAAATGCTGATGCGGAGGGTCTCCATAGTGTCACCATCGTGGAGGTAACGTCGGGAGCGAGTGAAGCGCATCCAGTAGCCACGGTACCACAGCCGCTGAGTCATATCTAAGGGGTGGAGTTTAGTACTGAGTAAAAAGAAGAGATACAGAGTCAAACATACCAAAGGACGGGAGGAAGTTGAGTCTCCGCTTTTCTAAGGAGCCTCGGACATCGTCCTCCCCAGGGAGTTGGATATCACTCCAGTTGTTAATTCCCCACCCCTGGAATACAGAGTCAATGGTATTCATCCCCAATAAATTAGTGCCATACTTTGGTCGAAATATGGACATCTCGCGTCTTGGTCCACGCCGGCTGATTTGCAAGCCAAATCATCATCCAGTTGTCTATGCACCAACGGTCAATAGTTGTAACACAAAATATAGGCCGAGCCACTCACAAGCATCATCGTCGTTTTCGAATGTGGCAGTCACGAAAAAGGAGCCGAGGAACGACGACCAAATTTGGCTTGCAAAACGTCGAATTGCTTCTAGGACTGTACCGAGGAGAAAGAGCTTGACCCAGTCGTGGACTGCGCCAAAAGATGACAGGAGCGCGAAAAGAGAGGCAAGATCGCTGACCGCGTCGAAACTTGGAGGTACTTCGTCCACCGTGGGATTGGTCAGAGACCCATTATACGGCTGTAAAGGGCTTTGGACTAGAGGGCGACTCAGTCGAGAAATGAGAGAGTACATTGGGGGGGGGAGTACGTGCCCAAAGAAAGGGGGGGTTAATTGGAGCTGGGAGCCGAGGAAAGGACCCGCGTACCCACAGGATATTTATGCGCCCATCTGTACCAAAGTAGACGCGCGAAGCACAGTCACCGTTTCCCACGCCGTCCTAGAACTAAGCGGAACCGAGGCAGGCATTCGTTCCAGACCTTGTCTCCGAACCCGCCACGGACGACGTCTGTGAGGACTGCGTTCACGAGCGCCACGCTCAGGGCCTTGTGTACGGTAGGCCCACACACAAGGCTCGCCACCCGCTGAGCGACCCCTCTTCATGGTTTGCTCCTGGCGCAGTGACCGTTCGCAGTCGGCGTGGTCATTTCTACTGCGTAACCTTCATCGAGGACTACTCGCGTTTTCTCGCCGATTATTTTATTGCTAGAAAGTCGGACTGTTTCGATGCTTTCCGGCAGCACAAGTCAAGTCATGGGTCGAGACATGACGGATGACGGGCACCGGGCACCGTTCCTTGGAAAAGGTTCTGACCGATGGCGGTATTCGCCGCGAACACGGGTTGCTAAGCGTATGGGGTGCTGCCATTCATTGGCTCTCTTCCCTCATCCATCACAACGCCTCTATTTTATGGCGGGAGACCTGACCCGTCAGACATGCGCCCAGAAAGATCGACACCCCGCCTCACGCTGCCCAGTGCATATCTGAACGATTACAAGGGTTGGGGGTTTTGGGACCCAGTGGCGCATAAAGAGATCATCTTTAATGGCTCTCTCCGATTGTAAGCCCGCCGCTTCATCCACACCCGCGCCCTTACGAGCCTCTAGCCCCTCAGTCCGTGGAGGTCCGCCTTTGCCTACTCCTTCTGACCCTGACCCTGTGGATGTTGTGCCTGCGCCTCGCCTCGTCGCGGGTGCCCTCATAACGCCCGCTGTCCCGCTGTCAAGGTCTATTCGACAGGGAACGCGCGTCCCGCTCAATCAGCTTGTCGCAGCCTGGCTATACAGAGTCGATTCTTGAGCAGCTTGGGACGATGGATTGCGATCGCGCCCAGACGCCCAACGCCGAAAACATGAAACTCTCTTCTCAAATGTCGACGGATATCTCTCATGGGGCGTTGGAAATGAAGTGCCACCCTTACCGCGAGCTGATCGGGGAGCTCCTCCACTCGCCGTACGCCCGGGCATTGCGCATATTGTAGGTGTCGTTACCGTTTCGCTGAAAAACAAGGAGAATCGGGGCGCGAATAGACCAATCTCATATGGGCAGTGTCCCCTAAGATAACAGCGAGTGCGCCTCGCCAACCTTCTCCGCGACGCCGATCACAGAAGCGGTATAGTTGTCGTCGTCCGGGTTGATGATGCTCGTTGTCGTGAAGCTTTGGTAAGCGATGAGCCTTCGGCTACTATTCTCAGATAATGTGGATGGGGGTCCGTTGAGTGAGGTGGGAGCGACGGCTTGCGATCGTAGTGCGCTGGCGGTGGATGTGTAGACTTCCCGAATCGGCGCACTGGTGGTAGCTCCAGCGCTGGCCGGTATGAAACGTCCTGCGCAGGTGTTGAAGTGGTGCACTGCTTGCAGAGGAGGCCGGCGTGATCGTCGAATGGAGAGAGGCGGTCGAACTACCTACGGAAGGTAGACTCGGGTGTCACAGGCTTGAGTGAGGGGTACCATCTCCCATGACACAGAAGACCCGGAATTCCCCTAAAGTCGCCGTAATTTGCACTCCGGGCGGTGGATATTCCCAGGATTTAGCAACATAGGGATAGGTGAGTGCTTGGGTCCTTTCTGGATATGGGATTTTGTCAGAGGTCGCTCAGCCCCGTTGTGGTACGCGGCCGAGAGCTGAAGAAATTGGTGGCTTCTGTGCATGTACAGGCGGAAATGATGCACCCATCAACGAACTATGGATCATTGGGGTGGTCCTCGAGATGGGACTAGTCCACACCGGGGATCGAACCTGGGACTCCCTAATTCTAGAAGGGTGTATTGCTGCTACGCTACCCAGCTGGTACGTGGAGGGTCCATCAACTCCAACAAGCTATGGCTGAAAGTGCGTGGAGGCCCGAGGCCCATAGCAGGCGAAAACGACTTGTTAGAGTCGAAACCGGGCTGCTGGTGGTTGCTATGAGCGAGTAATTTAGCCATGTTCTTCTCGAAGGTGCCATTCTTGAATTCCAGAGGTGCGCGTGCCGATCACGTGTAGGACTAGCTTATAGATGTCGTGGGATTGAACCGTCTGCATCTCCTTGTCTATTAAATCCATCCTTCCATCATCTCGCGCGCATTGCGAGGATCACGCAGCCGTAAGACCTATTGAAAACACGATAGGAGGATAATGAGCCTCGCCTACGACAAGCATTGCGCTACTAGCACCCACTCCATTTCGTTCGAGGCCGGTCGTGTCGATTTTAAAGGGTAATTAGGGGTGAACGAGACGTCGTGGAGTGGATGTGGTGGTAGCGGGTCACCAGACTTGATAGAGTCCTCGGAGTCTTGTTCAAGGGTACCTGCTGGCTCACCAGGAGGGGGAGGCGAGTGCCCGGTGGGGTGACATCCAGGAAGAGGTATAGTAAGACGGGGATAAGGAGCCCCTTTGCGCATAGTGGTTATCGTTGGTTCAGGCTCGAGCATAGGCATGGTGGCCAGCTCGAGTGCGGGCAACAACGCGGGCGCAGTCGTTAAAGCAGCAAGTAGTGCCACTGGCTTGACAAGGGCATTACTCGATAGCTGAGCGACAGAGTCGTCTGCGTCGGCACTCAGCGGGGTCGGTTCGCGAAGTGTGGGTGATGGTGGGCTGTCCTCAAAACAATACTGAGCCACGAACGTGACTTCGTTGAGGAGGACGGAAGATGCCTTGCTGTGCTGTATCTGTGTTTGAAGGAGATGGGCCCAACTCTACGTACAGCTACAGATGGCGCCTAGGTTGTGACCAAAGGTGCCAATAACGACCGCCAGCTAAGCAGCCAGTTCGCGATTGACGCCTTCAAGTTTGGACCGATCCCGACAAACACCAAGCGGAGCCAATCGTTTCCACACTGATCATTCCTCCAGAGTTGTAGTCCCCAGTCGTCGCTGGGTCAATGATTTTCGTTGTTACCAAGGCATTAATTTGCGGGCGAGGGGCACAAATGGTATAGCCAGTCTCCTCCGCCATTACTCATAGAAAACTCGCCCATCTCCTTGCATTGGCGCAGTTTTCACCTCTTGACTGACGAGATCCAAGCCGTGCCATGAGTGGGTAACGCCAAATGCTTGTAACCCCGGCAAAGTTGTCAACGGGGGGTTGAAGAGGGTGGTTAAAGTAAAGGATACGCGAGCGATTTCTGGTAATGTTCGTTGGGGAACGCAATACGGATATCAAAAACAGTACCCCAGCTATGATACTTGAGTTTGTTGCGGTTGTTCTTGTTATAGACGCTTCCCTTGAGTGGTGCTGCTTTCATTGTCTGTGTTGGGTCGAGAACATGGACGTCCAGGGTCTGAGCCCACTCGGTGGCATCGTCAAGAAGTTGGTACCGAGTGCTGTTCCATAAGCCTATTGGTGAGATTCAACGTTGAGATTGGGATCCCGCATGACGGGCTGCAATATCCCCATCAGAAAATGATAGACAGTCCTGGGCCGAATCGACTTACCCAACCTTCCCAACCTCAAGGTGATAGCCCTTCTTCCGCCTTCCTGTATCGGCCTGGAGGATGTACAAATTCGGTTCTTTGGTGAGCCGGTGCCCGGAGCAGCCTCACAAAGGGGGGGAGGGGGGGTGGATGTCTTTCGGTGGAGGGGAAGGGGGCTTGGTCGACTCGCCCAATGGACACGGGACTTGCCCGATAGACGATTGGATAGGTAGGGGGCGCAGAGATCGCGGAACATCGATGATCGTTGATCAAGCAGAATTGGTACCAAGTGGGATAGGCGCTTGGCGTTTGCGGGTCTCTGACGGAGGGGAGGCGCTGGGGGAGGGTACCTGAGTCTAATGTCAGGTTAAAGAAGTGTGGAAGGATTTTTGAGTGATGGACTGGGCCAGAAGAATTGGGGGCTGACCCTCCTCTGATATGAGAATGATAGAAACTATGGGCCTTCCTTGCGGGAAGGGGCTCGGCTCTGGAGTGCACGCGTTGCGGGGAAGAGGCGTCACGAGGAATCGCTTTGCTAGTGACGGAACATAACCTACGTACCGATCGGTGGGGGCTCGGCTCTGCACAATGTTGGGGGGTGGTTCGAGAGTGCCTAAGGGAACGGGAGTGGAGATGGCGACATTGGCGGCTAGTATATCGTGTTGAGCAACGGAAGGAGGCTGCATACAATTGGCATGGCGGCTTCTGAGTGCACACGAGAGGGAACCGAGTCGTCAAACTTTGACTGACTCGTCAGAGTAGGGAGCCACTCACCGATCTGCGCGCTTCTGGGTTTTTTACCGACATGCGTAGTATTGTCTTCGCCCTGATAACTGAGCAAGGAAGGCCGCCCCAACCAATCCATTCAAAACGGAACCTGGAGTACTCCCCTCGCACAGCACCACTCCGTCCTCTTGATCTCCTAACCGGGTACAGGTACCGCTCGTGTCGGCGGGAAGCACCATGCCGCGCCAGCCATTCGCTCCCCAACTCTTCCATCAAACTTCCCTCCAGCCGGTACCTCCTCTGCGTTCAGCATGTCCACAGGAGTTGCAATGCACCATAATTCACCACAGGTGAACTAAGCATTACGACGCGGTCGCACGACAACATGGTGAGCCTTTGTTTGCCACTTGCGCAAGAACTCTTTGCACATAAAACAAGCGTCGGCAGGGATTTTTGGGTAGTACTTCACGTTGCTGCAGAAGGACAAGTGGTTAGTATCCAGAATGCCCATATACCTGCCTCCGTCTTCCTACTGATCACCTAGCTTGTTGCGGCATTCTCAGTTTTATGGTACGTTGACCGACGCTGTAAAGGCTCCCTCAACGGCCCAAATAGAGATAAGCTTCTCCACGCTTTGTTCCTTGCCGATAGACCCTTGTGAGTCAGAGGACTGCATTGTGGCGAGCGTAAACGTGAAGAATGGAGGTCCGAATATCTTGATAATGGAGTGAGGTTGAGGTGCAATCAGAAACGGGAACAGCAATACGCGAAGGGTAATGACTTGGATTGTAATGAGTTCAGGTTCTCAGTGGTATGCTCCCTTGGTAATATGGTTGCACATAATCACGGGTTGTAAAGACTCCTTGTGTAGGAGGGGAAGAAGTTGAGAATTGCATGTCCAGTTGCATACTTTGCCGCTGTCTGCCACTGGCACGTCGTTAGCTCATCTGGGTCAAAATACAGCTGAAATCTCGATACCTCACTTCTCCCAGCGTATACTGGAATGCATGGGGGGTACGCACGCCAGAATGTCGAGCCCAAGGGCTGTGGCGAAGCCAGGCAGCCCGCTTGAGAGAAGAGATGGAAATGGAGAGGCGAGGCAAGGGGGACCCATTTGCTCCGAAGGGCGAAAACTGCGTTCGCCCAGGCCTTAAAACTGACGAGGGGTGGTGAAAGATTTATGAAAGCAGCCGACTGGGATCATGCCCAATTAATGGCGTTGGCTTGGCCGCGCCAGAGTTTGAATGGGTACGGTCGAGTTAAGGTAGACTGCAGTCAAACCTGGCACCCGTCCCGATTAGGATGTACAAAGCAGGAAACTGTGAGGCTGGGCGACACAATGCTGGGTCGAAAAAAGTTCTATGTCTCAGAACTGCGAGTTGAGACTGTAGAAAGTCATACTATATTATAAGGATCAGCTAGTTACCATTAAACGAGTCGATCGCCTCAGCAGGAAGCGTTTAATGACCATTGTACTTTCGGTTTGCTGAAACGGCCTGCACACCTGTAGGTCCTTGTCCAATTGATTTCGACCCATTTCTTATGTTTAAATGATTTTTTTCATGCAGCTAAAGCGAGAAGGTCGGAGTTTTAAGCTCCGCTTAAATTGAATAGAACAAAGCAACCAAGGCGACAAATCCGCAACCTGGAAAAGTTGACCTGGTTGCAATCGCGCAGAAATGGCTTGTTTCGATGTTCTGTGAAATTTCAATCATTCAGTAATTTCACCTCAGGAAAGAGGGTGCGCAGGTTTATAAGACCGTACAAAATTTTCATTAGATCTATTCTACAGTTCTACCTAATGGTTTGTTCTTGTGGACAGGGGCCGACCAAGTATTGAGGTCAGCTTCCCTTGCTTTGTTCCTAATCGGGACGGGTGCCAGGTTTGACTGCAGTCTACCTTAATGATAATCCGGGTAGAGTTGCGAAGGAAAGGTAAGATAGCGCTGCAAATATCGTGACCCGAGCGAGACCATCGAAATGTTGGTTACGAAATCAGCTACAATTCAGACAGCCGAAATATTGTGCAGAATGGTTCCACTGACTGCGACCTCTCCTATTGTATTGTGCATTTCTTTGTGGGTCAGGAGAAATCAACATAACGGTGACAAGGTCATCCATGCTATACTAAGACCCAAACTGCTCGCGAGGAGTGCTGGCTCCGTGAAGTCATGAGAAGCTCTGTGAACGGTACGGTATGAGTAGGCCACAAAGATGGATTTCTGTCGAAGAAGACGAGTTGACTGTGGATCATGGTGGTGGTCGAATTAATTGAATGAGGGCTGTTGGTGTGCACCTGCCACACGCGTTTTCACGTGTACTGAGAATGCTAGATGTGTATTCTGATTCACCTTGCGCTCCTTGCGCTCCTTGCAGAGACCTGATACATTTGCCATATATTTCGATCAGAGACGGGTCTCTACGGAAGTCTAGGCACCCGAAGCCCGGTACCTGACATGTGATGTAACAGCTGTCATCTTATGTGATGTGACAGATCTGTCAGGATGCGTCAGAGCTGTCAGAGCTGTCGTTTGCCCGAGCGGAACTACTGGGTTATTAGCTTCAAGTGACCAATCTCTTTCCTTCTCCTCCTGGACCTCCCAATACTCCCACAAAGTGATCAAGCATGGCGACTCAACCACCTAGGACAGAGAACATGTGAGCGACGGTTGTACCGCGTGGCATTATCATGGCTGACAATCTAAGCCTCCACCTAGAAAGTGTGGCGCTTCACTCCATTTTTGGCCCACCCCGCTGACTTCGGGCAACATACAGAAATTACAATTCCAGGCGTCCCAAATCGGGACTATACACTTAGATTGTTTATAGAAAATGAGGCGCTAGAATTGAAAGCGCAAGATAAGCAAACCTGGACACCAACCCAACGCCTGTATGTCCCTTGTTTCTTCACTACGAACACTTGATGATGGCTGTGCATGTGTAGAGGTGTTTCTCCGACATCGGAGATGCGTGTTGAGATCCAAATAAGGAGCAGTCCCTTATTTTGGGGAAAAAATCGACTGGCGAGCGAGCCGATAGACGTTCAAGCGCTTTTTAATGAATATTGGAGCTCTAAAAAGCACGAGTTCACGGTACCGAGTAAGTCATCATCACCGACTAGTCCGCTTGTATCTGACCACGAAGCGCAGGGAAAATTATTGTCGTTGGAAAGTATCACCAGCATCGTTGGTTTATAAAACTACAATTCTCTGCAAGCACTACCGTTCGTGTCTTTGCAACTGCCTATCCTTCCAGCTAATAAGAATCGTCCCATAGACGGACTCTCTGCGCACTTCGCTCCATAAACTCCAAAAATCGTTAAATGGATATTCCCCACGGATGATCGGATTGGCCGAGAGGGCTGCAAAGAACGCTATTCAATACGGCGCTGTATTCGCAGAGGTCAGTTTTCCAGTAGAGACTAGCAGGACGTTAACACCTTGTAGTTGAATCCAATCACGAAGGCTGCCTTCGGTGTTGCCAAGGCTACGTTTGAGGTTTGTGCCCGCTACTGGGGTATCAGCAGCAAAGGTAACGCTTGACCATTTAGCTCTTGAGGGTACAAAACGAGTACGACCAGATACCATTGGGCCTTCTGGACCGGTTGAAGCGCATTTTGCCTTTCGCGGACATTGTCGCGGACAAATTTGTCGCGGACACATTAGTCTGCGAAGAGATGGATCTCTTGGGGGAGTTCATGCCGCGCATGTATGAGGTGATGCGCAAAGTCGCGAGAGTTTCGTGCGACTATGTCAAATATGGTACGTGGCCGGTCACCTGATGGCTTTGGTTAGTGCTGATAATCGCAGCGAGAACGGTGGGCGGGTCGGACTACCGGGAGATCATCGAAGAAATAGACAGAGACTTGATAAGAGTCGTCGAAGACTTCGGCCGCGCGGTGAATGTTGAAGCTCTCCGCCGAACCAAAGAGACTGGTAGGCACTCATTCTCTCATTCTCTCGATGGGTCATTCTCAAAAGTTCCGTGTAGAGCAACAACTCTTGCTCTGCTGTCTTAAAGATGTCAAGACCAGCTATGACAGGGGTCTCGGCTGTAAGGACGGCACCCGCAAATCCCTCCTCCGACAAATCATAACTTGGGTGACCAAGGGTGTGGGAAATACATACTGGGTCTATGGCCCACCTGGCATCGGAAAAACGTCGTTAGCGCATTCGATCTGCGCGATCCTTCACGATAAAGAGCAGCTCGCTGGTGCATATTTCTGCCGGAGGGATGACCAGGAATTGAGAGACCCCAGAAATATCCTTCCGACTCTAATCCGCAAGCTCGCAGTACTCTTCCCCCCTTTTCGAAGTATTGTCGCAGAATATCTTCGTAATGACCCAAACGTAACACCAGAGTTAATGCGACCCAGTCTTCTCCTTGACTTCATCCGCAAACTTCCTCGCCTCCCGAAAAAGCCACTCGTCTTTGTCATTGACGCACTCGATGAGTGTGGCAGCACTCAGAGTCGTCCATATATCCTAAATGCCCTAACAGAGGCCGCCGCACACGCTCCGTGGCTCAAGGTTATACTCACGAGTAGACCCGAAGTCGATATCCAACGGTTTTTTGATGGGTCCGCCCAATTGTCGCATATGCGATATGATCTAGCCGCAGATAAGGATACCACCTCCGACCTACGGGTCTTCGCGGAATATCGTTTCAATAGGGTGGCTTCAAGCAGGTCCCTCCAATTTCCTTGGCCAGAACCATTGCTCTTGGATGGAGTTATCTCCCGAGCAGCGGGTCTGTTCATTTTCATCGAGATTCTTGCACTTGCCCTTAAGCATTGCTATGAACCCACTAAGCTGTTTGGGGCGACCTCGCAATCCTCATACAGCCCTGGCTTGATGTCTCTATACGGACTGTACTCCAGAATCGTCAGAGCACGGAGAGTGCAACGCAATGCCGAATTTCGACGCATGATTGGAGTGCTTCTTATAGCGGCGCCATACCGTCCACTGTGTGAGGAGACGATTGCAGAGCTGGCAGGAGTGAGACCTGACTTGGTGAAAATGTGGGTGGATGATCTCGGCTCTATGTTCTATCGAGACGAAGGAGCCAGTGGAGGGATTCGTTTCCGGCATTCGTCCATTTCGGACTTCTTTGTGAGCGATAACTGTCAGGGCGACTATCAGGTCAACCTCCGGCACGCAAATATGGACCTTGGTATCGCGTGCCTCGAGAGGATGGTTGAACAGCTCCGTTTCAACATCTGCGGGCTAGAAGACTCCCGGCTCGCGAATGCGGATGTGAAAGATCTCGCATCGCGAACCAAAGAAAATATTTCCGACGCTTTGCAGTATAGTTCTCTGTATTGGTCAAATCATCTTTGCTTTTCTCCCGACATTGGCGAGAGGCGTGTGTTGGACAAGCTGAGGGAATTCTTTGAAGGACCGTATGTACTGTTTTGGGTTGAAATATTGAGCATTATGGGAATGTTGGGAATTGGCGTCCCCAGCCTTCGAGAACTGACGTCGAAATTGGGCAAGGTGAGTACAGCTCCAGCTTGCTATGATGGTGATTGCTAACTTGCTCTAGGATACGGATAAGACACTCTTTGAAAAAATTCAGGATGTTTATCGTTTCATGATCATCTTCCGCACTCCCATCTCTATGAGCACTCCACACACGTATATTTCAACGGGAGCTTTTCTGCCCTCAAAGTCACCTTTATCTACACTCTTTAGCACACATTTCACTAAAGGCATCCAGGTGCAAAGAGGAAAACTGTTGTCATGGCCAGAGCCACCACTAGCATGGATTGGACACGAGGGCGGCGGTGTGACTTGCATGAGTTATTCTCCCAATGGGTATCAAATTGTCACTGGGTCGCATGATGGGACGATTGGGATCTGGGATGCCGAAACTGGCTCTGCAGTCGGCAGGCCTCTGGAGGGGCACACTGACAGGGTGTTGTCAGTTACTTACTCTCCCGATGGCCGGCACATCATCTCTGGATCATATGACAACACAATTCGAATCTGGAATGCCGAGGTTGGCTCAGTAGTCGGCAAGCCTCTGGAGGGGCACACTGACTGGGTATTGTCAGTTGCTTACTCCCCCGATGGCCGATACATCATCTCTGGATCACATGACGCCACAATCCGAATCTGGGATGCCGAAACTGGCTCTGCAATCGGCAGGCCTCTCGAAGGCCACACTGACTGGGTATTGTCAGTTGCTTACTCTCCCGATAGCCGACATATCATCTCTGGGTCATTTGACAGAACAATTCGAATCTGGAATGCTGAGACTGGCTCTGCAGTCGGCAAGCCTCTGACGGGGCACGCTGCCGGGGTGTCATCATTTGCTTACTCTCCCGATGGGAAGCACTTCACCTCTGGATCACTTGACAAGACAATTCGAATCTGGAATGCTGAGACTGGCACAGTAGTCGGCAAGCCCCTGGAGGGGCACACTGGCTGGGTGCAGTCAGTTGCTTACTCTCCCGATGGGAGGCACATCATTTCCGGATCTGAAGACAAAACAATACGAATTTGGAATGTTGAAACTGGCTCTGTAGTCGGCGAGCCTCTGGAGGGGCACACTGACAGTGTGGTGTCAGTTGTTTACTCTCCCGATGGCCGGTACATCACCTCTGGATCACTTGACAGAACAATTCGAATCTGGAATGCTGAAACTAGCTCTGCAGTTGGCAAGCGTCTGGGGGGACACACTGAAAGGGTGTTATCAGTTGCTTACTCTCCCGATGGGCGGCTTATCATCTCTGGATCACCTGACAAGACAATTCGAATTTGGAATGCCGAGACTGGCTCTGTAGCCGGCACGCCTCTGGAGGGGCACACTGACTGGGTGCGGTCAGTTGCTTACTCCCCCGATGGGAGGCATATCATCTCTGGATCATATGACAACACAATTCGAATCTGGAATGCTGAGACTAACTCTGTCGTCGGCGAGCCTCTGGAGGGACACACTGACAGTGTGATGTCAGTCGCTTACTCTCCCGATGGACGACACATCACCTCTGGATCACTTGACGGCACAATTCGAATCTGGAACGCTGATACTGGCTCTGCAGTCGGAAAACCTCTGGAGGGGCACACTGACAGGGTGCGGTCAGTTGCTTACTCTCCCAATGGGGGGCACATCATCTCAGGGTCATTTGATAAAACAATTCGAGTATGGAATGCTAAGACTGGCTCTGCAGTCGGCAAACCTTTGGAGGGGCACACTGACTGGGTGTGGTCAGTTGCTTACTCTCCCGATGGGCGACGCACCATCTCTGGATCATTTGACAAGACAGTGCGAATCTGGAATGCTGAGACCGGCTCTGCAGTCGGCAAGCCTCTGACAGGGCACACTGACAGAGTGTCGTCAGTTGCTTACTCCCCCGATGGGCGGCACATCATCTCTGGATCATATGACAAAACAATTCGAATCTGGGATGCCGAAACCGGTTCTGCAGTCGGCAAGCCTCTAGAGGGGCACACTGACTGGGTATTGTCGGTTACCTACTCTCCTGACGGCCGGCACATCATCTCCGGATCATCTGACAAGACAATTCAGATGTGGGATGCCGAGATTGGCTCGGCAGTCGGCGGACCTCTAGAGGGTCACACTCACTCTGTAGCGTCCGTTGCATACTCTCCAGATGCGCAGCGTATCACCCCTGGGTCCAGTGATAGTGCAATTCACTTACAGGACTCATCTTCACAAATTTCTCCCCGATTTACCTTGAACATTCAGGCTGAACGGCCAAACCAAGAGGGTTGGGTCACAGACTCCGGGGGCGGCTTGCTCTATTGGGTACCCCGTGACTATCGGGCGGGTCTCCATTCACCTGCTCTTCTTACAATCCCTTCTACATCCCCTGTTCGGTCAGTTTCGCTTCAATTTGATGAATTTGCATTTGGAACGTCTTGGACTCAAATTTATAACGCTGTACGGCCCTAGCCTTTCTTCATTCTTAACTCTGTGCTTGTAGATTGATATTTTGGTTGCTCCTTGTTCGTGCTAGTTTGCAGCCTCTTCTTCATCTCACATTGTTAGATAGCGGGATCTCCTCCATATATAATGTCATGCGCATATGATTACCTATATGTCCTATTCTCTTCTGCAATAGTATACAGCAGGAATGTGATGTACCCGAGGACAGGAGGACATTGACGTACGACTTAACGGACCAAATGTGTAGACCTGTAATCTGAAGATCTCCAATTAAGAGGAGGGACGGTTTACATGATTGACCGATTTCCTAAACGCAAAACCCCTTCAGAGGCCAACGGTGTAAAGCAACTTGTGGGTGGCACATTAAAGCGTTCAAAAAGTTGCACTCAAGAGATAGAGCGAGCTGACGGAGGAAGGTTGAATATTTTTGCTTAAGTAATATAATGGGATCGGGACCAGCGTCAGGAGTACGCAAAACAATCAACTGTGAAAGAGCAAGGGTACGGGTAGCAAAGGGAGCTCGATTGAGAAGAATAATGAAGGGCGATATGACAGGTGCCAACCTGCTCCTGGCGAATGCGATTGTAGGTAGAGGGTTTTAATGGTGTATAGTACAGTGAGGAAGCGAAGAGGGGTTGTGTGCTTAATATCTCAGCTCCGGCCTGACATCATCCTTCTCCCAAAATGCGTCTCTAAGGCTCAATTGAATTGAAGCGCTTACTGGGGACCATTAATCCTCTGTATAGTACGTAGGCACGGGGTGGTTCTGTCCGAGCGCAGCAATCCACTTCCCGGTCTTGCTCCAGTATTGGGTTTCAAGGTGAAACAAAACAAAGTTCTTGGCCACAGCTCCATCGCAAGCGGAATGTCCGCAAAGAAAAAAGGCGATCAGATCAGACGAAGCTTCGCGAAATACAGTTATGAAGGAGGTCGAGAAGAGTGAATATTCGATTCCTAATCGCTACGAGGAACCTAGAAGGAATCCTACAACAGTTCCTTGCTCAACCCTTCCCGCCGGCCCCTCCACCAGCACACTTACTCCCACTACATCCATCATCGTCAGTGCATCCACAGTGCTTTGCACCACCCCAACACACCTTCTCCCCAACACTCAAAGCTTTCCCCAAATGACTGCTCTCGAAATGTCTGCTGCCTTCAGGCCTCGGCATTCCGACACACTCAAAATGGGACTACCCCACCTCGTCCCGATCGTTCCCCAGAGTTCCTGTTGGAGTTGATGATTCCTCCCCTTCCTGGCTTTGTGGCTTATGGCAACGCACCCTTCCAGTCTCTTCTTTTTTTTTTTTTTTTTGTGGGAAAGGGAGGGAATGCGTCATGCACCATCGCGCCTGAACGCGGATGTGGAGGACTCCATCAGGGCTCGCCAAGTTGGCCTGAAGCCTTTG
>Ga0307515_10014413_pt1 | contig 14656 bp, 18 predicted proteins | sample 17_EM_MG_FD_194513 | JGI IMG/M metagenome (GOLD analysis project Ga0307515, IMG submission 194513) | Populus trichocarpa ectomycorrhiza microbial communities from riparian zone in the Pacific Northwest, United States - 17_EM | ecosystem: Host-associated > Plants > Roots > Unclassified | place... | reverse complement strand
ACGGCATCGACATCGACGGCCAAAGAGTCAGCGTCAAGTGGGGTAGGGGAAGGAACTCAGCGGCGAAACCGACTGCGACTCCCATCCCCGTTGCCTCGACCAGTGCATGATTCTCATCCATATGGTCTTCCATTTAGTGACCCTTTAATTTGTTGATCACTTGTGTAATCACTGTCTGCTCGAGATTGTACTTTACTCTGTGATATTCTAATCGCTCCTGACGACCCTAGGAGTTTCAATCGACACATCGTGGGACTTTAGAATCCTCCAACTCGTTTCTGACGCTTCTTCTGTCCCGTCTTTCGATCTCCAAACTTCCCTGGTTCCACCTGCGTGTTCACCATCATCACGTCCTGCAAAGATCCCTGAGTTTGCAACGGATTATCTTGAGTGAATCCACCTCTGGCAAGCGGTTTCTCCCTCTCTTTGACCGTCGTGATCTTCGAAGGGGCGACGAGAGGGAGGGCACGAACCGCCACGACCGTTGGGGGGTTTAATCGAGGGGCCGGATCGACAGGTTGGCTTTGAGCGTTCCGGACCGGGAGCGATTCGTTACCAAACCTACGTTTCGGTTCCGTTGGACTTGACGTGTCGTCGCCGTACGGGTCGAAGTACTTGTAATCTTTGGGGTCCTCCCCAACCTTCCATTCGTCCATCAACAACCGGACTCCTAAAGGAATCGGTTCCGCCTCCCCTGGCTGCGGCGGACTACGTTGTTTCTCCGGTCCGAAGTTTGGGCTGTGATTCGAGGGTGAGGCAGTCATCGGTGTGAGGAACCCAAAGTGAACAGGGGGAGGTTCAGAAACGCCGATCGAAAGCGCGCCGGTAGCCAGAGACATATCCGCCACCACCTCTTCAAAAGTCTGGGCCTGTTCGGGTGGGGTTGTGGTTTCCGGTTTCAAAAATCGTTTGGACGTGTAAACGCGTGACGCCATGCCCAGGTCCAACGCTAACTGTTCACAGGCGTCGTTCTCGAGTTTCAACGACTCCTTCGTCCGGTTATCATCGAGCAGGAGATTGTGAGACTGAAGCCCGTTCATCATCGCGTCGACGTCATCGGAAAAGTCAGGCGTAGAGGTCTTGAGAATCCCCGTGAGATCAAAGCTCCAGTTGGAACCGCGAGAAATCTCCTGAGCGTTTATTCGACCTTGTTTCCACGCTCGATAACCTCGTTTGCCTGTGATCGGGTTTGGTGTGAGGAAATCTGCCCTGTGGGTGCCTGGAGGATCGTCTCCCAGGCGGCAAGCGATGTCGTTTCTGGAAGAAATGTCGTCAGGGAATGGGTCATCTCGCGGGCCGAAGAACTGACATAGTCATGATATGATCCACTGGTGCATCGAGATTTTGCCAGAACGACGGGAGACGGTCCAGAGCGTCATACGTAGCATCTGCATTCTCGTCCTCTCCGGCTTTTGGGAAGAAGAGACCTTAGAGGGGTGAGCAAAGATAGCGTCAAGCACGACGGACGGTGGGAGTCTACCTTGGTACGCGGGCCCGAGATCCACCGTGGAACTCTCGCGGGCACCTAACCTATCTGAACCTGCAACGCTCAGATCGGAATTTGCCAGCTCCTTCACATCGTCACTCCAAATAAAACTCTGGTTCCGATCCGAGGCAGATGAATCAACGTCACCGTCCAAGTGAAGCTGAGCGTGTAGGCGGTTGATATCACCCCCCGATGACAGGTGAAGTACGTCCACATGTGAGGGGTCCATGTGAGGATGTTGGAATAGATTCCAACTGACGACGGGAATGACATCGTGTGGTGTGATGCATGAAAGGCAATGAGGAGGGGCATTCATGTGAACGAGATCATCCTCTCCACGCGAGATATCGTAAACGGACACCAAACCCGTTTTCTTGGAAGTTAAGAATGTAACGGGCTGGCTGTCCGCTTCAGCGTCCCTCCGAAGCAAGGCAGTACGAGCCTCCAAGGTTCTGTCAAAATCTCGGTAGTGCTTGATTCCGAGAACTGGTTTGCCAGGGAACCGCTCATCGAACCAATAAATTCCTTCCGTAGTCACGACATTAGAGAGTTGTCCCTTCAGAGGCAGCTCTGCAGAAGTGATGACGGTTCGTTCTGATGTGGGAAGTGACCACAAGGGTTGGATGGAACCGTGTGTCTTAATGCATCGTCAGGGAGACCTCAGGACCCACCCATAGAATCACATACCCTGAGGTCCAACTGCTGGATTTTGTGCGAAGATACGATGCAACAGATTGATGAGGTAGTCCCGACCACCAGCTTCCGAAACGCTTCCATCGATGTTCCTTTTACTTCGGAAGGCTGGTAAATAGGATATCTGTTCACTCCTTGAGAGCCAAATATCATTCCACAGGACGGCGGACTCACATCGTTTTGGCGCTGGTCATGATGCTCGACTGAAAGACTGTTCCTTCATCGTTGATAGTAAGAGCCACAGGACCGGAGACCGTGTCAACTATGCGTGCGTCGACAATCGGCCGCCCTCCAGTTTCCGTGTGATGGATCCGAGAGACCTCCGTAGCCGTGATGTTTGGAAGTGAATCTAATCCCAACTTGTATTGCAAACTCGATATCGAGGTGCATCCCATCATCCGTGCGACTAACAAAGACCCTAGGAAAATTTCAGTGGTTGCAACTAGGTTTGCTGTGAATGAGTACCTACTCGAGATATTAGAATGGGTTAGAATTTTCAGGGAGTCTAGCTGCAGGATCGGAGTGGGAAACTCGCACAAGGGCTTAGACGTGGGGCGGAATATAGGAAGGTTGTCTTTCTTGGGGTAAGAAAATGCAGATACGTCTGTACCTAACGTCAGATTTCCAACATTAGGGGTTCAATGGAAAGCACGGACTCAGCTGTCGCCCAGAGTCTCCCATTGGAAATGCCAGGCACGTAAAGCATCTCCTTGGACCTAGTTCGCGATACAAGACTTCGAGAACATTCCCAGCGAGGGGGTCGAACTTCTGTCGCTCATTCAGGACTTGGGTGTCCTCGGCGGTCTCCGATGCGAGGAGAGCAGCGGAGATGTCGACATCGGGGTACGCTTTACGCAGAAAGCCTGCCTATGAATAATGAGCGTAAATGCAAGAGGTTATGCTTCACTCCCTCACACTTGCTTCCGGATACTTCGCTGGTGACTTCCTCCACACCCACGGATCGAGACTCTTTGTGCGAGGAAATATCTGAGAACTTCCCCCCCTCGGGTACACTCTCAGCCCTTGAGAGGGTTTTCAGTGGAAATTTCCCAACAAGTTCAAAGGGACCAACCCTTATCTTGCAGTACATGAGTCCATTGGAACTTTCCTTCCTTGTTCACCAACGTAGTCGCCGTTAAAGATCCTTCCGTGACGAACGGGAACTCCCATCGTGTTTGCTTGGCTTTCTTATTCAGGTGTTTCGAAGTTACCGGGACGTTCTCGCGTGAATCAGCTGGCCAAAAGGCCATTCCATCGAGACCGAGGAAAATCTGGGGTGAGTCGCGGATCACTCCTGTCGATCGTTTGTCCGCGCGCTGCAGACACGAAGGGCTTGAACCCGCTCCCCCACAGTCCACCACCACCTGCACCTTCGGGCCCACCTAACTTTCCGTCACCATGCAAGACGATCTGATAGTTGTCGACGACAACGAGCCGTCCGGATCTGGCCTCGATACTGCCATAAATCCCACTTCTTTCTTCGGACACCCCGCAACGCCTGCAACTCCAGCTTCTACTGTGTCTACATCTGGAAGACCGCGCAGAGCAGCGTCAATGGCTCAGACACCGATTATTTCAGACCCCTTGGATAGGTTGCGCGCCCCACAGAAGGCCAAGATGCAGCCCAAGTTGAAGCTGAAGCTCAGCGAGAAGGCTGCCGCTCAAGCACCTGGGTTGTCATTCTTGGGGCCATACGATCGTGAACTCGACTCGGACGACGAAGAACCCTTGGTGTTTGAAGAACAGTTTGTATTGAGGCTTCCGCAGGGGGAGGATTGCGAGCGGTTGAGGAAGATTGTTTCGTCAAGAGAAGTTTCGGACGACGTCTGGTTCAAGTTTAAAGGTGCGTCTACTACACTCAGGGTACACTTCACAGACCCAAGCTCAAATACCATACCAGATTCGCGTCGTGGCATCTTTCATATAGGGGACTCAACTTACTCATCCAGGCTCGTCGACCTTCCGTGCGTGATCGAATCACAGAAGACTCTGGACAACAAGCAGATGTTCAAAGTCGCAGATATCTGTCAGGTGTTGTGGGATCGCTTTGCACTCATTCAGAACTTTGTTGACCCGCAGGATTGTAGATGCTCGTGGTTGAAGGCCGGATAGCCGATGAGCACCATCAACCTGAACAAAAGTTCGAGATTGATGAATTTCTGTGGCCACACGGAATTACACCTCCGTTGCATTGGGCTCGGAAACGACGGTTTCGCAAGCGAATAAATAAAAGGGTGCGTCTTCTAGGTTATACAAATGAACTACGCGTCCCTAACTAACGCGTGGGTCCTCTTAGACAATCGAGAGCGTAGAAGAAGCTGTCGAACGGTTGCTGGAAGCCGATGCACAAGCGTTGGAGGTGAAGTATGGTACGCGAGCTGTACCGCTCAAAGGCTACCCCGGATAACCTCCTCCCGAAGAGATACTTGAAAACGTCAATCCAGATCTATCAGACTCAGAACTGGTGGACCGCGATGCCACAGCCAACCCGATCACTCCAGGCCCGACCTCGGAAGCCGGGGACCTCGCGACACCGGCTGACTTGGGTGAAGACGACGGCGGTCACGACAAGAGTGACGAAGAACAGGACGGCGATATCGACGAAGAGCTTGCTGCCGAGTTGGATATGGTCTTGGGTGACCAGGGCCGAGAGAGGGATGAAGATGACGATGATGACGAAGACGACGAGGATGATAGTGACGAAGAGGAGGAGGACGAAGACGATGAGACTTCGCAGTCGATGAAGCTGCTGAACGAGGAGATCCGAGACCTGACAGCGGCAGTGGCGAAGAAGGAACACGAAATCGCCAGTTCCTCGAATCCTCTCATCAAGGTATGTACCCCTCCTCGCTTTATCCCCCCGATTCTCACATTGTCTGCAGCGCCGTTTCGAGGATGCCTTGAGAAAACTCAAGGCCGACTTGGAGATGAAGGTGGCCCAGCGCGACGAAGCAAAGGAGAGACAACGTTTGCAAAGGGAAGGAATCTCCCCAGAAGATGTTGAGAGGGGTCCAAGTGTGGACCAAGAAGATAACGAGGACGATTTATTCGGCGATGATGGTCAAGATGATATGATGGAAATAGGTTAAATCGTCGTCTCCAGCCCCTTGCATCGTATGGCTGAGAATACCAGGGTATTATATGCATTATATACTATGACCGGTTGGTTAATGAAGACATGATGACCGCTTGCCAAACGATGGGAACGTAGATTATGCAGATGAATGGAGCAAAATACCCGCCTAGAAATTCCCAATCCCATACCGCCTGGTCCATCACATTCCACACCGGGGTAAACCAGAAGATTGCCAAAAGCATGTACGCAAGCCTCAAAGTCAGGGAAGTCAACATGTCATTCGTGGGTCCGGAAAACGATAGGGGGACACCAAGGAGGACCGCGAGAACGGCTGCGAGGGAGAAGTTAAGAACGGACGTGGCGGATATGACAGTCGATGCGAAGCAAAGGTTGAATGATTTCAAGAGCATCCAAACGGGTGCAGACTTCTTCGTGTCTGAATCGATTTTGTCGACGAACCGCGGGACCAACAAGATCAAAAAGCACAGGGAAGCAAGAGCGAGCTGAGGGTCTGGGTTAAATATTGAAGATATGGGACGTAAGGCATCCGTACCAATCTGGGGAGAACCGGCAATGACGAAACGAAGTATAGGGGAACACCCAAGGCGTGCGTAGCAAGGATGATAAACACGGCTTGCAACGATGGGCGGCTTCTTCGTTCCCATTTGATAGTCGGACAACCTTTCATCTGCCCCTCTTTGCTGCCTGGAATCGCCACCTCGACCCATCCGGCCTGCACCCACGACCTCAAGCCACTGAACAGAATCGCGGTGCTGATGACAACCGCACTTGGTAGGTAGTTGCCGATCTTGGTGAAAGATCCCGGCTCCGGAAGCAGATAGAAGAAGAAAGACGCATGAAGCCTTTCCAAAAGATTGCTGCACGTTCGTAGTGTCGACTCCATCACCCTACACGGAAATGAGTGAGAGTTCAACGAATGAGCGGATCTGGGTACCTTCCGATTGCGTGGAAACCGTGTGGACCATTTGCCGGGACGGCAAATATTGTAAAAGCGTCGATGTGGAATCTGAGAACAGTAAGCTGATGGTACTCCAAGACATTTTAGTTTCGCATACTGGTGTAGTAACCCATGTATACCGCTCGGATGACCGCGGGCCTGATAGCTAAAGTGGGAAAATAGATTTCGAGCACGATACACGTAGTTTTTGACCCTCCCATTGTTCCTCAGAGCAGCTGGAAGCCATGATATTACTAATGGGTCTCGCCAGTTGCCGTCGCTGGGATCGTGATTGTCGTATAAGAGCACCGGTACACCACCAGTGTTCCCTGAAATAATATGGAACGAGTTCAAGAGATCCTGGTTCGGAAGGCGTCCATTCAGGCCCTCTGTGCGAGCTTCTGAGCCGAGGCACACCGGTGTTACATAGACACACTCACCCCAGAAAATCCCCAGATGGGAGAATGAGTGACCAGGGTAATCGATACTAAGTGCCGTCCATATCACCCCGGATGTTAACTGCAAGGGCTGGGCATGCATATCTGAGTGGGAAGCGTTTAGCATGGTTGCAGGACTGTTGTATTGGACATACTGGATTGTGTGTGCCCATGATATGCGCTGACCCAGGCTTGCATGCCCTCCATATAACCATCGGATATCACAAATATCAGATCTTTTGACCAGAACGAATACTCTGAGGGGAAATTAGTCCAGTTTACGAAGGGGTCCGCATGCTGAGACTGACGACTGAGGAATGCGGCCAGCGAAAGCACGGTAGCTACGCCTCGAAGGTTGAGGGTACCATCTCCTCCCCCCGTCCTACTCAGCCACGACGCGCTTATAACGGTTGCTTCTGCTCCTGAGTATCTTGGTGAAGATAGGATGGCGTAGGCATTGCTTCCGGAAATTGGCTGGCGTGAGTTGCAGACCCAGTTTTTGTAACCGAAGGAAACAAGGACCTACGCCGTTTCTTGTGTGGAAGCTGTAATTCTGAACAGAAGCGGGTATCCGTAGTTTTTGGAACTGGAGGCTGATATATTCTGCACGCCTGGGAAAGATGAATGACTGGTATTGCCACGTAATAGCTGCCACTCACTCGGCGCTGGTTGCATTGTCATCGCGCAGTCTCTCCAGTTCACTGAGGTATGAATCTGCTCGGTGCACGTCCCCCCAGTTCCAGTATGTGTGTACCTAATGCACGCATGAGTAAGAAGCGATAGCGGAGAACGGAAGTTAATCGAACGAACCCCTCCAGGTTGCAGCGCGTTCTCGTCAATGTATATCCCCCGACTCAACTCTTTAAGGGGCAGGCAAAGTATCCACACGTATCCAACGACCAATAGTAGCACCTTGAGTCGGGGGAAGTGCGTCCATGCCGCGTTATCCAGAGCCTTGCGCCGTTTCAGTTTCAAACCCGCGGTGCGAGTTCGCAGTCGACCTAGGATCTCGCGAAGATTCAGAGCCATGTCGCCAGCGAACAAATGGAGCTATTATCCTCGTCACGTCCGGCTATGCTGGTGGTCAAAGAAGGCGATCCGAACGTGGGAATGTGATCTAGCCTGGATTGAACTCCGGCCGCTTGACGTCGGAAGGTATTGCCACCACGGAAATCTTTGCCACCAACCACCTTCCAGAGCCATGACCATGAAGCGGAAACGACGGGTGGCTGCTCAACCCAATGGGCTCACCGCTGGTGAAACTTTGAACCGCGCTCAACTTCCTGGGAGGGAAGAACTCTACTGGGGCTGGATCTCATCTGTTCCAAACGCGACAAGTATCTCAGACGACCATTTCCTGACAACTTGTGGTTTCTCTCCTAACTCCAAACCTCGGTTCTGCCCCAATCGGTATGCTAGATCGTCCGACACGACCTTCGAGCTGCCCCCGGCGACTGATCCGGATGGTGACCTCATCGTTGTGTCGGACGACGAGGGCCCGTTTTGCGACAAGAAGTCTTGCCAAAGCAACCCTCACTGCTTGAACTACCTTGGTCAGAAGATGTGGGAGGACGAAGGTGTGCACCCAGGGGCTTGAGCCATGGCTAGACTTTAAATCATCTAGGGTCCTCCAAGGAATCCTACTTGAAGCTTATGAAGCTTGGTTCAAATCCGATCACAAGAGTTCGCGAACCCGGCCAACCTGTCGGTTTAAAGGTATTAGTTTATTTGATAGCCTGGGCCGATTCCTTTGTGATCTGATTGCTGGCATAGAATTTGGGTGCGACGTGTTACGCGAATGCATTTCTTCAGGTGCGGCGAACTGCACCGTCTGTTACCCGGCATTAAAAAGAAACACCGATAGGTCTGGTTCCAAGACCTGGACTTTAGACACGGAGTTTACGACTGCCAACCGACAGATTCCAATGATAAGTTTGAGGTGACTCGTCTGGCCGCTCGCGAAGGGCGATTAGTAACATTTCCAAAATAGGAGACGCCGATATTTCAATTGCAGACGACATTTGCAGCTTTGCAAGAGAGTTCTGAGAGCATCTTCAATCCCGTCAAGCTTGTGGAGAGCTTGAAGCTTCGTACTACAGAGCAACAAGATGCCCAAGAGTGAGAAATCATTGAACCACGCCTATCATAACACTGAGAACTTTGTAGATTCTCCAAACTTTTTATCTCTCACTTGGACGAAGCCTTTCAGAAACAATCTCAACCCGGGTTAAGGACCCTGGTTGCAGACAAGGTGAGCAATCTCACCCGCGCACCCGGCAACGGCGCTAAATTTCAGGCAGTTCCAAGGTGAACAGGTCTATGGCACAATCTGCGGTAAATGTAATAACCAATCAAACCGCACGAGCGACTATCTCGAAATCGAGGTCAACATCGAGGTATTTTGCATCTCTCCGTGATGTTCTACCCCTTACATTGTGCACAGAAAAACGGCGCCACATTGGAGGATAGGTTGAATGCTTCCCTGAAGACAGAAACCCTCAGTGGAGACAACGCGTAAGAGCAGATTTTACTTTCTAGACCTTGGTTCACATGCCCTATAGCTACTTCTGCTCCAAGTGTGAAAGCTTGGTGGACGCCACCCGTTACACCGCGTACAACACATTCCCACCTGTCTTGCACTTTTCGATTCTTCGATTCGTTTATGACCTTTCATCTATGGAGCGAAAGAAGTCCAAGCATACCATAAACTTCCCCTTAAGCCTCGACATGAACCAGTTCCTCGCAGCGGAGCGCCAGACCGCAGACCCTCTCATGTACGACCTCCGTGGTGTGCTGCTCCATAAGGGAGCTAGTGCTTACCATGGTCACTATGAAGCACAGGTTTTTGATGTGCTGTGAGTGCCGTTCCATGCTCAATAACGGGAGTTAATCTCAGAGTACAGAAACCAGTCATGGTATCAATTCAACGATGAAGTCGTCACACACATAGGGACCTTGGGCGCCAAGGTGAAACTCACCGAGGTGATTGATATTACTGAGGATGGGACTACCAAGTGAGATTTACTGCTCTGAGAATACTGACCGGTCCGACCTCACCTCTGCTAGGAAGCAAACACCGGGCCGAGGGAAGAAGAAACGTAGGATTGAATCCGATGACGAAGACGAGTGCGTGTTAATCCTGTGCTCGGTCTAGCCATTCTAATCTTAACGTACATCTAGTCCGACTACTCCAAGGTTCGCGGGGACATCTGGCCCCAATTTCACAACTAACGCTCGCTTAGGCGCGTTTCTTCCAAGGACGCCTACATGTTGGTTTATGTCCGCCGCCCAGATGTGACCAAAGATACGACGTCAACCGGACCTGTTGCTCGCACGCCTCCCCGCCATGTCATGACAGCTGTCGACGAATTGAATGATCGTTATCACAGGAAATGCGAAGAATATAACACAAGGTTGTCAGGGAAACCTGTGATCCTCAGTGAATTGCTGACCTGTTTCACAGACAAAAGGCTCAGCTGGAGCGTTTCTCCCAGATCCGGGAACAAGTCATGGATATTTACCGTTCATGGGAAACGTCATCTCCTGCAAAGGTCCGGAACTCCTTCGACTTTTCCTCCCCTCCCTGACCGCGCTTCAGGCTGTCGTAGTGAGCAAGCAGAGTTTGGAGAAATGGCTCGCTCGCAACCGAACCTGTCTTCCGCAATCAACCGGCGAGGATGTCGGAGCTCTGGAAGAGATATCTATCTCAGATATCCTTTGTGAGCACGGCGCTCTGGACCCATCCCAAGCCAGCAGCATGAAGTGCATAAACAGGGTAAGTGCAAAACTCGCTGTCAGAGATAGCAAACTCGATCACAAGACTAGGTTGCCTACGAGAGCATTTTGGCTTCCGGATGCAAGCTCACGCCGTTGCTCTACACTGATAACGTCTGCTCAATTTGCGTCACGCAGACATACCAAGGTTCGTAACCTACGGCGAATCGAGACGCTCAGGTACCAAATACCTATAACATTCAGAAAAGCGATACCAGCAAGAGCATCCCCGCTTGGTCTCCGCTTTTAATGAAGTTAGTGAGGTGGGTCTGGATGAGTCTGGGTTCTGGATATCAAAACCTTGGTTGAAAGGTAAACAACCCCCTCCACAAAACCAAGCCCCTGAAAGGTGTTCGCGCTAACACCGCTAGATTGGAGGCTCGCGAAACCAAAGACGCACACTCCCTACCAGGATGATCCGGCTCCAGACAGTCCGGAATACGATGCCCACGTGCGATGCGAACATGGGGGCCTTTGTCCCAACATTGCACACCGTCGGCGGATATCTGAGGGAGGCGCGCAAATCGTCCGGATTTTATATCCGTCTTGGAATCCACCATCCACAGATGTCGGGATATGTACTCTGTGCCAGGCTTCGATCTCCAAATCACGCGAGAGTAACCGTGGTCTGCGGAAGCAAGCGGAGGACGAGAAGGTAATCTCAGTCCCCACTGCTTCTTCTGTCCTAATACTCCCTGCCGTAGAATCGCTTGAAGCGCATGTTCGACAACGATTCCTCAAGCCAAATTTCACTTCTCGAGAACACCCCGCTATGTGTTATCCCAGAAGAGTTCTTACAGGACTGGAAAGAATGGCTATTCCGACCAACAGAATTTCCACGGCCGAATTCTGTAGATACTGCATCGTTGTTTTGCGAGCACAATCTCTTGCTCATCGACCCGAACTCCGCCGGGGATATGGATTCTCTATACGTGATCGCCATGGCAGAATGGGAGATCCTTCAAGGGCTGTACAAAACAGGACCGGTTGTCGCCATCCAACGACCCACAGTTGAAGGGGCACATCCCGGGTTCATACATGGAATCGAGGTTTGTCGAGATTGTCGAACTCGAAGGTGTGCAGTCACAAATATCCCGCTTGAGTGGAGTTGGCTGACCGTGCTCGACGACAGGTTGACGGATTTCGAAGAAGCGGAGATCGCGGTCCGCATACATGCACCTGGAGAGCCCGTTCCTACCTCGACAACGGCAAATGGCACGTCCAAACTCGACGTCGCTCAGTATAGAAGTGCGAACGGTACCATTACCTATCGCAAGTCGAGGCGGTTGAGGAACGGGAAGTCACGCGTTCAGAGACGAAGGTTTGTGATTAAGAGGGGCACGATGGTGAAGGAAATCAAGATGATGGTCGGTTCCCCTTCCTCTACCCAACTGTGACTCGTTCCTCACTACACCACACCCAACTTCCCTCTTTGTCTAGATCTACGAAGAACTCGACATCCCGCCGGTGTTCCAAACGCTCTTCTTGAACGGCCACGAGCTCGCAGACGGCTCCGCGACCGTAGCAGAGATCGGACTCCTGCTCAATGACACACTCGACCTTCAGCAAGACCAAGAGACCGATCAAACGAGCGACTTTGAGGACTTCCAAAAGCCCCGCGCTAATGAAGTCGAAGGGTTTGGGGGGACGCTGTTGGGTGGGTTCACTACCGGTACTGAAGGTTCGGATGCGGATGAATTGGCTCCTTCGTTGGGCGAGTCTGGGACGGATGGGAAGGGGGTGGAACATCCCCCGAGTTCCAGCCCTGCCAACTATACGGGTACAAAGGCGTGTCCGGCATGCACGTTCGATAACTCGTCCCTGGATAAGAACTGCCGGATATGCTTGAGTCCTCTCAAAACCGCTCCGCTTGTGCCGGACATCGTGGACCTCCTATGATACCCTTACAGTATAGTTTACCACACATGTCTCTTGTCTCGTTATAAGGTGTCAAGTGCCAATACAGCTTGTCCTTAACCGGTATAACGCTTCATGACTGCAGAGGCAGGCAAACATCTGGGAAAAATGCGAGAATGATATTGAAACACGGCACGATCGACTTCTTTTTGGGATTATTCTTACACAAGAACAGGGAGGAGAACGAAGGAAACGAAGAAACTGAGGAACGAGGGGGACCATATGTGAAAGGGGGATGGGTGTAGGCAGGAAGCGGGGAAGACTCATCCGAGAAATTACCCGCGGCCCGCGTCTATAGAAGGGAGTGACTTTGAAAAGGGGGAGGAAACCGTGGGGAAGGGGGGGATAAAGTTGTCATCGATTGGTAGAAAGTGTGAAAGTGCCTGGATATACTGAAACAGTTGGACGGTGAATGATTCTGTCGTTCTTGAATTTGAGTGCATGCGTTGCGTGGGGAGAGAAACCGAGACCCAAGAGGAAGGAAACGAACGTGAACGACGAGAATGAATGGAAATGCAGTGTGGTTGTGTGAAGATGTGATGGAAGAGAGCGGGAATGAAATAATTAAGCGTGGTGAGCAAATTCGACAAGCACGAAAACTCTACAATGCGACAACACGTATCCCTTTGACAAAAACACACAGGTGAGAATGGTGACAACATGAAGCCCTCGATCAGGAACGCAGCCGAACAAAAGAGGAAGGAGGATGGGGTAAGCATAAAGGGAAAAGCCCAGATGATGAAAGCTGAAAGGATAGATGAGTGGTGGATCGGTACGAACAACAAGATGTGATGGAGAGGGGATATGCGCTGCGATGCACGCGCGCTTTGCGTCCGCATCATTAAGTAAACAACGAGGTCCAAATGATCCGAATTGCAACAGAGAACACCGTGAGAGTAGAAGAAGCCAAGAAATACCCCCATCCCAGCATTAATGCCTCATCTCGATAGGGTCGGCTGGTGAAGGTCCAGACATGGGAACGGCACCGGGGACAGGAGAAACCATGGATGCTTGATGAGACAACAGAGAACTTGCGGTCATCATCACATCCACTTCGCTAGACAACGGTCCGACGATATCCACCGCCTGAGCAACGGCCGATAAGGTCGCAGCTGACACGTCCTGAACGGATAGCTGGGTCGTGGTGACCGGCAATGATTGGATCACAGAATTTGTTGTCGCAACCTGCACGGCGGCCTTATAGACCACCTGGTGCGCAGCAGCAACGAGGACGTTGGCGGCTGATGAAGAGCCAGCAGGGTTTGCTCCTTTATTGTCGAGCGCCTGAGCTGAGACGCTCAATACATGTTGTTGTTTTGCCTGAGAGAGCGATCAAAAAGGTAAAGAAGCCGGGTGAATAACGTAAAGCAACGCGCGCGATTGGAGTCACGTACCAACGCCTGGAGCTCCGCGCTATGTTCGACGGGATGCCTAGAGGCGACGACTTGGTCCTGCACAGCTTGGGACACCTGCTCGACGGCCGTGTTCAAAACTTGAACAACTTGAGCGTTGGGCGTCACAAGTGGAGCGGGGGCAGAGGGTAAAGCCGGCGTGCACTGCCCCATCCTACACGGGGAATCAAAGGCCTTAGCGCCGAACACTCCAATAAGTTACGAGCGATAGTGACACGCACCAGGACTGGTTAGAGGATCCGGGTTGTTGCACCATAGGGTCGCTTTGGACTCTCCTCGTGTCTCCAGCACCGATCAAGGAAGGGCGGCGTGAAGTGGAAAGCGTCGAATCGATCGCTGTCATGGGCGCTATGGTGATCTGGATGGTCTGTGACAGAAGTTCATCTAGACCGTCAACGCTGAACTACGGGACGAAATGAGTTAAACCCTCGAGCTTCCATGTAAGAGGAAAGGCCTACTTCCGCAGTAACTGTAACCTCGCAGCTTTGTGCGTCCGACGGGGGTACCCCGGCCAGCACATCGTCCTTCCATGAAAGCCAAGCTGGCAGCGAGGGTGAACCATATCTGACTGACCCGCTGAACTTGGCTCCTTGTGGATCCCACACACGCGGTTGCCACGACCATCGCAGGCCAACATAAGCAACGGTTGGAGGAGAACCAGCCAACCTGCGATGGAACGGTCTGAACCTCCAGCCACCATCTGGGCTCCTTTTGGCGTCGATATGCCAGATGTGGTTTCCTTTGGACTTCGTTTTCTTCCCTTCCTCGTTGAAGCGCGAGATGTAGGGTTGGTTCCATAGGTAGTTCCGGACTTTTTTCATTGGTATCTTATCGTCAGACAAGTTCTGCCTGGCGAGCTGTGAAAAGAGCCGATCGGTAATAGATCAATCAGGATCCACTAGT
>Ga0307515_10014412_pt1 | contig 14657 bp, 10 predicted proteins | sample 17_EM_MG_FD_194513 | JGI IMG/M metagenome (GOLD analysis project Ga0307515, IMG submission 194513) | Populus trichocarpa ectomycorrhiza microbial communities from riparian zone in the Pacific Northwest, United States - 17_EM | ecosystem: Host-associated > Plants > Roots > Unclassified | place... | reverse complement strand
CGTCACCATAGCAACAACCGCATAAACAACACTAAAACTCAACACCACGATCTCACGATGTCTTCCTCCGAACCCACCTTCAACAAGACCAGGTGGGGCAACATTCCTAAGCTCACTCATACCAACTACGACGAATGGAGAGACGACATGATACTCATCCTATCATCCATGAGAGCATATGCAATCGTCAGCAGAGATGACCCTGAACCGCAGCCTCTTGATTTCGACCACGAAGACAACTATGATGATGGGAAGGCTAAGGAAGCTGAAGCCGTGTCTATCATTAGACTTTCCTGTTCCCCTGAAGTACGGCGCACAATCAAGGGAATGAGAAACCCTCTCGAAATGTGGAATATGCTAGAAACCAGCCTGGACACCACCGGATCTTATATCGGCAGACAGGACATCCTACACCAGTTCCGTTCTTGCCGAACTAAGGAGGACGAACCACTTAAAGCATACTTCACCAAGCTCAGTAACTACCATATACAACTGGACCATACCGACGATGCTATAACCGATCGAGATTTCTGCACGCAAATATTCACATCACTGCCATCACAGTATCCAATGATATTAATGGTCCTAAAGCATAGAAGGCCCTTACCTACACCCGAAGAAGCCATGCATGATCTCTTAGAAGAAGAAACTACAGCCAGCCTCACCAAAGAACTCAGAGATGCATCCACGTGGGCAGCCCTCTTTTCACAACGTGGCGGCTACCGTGGCCAAGGCCGAGGCCGTGGGCGTGGGCGTGGTGGACCCAGAGGACGCAGAGGACGCAGTGGATGCAGTGAACACGGTGGAAACGGTGGATCCGGAAACAGTCACGAAAGTAGGTGCACTTATTGCAAAATTGACAGCCATACTACAGATGGATGCAGAAAGCGCAAATGCGCGCAGGAGGGAGGAAACAACGGAAATGATGAGCGCATTTGCTTCCAGTGCGGGCTCTCAGGCCACGTCAAAGTCGATTGCGTCTCCTACAAACGTATAAAAGAGTGGTGGAAAGTGAAGAAAGCCACTGCTACAGCAGCCCTCGCCACGACCGGAGACTGCGATCCCTTCTGACTAAGCGCCTGTGCTCTCGCCGCCGCCACGGCTCCGAAGTGGGTCATTGATTCCGGAGCGTCACACCACATGTGCAATGACCGCAGCAGCTTCTCAACGTTCAAAAACCTCTCCCTTCCTATAGTAATCGAACTCGGAGATGACAATTCAGTAACCACCACGCATTATGGCTTCGTCAACGTCATACAGGGATATCAAGTCGAAGCCCTCCATACTCCTACTTTTCGACTTTCCCTTCTATCGATCAACCAATTGGATTTGGGCGGGCATACGACTATATTTTGGGACGGAAAATGCTCCATAACTTCGCCATCTTCTTGTACTCTCGCCAGAAAACTAGTCAATGGCATATATATAATAGTCCCCGCAACCGCACTCCTATCATCGACCACCGAGAGTGGGAAAAAGACAAAGAGAGACAGCTCACTTCCAAGAGTAATCATCAACGAACCTACAATCGAGTCTTCAGAGATCGCACCTACAAGTCCACCTGCTTCCTCCATTCTAAAGTCAAGACTATGGCACCGACGACTAGCTCATTTGAATCCTACTGCCATAAAGTCTATAGTCAAGGGATATACACACGATGATTCTATGTGCACAGTCTGCATCCAGGCCAAGCACCAAGAAAGGTTCATCAAAGTACCAGTCAAGCGCACTACGAAGCCCTTTGAACTTGTACATTCGAATGTGTGCGGTCCCGTCTCTACACCAACCTTTGGAGACAATCGATATTGTATACTATTCATCGACGACTACACGAGGTACACATCCGTATGGCAGCTCCCAAATAAGACAGCAGAGACCCGCACCTCCGCCTACCAGTCATTTCAGGGATGAGTAGACTCAATGGGATACGAGATCAAGCGATTACGGTGCGACAATGGACGGGGAGAATACGACAATAAGACCTTGCGATATGTCCTTGCTGCCCGCGGCACAACATACGAGCCATGCCCTCCATACGCTCACCATATGAATGCTGTTGCCGAATGCATGATCCGTACAATCACTGAAAAGGCCCGGGCGAAGATGATTGACTCCCAGGCTCCAGTTCAGTTCTGGGGAGAAGCAATTATTACCGCAGTCTATCTCCATCAAAGATCACCGAATGAAGGCCTCAAAAGAAATGACCACAACGGCTATCAAGCACCGTATGAAACGCCATATGAGATGCTGCATGGATTTGGCAAACCGACGCATGATGTTGACGGCAACAAAATATCGTATCAAGCCTCACTCCACAATCTACGTCGATTCGGATGCTATGCTAGTAGACTCATTCCCGAAGTTCAATGCCGCCAGGGCAAGTTCGGCCCAAGGTCAAAGCCCTGCATGATGGTAGGCTACACACACGACTCAAAGACATTGTGGAGGATATGGGATCCCGAATTCCAGAAGGTAAAAGCCCAATCAGAAGTCGTCTTCGACGAAGAAAGAAATGCACACATGTTGTGTCAGCATGGAAGCAATGAGATCGACATGTTTGTAGTATCAGAAGATGAGGAATATGTCGACGAAACAGATACCGGAGGACAAGATAGTCAACCTACGCAGATACCTAAGATATCCAAATCTCACATGCATGGAGCTCCTGATGAGGAAGCAGAAAACGTCCACAGCCAGCGACTCCGCCGAGAGGATCAGACTGCCCAGCGTTCAGCAGCAGATGCAGAAACCGCCCACAGCCGGCGCCTCCGCCAAGAGGATCAGACTGCCCAGCGTTCAGCAGCAGATGCAGAAATCATCACCCACAGCCGGCGCCTCCGCAGAGAGGATCAGACTGCCCAGTGTTCGGCAGCAGCAATCAAGAAATCAAGCCAAGTGCCGCGAGCAGCTCCAGCTCCAGCTCCGCCAATAGGGAGTCGTGTTACAAGAAGTCAATGTAAAGCCTCCGCAGGAGCATGAACGGCATCCACATCAGATCCATTTACCTACCCGGAAGCCATGGACAGCCCTCAACGAAATCATTGGAAACGAGCCATGGAAGAAGACAGCACATCAATTCTGCTCAATAACACCTTCTCAGCTCTCAACTCCGAGGAAGCACGGCAACTGAAAGTTAGGCCGATTGGCTCTAAGTGGGTTTACAAGACTAAACACAATCCTGACGGGTCTATATGGTACAAAGCACGGCTAGTCATAAAGGGATATGAGCAGACGGATTTCGGTGAGACTTATGCCCCTGTTGGGAAGCTAACTACGTTTCGGTATCTCATCTCTCTCATCAGGAGATATGGATGGAATATGGACCACTTGGATGTAGTTACTGCTTTCCTAAACCCCGAAATCGACGATGACGACATCTATATCACTTTGCCAGAAGGATGGCCAGAGGGCCTCAACGCACCAAAGATCATTGTCAGACTCAGGAAAGCCCTCTACGGCCTTAAACAAGCCCCGCGGTTATGGCATGACGATATCAATGCTTTTCTACTCTCTCTTGGGTTCACACAATCGTCAGCCAATCCCAATCTCTATCTCCGCAGCGACGGTATTCTGATACTTCTGTATGTCGACGATAACTCCATGTCATACCCGGAGGCTGCTACCAAAGCCGCAATCGAAGTCAAAGCGAAACTCTCAGAGAAGTACAAGATCACGAGCCTCGGCCCGGCGTGCCAATTCCTCGGCATCGAGATACACCGTGATGGTACTGGGATCAGTCTCGGTCAGAAAGCCTATATCACAACAATCCTCAGACGATTCGGCATGGAGCATACTCACAGTGTCTCGATGCCCATCGACCCCAATATAAAGTTGGACTTGGCCGAGGCTCGGCGGGAGAAGGTATTGGACGATATCACAGACTATCAGGCAGTCGTGGGGTCATTAATGTACGCAGCACTTGCAACTCGGCGAGATATCTCGTATGCGGTCGCTGCTCTTTCTCGTTACAATTCGCGGCCATTCACCAGCCATATGACCGCTGCTAAGAGAGTGCTTCAGTATCTCAAATCTACAGCCGATTTTCGACTACACTTCAATGCCATTGGCATCGGCATCGACATTGGCAATAGTCTCGTAGGGTACTCAGATTCCGATTGGGCCAATGACAGTGCGGACCGCAAGTCTCAGGGAGGCCATGTGTTTCTCGCCAATAATGGTGCCATCTCGTGGCAGTCCCGGAAGCAAAGTCTCATCGCCATGTCAACTATCCAGGCCGAGTTCATCGCCTGCTTGGAGGCCTCCAGAGAAGCAAAATGGTTACTCCAGTTGCACAATGATATTCACGGTTCTCAGAGAGACTCACCACTGCTGCCAATCAACTGCGACAATCAGGGTGCTCTCACTCTAATCACCACGGGAATCATCAAAGCTCGAACTAAGCACATCGACGTTTGCTATCACAACAGTCGAGATCTGCACAAACGCCGAATAGTCAACTACTCCTACGTACACACGAACGAAAATGTGGCAGATATACTCACGACAGCACTTACGAAAGATAAGCATACACAGTTCACGAAAGCAATGGGTTTATGGTAATTGGAGGTCAATTTAAGGTTTAAGGCTACGGTAGTACTCTTTCCCTGCTCACTTCTCAAGCAGGGTTTTAAGGAGGCTACTATGGGAATCACAAGTTGCGCATCATGTTTGTTTGTTTGTTTGTTTGTTTGTTTGTTTGTTTCTTGCTCCACAGAGCGTAGCAAGAGGGGGGACTGTGGCATATACAGGTCTCAGCCGGAGATGAGCCTCATATGGCCGGAGTGGAGATGTCTCGTATGACTGGAGCGGTGATGTCTTGAATGGCCGGAGCGGAGGTGTCTCGTATGGCCGGAGACGGTGATGTCTTGTATGGCCGGAGATGACTGTTGACTCTGATAGGGGCTGATGGCATTCAGCCGTATTTGCACTCTCATATATATTGGCCTTGTGGCCTCTTAGATAGAATCAATCAAGCTTCTAGCAGTCACTATTTCAACACCGCCTGTTACTTTGGATGCTAGAATGACTTGTTAATTGCCTTGACTATCTCACGAGGGCCAAAGGCCCGTATATGTTCAAGCTCCCATATGCTATGCTCTATCTGATGAGACGCATCACGCTGGTCCTAATGCATATCCTCATACAACCACCATCTTCATATAAGTCTTCATTCTCATACAAGACATCAGACGGTGCTGAGACTCACAATCCAAGTACACATGCAACACCGCCACACCGCCACACCCCACTACTACGCCACTCCCACCCGCTACTCCGATCACCGCATCGGACAATCTCCGCGGGATCTCCGACTCTCTTTGTATAATAAGGCATAAGTTCTACCTTTAGGTAGATCAAGAGACTTCATCAGTATCGCACAATTCAACAGAACCAGTTCGAAAACTACTGAGTAATATTTCATGATATTGCAATATTATGTGGCGGACATTTCGCAGGTTTAGGGATTGTTACATGTAAAAATGGTTAGTTGGGTCGTCACCAATACTGCCAACTGCTTTATGTCTGAGGAAAGGAAAGGTCACTGCTTTGCGACCTTGATGGGTAGGGGAAGAAGTTATCCTTCATCAGCGATGGGAACTGAGCAATACGAGAAGCAACCCCATACATACTCTCAGCAAGGCATCTAAGTAAGTATCAATGTATCAACTCCATGAACATCCCAAAGATTCAGTTACCGATGTCTCTTGTTTTTGCAGAAGAAAAATGTACGCAGGCATTGTTGGATTTTCTTTTCCTTACGGATGTCGGCAGAGTTAGCAGAGTGGTGGAGGAGGCGGAGAACTTAGATCACGAGGAGTTGAGTGATGGGGGGTGTAAAAGTTGATGTTTTTTGGTGGTTTTGTTTGAGAGAAGAGGACTCGCGACTTTGCTTTTGTTTCCTTGCGTTGTGAAAGAAGCGGGGAGGAAATGTGTTAGGTATATGCCATGGCCGCAAGCGGCCGAATGCAATATGATTACAAACAAATAAACTCCATGAAAATCAGTATAAGTTGTGGACAACTCCAGTAAGTTTTCTTAATTTAGGGAGTCAGGGTGGTTTTACAAGTTGGTGAAGCGCAAGGCTTTCTTCAGCGGCTTTTGAAACGTGTTACAGTATAAATGAAGGAAAAATGTGAGTGAATAGACTCAAAGTACTGAAAGAAGAGAGAGATATATGTTCCGTCCTATGGGCAAATCCTCTAGTTTGCGAACTGGCAAATAAATTCGCGATATTTTTAACCTGTTCGCAAGAATCTCTTCAATTTCACAAACTGACGCCCATTTGTGAACGGGGCGCTTAAGTTCGCGAATTGTCACGGGTTGTCTATCGGATGGAACATATACAAGAAAGTTGTGCGCCTTGTGTTCCCCAGGCGTCATACTCTCAGCCCCGCTTACAGTCGGCTCGTGCCAGGTCAGTATATGTAATAAAACGGGTTGTAATCAGCGATGTCAACCGTCCCAATTCTTGCCAGGACGGACGGGACGGCGCCAGAACTGTCCGTCCCGTCCAAGCATGTCAATGACGGCTAGACGGCCGGGGACCTGCCAGGGACGGCACAAACCCCGTCCCCGGCAGTCATCCACCGTCCCCGGCCGACATCGGGCGGTTAGAGTATATACTTGGATTAAACGCAATGAAGCCTTGATAGCGTGCGGTAAAATGTATAAATACCGTGATGCACTCTATCTATGTATAAAACCACTGTGCAAGAGCGAAAGTAAAGTTAAATGAAGTGTTTACAAAGATGGACGAAGTACCTGCTCAACAAAGTGCTTATCAGCGACCTACCAAATCGCTTGGGTGATGATATCATTCAGCCTTGTGAGTGTCTGAATTCTTGGGTGACACAAGGCTTATTCTTGGAGCAACAGAGTCAGACATAGTTAAGATGGAGCAGATGCAGAATGATCTTGCTTCGAGGTCAAGAGATTAGATGTAACTAGTTTTATGAGATATTGTAATGTACACTGCACGAGATCCATGGATGTCGGCAGATGACGTCCGGGGACGGCTACTTCGCCGTCATTGCCGTCCGTCCCCGTCCTGCCTCAAAAAGACGGCGCCGTTTCCGTCCCCGTCCGCAGTGATCCCGGACGGACGGGACGGTTGACATCACTGGTTGTAATGCGTGAACAGTTATAAGGAGACTGGATTAGACTATAGGAATGCAAGTACGAATCAGCCAGAGGCCGACTAGGAAAACATCTAGCGGTTGTAACAAATCATCACCGAAACCTAAAGTACCCCAAACACAGCTCGCAAATTCTGCCCGAAAAATCGCGGGCTGATATCATCACAATCACTATATCCGGGCTAGTGTTCTTAGAGTGCATCTATTACAGTGTTGTGTATCTAACCCTTCGAAGAAACCTGAGGAATGGGTGATTATATTATTCTAGATACCCTATGCTAATAGTTAGGCACCGTATTTACTATCACTCAGAGGTATTCATGATTTACCCAGCAGTCCATCAGACTGTCTTTCCAAATATTTTTTGTGTATCATAGTATCAATTGCAACTTCGATAGCGCTGATAGTGGGGGTAAATTGTGGGTTGATTTGATAGATCGTCTTCTGCATCAATACTCCACGCTTCAAGATCTTGTCGCGCTCCATGATATTAGATACTGTTATCTATTGGAGGTGTATCAGTATAAGACCATCACGACTTACAAGGCACCGGATGTGTTCGAAAGTCATACCTCAAGACAACGCTGTCTCTCCTGTTCGGCTCTTATCTCTTCAATATTTTTCCGCTCTCGTTCCGCACCCCCATTCCGCAGCAAGTTCACTTTAATCTTTGGACTGCTGAAGTTGAGGTTTAGGGCGAACTGTGTACCAGAGACAGGATGTGAAGTGTCTGGCGATATATTCAACAAACCGGCGTATAAGAAAACTGAGAGATACTGCTGGAGGTGTTCCTCTCCCAGGCCTGTGTTCTGTTGTATAGAATCATACGAAATCGTCGCATGACTATTGAACAATAATAGAATAGACATTTGATAAGCAGACACCCGGAAAACGTAAGGGACCCTGGGGCTACTGTCAAAGTTTGCCTTGAGCTCGCCGTTACAGAGATGCCACATCCACCTCAACTCCCGGCCAACGTGTTTTGATTTGTAGAATTTGTCAAAGCGGGAATGAGCATTCACGATACTCTTTGGGGGAATGAATGATGTGCCGGAAGAACTTGGGTCTATAGCAAGAGGCCAAGACCATGCCCGCAAGACTTGGAATGATACGCCAGCACCAACTCTCAACCACCCGCTTTCTCGTAGCCAACACTGAAATCCTACGTTCAAAGCACTCGAAATTTTAGTATCTTCGAGCATTGTCTCCAGTTTCCGTGTGTGCTCAAAACCGCCTGCTTCGTGCAAACTCCCAATCATTAGTTTCTCCGCCTGAACTGATAATGACCTCCCTTTGAGCAACCTATCAGCCATTCTTTTAGAATAGGCTATGTGGAACGTCTCCTTGTCCATCAGATATTGGAATATCGTCATGACGCCAGCCAGCTTATCCGCAAGCTCTATCTCCTGAGTGTGGATACTTTCGCGCAACAAAGAATCTGCATGCGCTGCCAGCAGCATTGCACTTTTATCCGGTTTCTGCTGACACACTCCGTTCTTGTTGACGAACTGCACAAACCACTCATCGAAACATCGAAGAAATTTTGCATCGCTCGCGAATGCGGTTTTAATAAGTGTGTCATAATAACCGTGTATCTCCAGCAACTCTTTGATATATGCCTTTGCAGTAGAGCTATCGGCTGTACCATTGACTAAACTCGAGGTTGCGAATAATTCGACCTGCATGACGTGCTTTGAGAACTGGTGATAAAATTCATTCAGAGCATTCGGTATCGAGGACAGGTGATTAAACATCCGGTGTAATTCGAGCTGGTCACGACTTTCGAGATAGAACAAAAATTCATCCCCCATCCGACCAACATGGTTTTGAAGCAGTGACTGGTGGCAAGTCCGCATCAATGGACCAAATGTATCCGGATGAAGGTATGTCGCTATTCTGTTTTTCTCTTCTCTCAACCAGGTTTCTACCTTCGACACGTTAGCTGCACAAATAACAGACGGAGTTGCCTAGAATAGTAACCTTGGCCAAATATTCGGTGAGGCTGTGTGTGTGTAAGAACGATTTCGACACCCACTGGTAGTAAGTGCTGGTAGCTTCCAAGAAAGGGATCTCAAAATACCGCCAATAAACCTCGAGCGTTGACCTCATTGAGTCGGTTTCATCAAATCCCAATGTTACAAACGATTGAGTGGCGGCCTTTATTGAAACTAACTCGACGTGCTGTTCTTGTCTGTGTTTTTCTATAAGCTTGAGAATGGCTGCAATCAGGTTGTCTTTAATAGGATCAAAGATAATGTGCCTCCATCGGATGAGACAAAGCTAGTCCTTGCGGTCAGTTTCGCAGCATTCAAGTGGAGCTTGTGTTACGCACTGTATACACCTCACATACATCTACATCCCCGCAGTCAATTTGTACTTTCACCCAGCTTTGGTTTAGCGGGCGACATAAAATATTAACAGATTCCGCCCAAAACTCAAACCGGTTCCACTCCTGGGCATACAGCAACACTAGTTCCTCATCTCTAGAACCTGTTAACGACTGGAACGTAAGACTATCAGTATTGATAAACTATCCGAGTTTCTATCTGCGTCATATCATCCTGCATACCTCTCGTATGGAGCCAAGGCGACCTATAAGATACATACCAAGGGCATCGTAAAGATCCCCTCCCAGCCGCAGTATTTGTTGAGTGTTGTGGGTGTCGGCCATGTTGAGTGTTGCTGTTAGGTCTAGTGTACACAGTCCGGTACAATAATTCTGGACCATCCTATGACATGATTACCAATAAGTCCCCGGTAGCATACGTCCCAGCATTAATCTAGTACATACGTTTGAACTTCCCGATACTAAGACCGATACCTGGTTAGCTACCTATCTACCGTGCGTAAGAGCGGGTTCAGACTGACCAGCTGCTTGCTAAGGCTACCTCCATCTTCTTCCCAGAGACGGTCCAGCCTTAATTTCACAAATTCCCATCTGTAGTCCACATGATATTAACTCGATGTATACTCCAACTACAGTAGTGTCCATACGTCATTTGGAATTCCGTTCGCGACATCTCGTAAATATGAATTATGAGACCAGAATAAATGCGTGCGTGAAGTGTAGAGATAACTGAGACTCGCGAAATCACGTGTTCGGATAGAGTGGTGGAGTGGCAGTTGATAATGGAGGGCGAGGTGAATTGGGTGTATTGTCTGAATGCTACGCCTCTAGTTATAATTATCGGGAATTTTGTTTAAATGTACTTGCGACTGGCGCTCAAATATATTCGCTGCCGCCTTTTAACATAGTACTAAACCACTCTCTAGAGTGAATACTTAAGTATGCAGGCGTTTCCAGCAGCCTAACTGTGCATGGCGTTATAACAGGAGAAAATATAGGTGTTGGTGGCATAATTTCATATGCACTTTCGACATCAACATTAGCAACCAAACTTACGTAGCGCTATCGTATCGGATTTTTTTCTCCAATCCCGACTATGAGTAACTTCGTTTGTTTGCTTTAATGAGTACGGCAAAACCCGTTTCCCCTCCCCCTCCGAATGACCGGCTAGGTGGGACTATGAGTAACTTCGATGTGGCTACAACGTACTTCCATTGGTTCGATAGGGGTACAAGAATCTTTAACTACTCTAGGCCATATGCTTTTCGCGAAAAGAGGGACAAGCACAGCTGTCAATTGACAGCCGTGTCGGGTCTGCACGAAAAAAGCAATCCGTAGTGTGCGCATCCAATCCTTTTATTGTGCGCAATTCAGTATTTTCCACGGAGCCGATCATCGAAGAAAAATCTAATAATATACTGCATGCATATCAGTTCAGCTGAGGGTGTCGTCCTTCTTATCTTGACGAACGCACCCAATCAAATATTTATTCGGAGGAGCCTACCTTTCATATGCGATTGATAACTTGAAAATCTTCCCAAGTATTTTATATATTCGGGCAGATGGTACGCCTCCAATGAGGTTTGTGGCCTACAAATAACTTGATTGGCCATTTATCCGAATGTATACCGCATCAGACTTAATCGTATGGTTCCTAATACCCCGCAGTACTGAGGCAGCAACGTTGAGTATCACTGCAGACGCAATGCATTAATGTATGCACTACTTTGGGGTTTTTTGGTTTCGTTTGAGAACGCCCTATCTGCAAAGCACCAGAGTTGAGCAAGAGGCGGTAATCAGCTGCAGGAAACCTAGGTTAGCAGTGATACCCATGTATCTGTGAGCACTGAATCCCATCGATATCACTGGAGGTGATGGGGAGTCGACAATGTGAAAGCGGAAAGCTTCACAGAGCAAGATACTTTCAGGTGTTCACACCGAGACAAGCGTAAGACAAATAGAAGATAGACGCAAGCGCAAAATGAGGACTATCCATCTATTGAAAGTCGGGTAGACAAGCCGGTTCTTCTGTATGGCTGAAGATACATAGTAAGTAGAAGCATATCTAGAGCAAACAAGTAGTTTCTTTTCTGATTGGTGCGTAAACGACAGCATTGGAGCATGCAACGAAGCCTGGATGCGCAATTTGCATCGCAGAAATGGTAACCTTTACAGTTCAAATGCGCTACATCAGGGCTACTTGCAGATGGCTACCAAATTCATAAATTAAAAACAAAACTAATACTGGTGGCAGTATGCACCGAACCCTGTGCGGGGTTTGAACGCTAGTCCGATCGGGCATCTGCTGGCGGCTAGTATATTCAACATTCCAGACTACCAGCGGCAATTATAGTACCCAATACACGGAAAAGATTTGAGATGGCCAACGGTATATTCCGCATAATACGAAACGCGGGGGTGACAAGTCAAATTTTCACCCCCTCAGAAGCAAACATTACTTTCCAACGGATACTTGGGAGAAAAGCCAATAGTGGCATCGGCATCGCAAATCTTTGCCCTATACGTATATTAAGGCAGCAACATAGTAATTCAGGCGGAGATTTCGAGCGCCCTATCTGCACGCCAAGGCACTAGAATTCAACTCGGGACGTTGGCCAATTGGAGGAATCCCGGTTAGTGATTCCATATATCTGCCACGCCGCACGTGAATGCTAAATTCCGTCGTTATCAAAGGAGAGAACAAGGCTACCCTGGCGGGGAGCCTGACAGCACCATACCCAAAGCCGGAGCCACCGCCTACTCCTCGAACACAGTGCCAACTATTTCAGTAAAAACATGCGATAGAGCCGACAACATAGAATTTACAAGCAGCACATACTGTCGCTCAGCTTTAGATCCCGAGTGAGTGATCGGTAGGAGGATTGCGCTATCTCGCTCATACGTCGGCATGTAATATAGAGAAGCTTTCACCAGTCAGAACTCCTAAATGCAAAACAGTAGAATATCAGTCATTATAACCGCAAATCTTGCCTGCTGCACTCTCCGCTAGCGCGTGCTCTCTATTTATACAGAATCTCACTGGGAACTCAGGAATTGGGCTGGGAGTTCTAGCCGGGGTACTCACAGTTATCGTCACTGGAAATTGTATAGGGCATTAAGTATGGTAAAAACAACCATTTTTCACAGCAGGGAACAAGCAAAGTTACAATGTTTAGATTTGGCAATATACCTGCATGATGTTCAGGCCGCCGATGCTGTTTCACAGTACTCGATATCTAGTTAGTTACAACCATGTAGGTAGTATATGTGATGTGTCAACCGACCGATTGAAGTTTTGGCTGATAGCACATCATCGTTGCGTGGCAGTCAGAATGCACAATGCAACCACTAGTACAGCGAAAGACAATTCCGTTGTACAAAACTACACAGTTCTCTTTTGCGAGGGTAGCAGATTGAACTTCTAATCCTCACACCAGCCATCGTCAACGACCTTTCGAAGTCGATTAGACCTATTGCTAGCCCTGGTCAGAGCATATCCCCGGAGGTTGAGTCTAGTCCATAGCTGATGCATACGGCTTGTAGAGAGATTGTATTACATCATTGACATCGTACAGGAGGTACAGCCTTAACCTCCATTTTGACATCGAGGTGTTCGAGGGGATATTTTTAAGGAGCACGGTAGAGAAGTTCCTGAGGGACGTGCCGGGCCTATGATGATATACGGGATACAGCTTGAGATCTGCGTACATATGAGCACAGTTGATATAGATGACCTGACAATAATTAATATCCGGCGCTATTGTTTCGTATGAAACATGAATCACTTCTAATTTCCCAAATCCTGGCAGCACTCACCGTTTAAAAGTTTCCAAAAGATGCCAAATTACTATAACGTCATCGGCTCACTGGCAAGTGAAAGCAGATTGTCCGAAGCTAACCGATGGGCTCAGCAGCAGTACTTACAAGTGTTGATCACCAGGGCAAGGCATACTCAACGGGATATTGGCGCGGTTGCTACAGTTTTGACGGAAGTAGTATTGGAACATTTTATATTTTCCTGTTCCGACGAATAGCGGACGACGAGGGTGCAGCTTCACCACTAGATGATAGCCGATGAGCCGATATCTTGAAGTTGTTTTCATTTTGGGCAAGGCCCATACATGATCGATCATCTAGAACAAGCTGGGGTCCAATCCTGTAATTCCCATATCGGACTAGCGAAAAAGCAACGTCAGTGTAGTAGTGATAATAGAAGCTGAACCAAGCCCTTTCGGCCGGTGAGCTTAAGTTGCACAGATGCTTTGATTTGAACTCCACTGACGTTCAGCCGTGCCTGCCTTTACGTCAATTCACTGTTAGGTGTTACTACATTACGTAGCGCGATCAGTTTTTAGATTAGCTATGAAAGGGCAACAGAGGAAGGAAGAATCATAAGAAAGGCTAGACCAAGATCGCAAAGAAGCCGTTAGTTTCCATCGGTGCCCAGATTGTATTTCCACGGTAGTTAACAGTCTATATCAGGATTTACAGCGCGCCAATATTCCTCGTGAAATCCATCAAAACGCCCAAATGGGGATATTATGAATTTCATGTGCCAGGCTCTATGTGCGATAGACAAGATGAAGGTAAGTTCACATATCGCTTATCGGGGTTTACGCCCAATTTTCTAAGTTATCCCTATTCAATACATATAGCTTGGAGGTATATCACTTTGGTTCTGGATAAGGGCGTTATTGGGTGTTGAACCATTAGTTGTCTGACTTGAATCATAGGAGACTCCTGTCAATGATCAGATAACATTGATAAGGTTATTCTCATTTCACCAACTTTGGTGTGCGGTAACTGGGCAAATTGTAAAATTCAGCCTTTGTCCACGAACACGGGGTATTTTGGCGAAAGTAAGACCTCATATTTGATGTCTAGTCGCCAAACTTTTGATGTGTCACTAATGGCGCTTTTTATAGTGCCCAGAGACTTGAAAACGAGTAACTTCACAAGTCACAAGGCATCACTCGTTGGTCTGATACAAGAAAAGTGTTGCATGTGTGCTTGGATCGTGAGTCTCAGCACCGTCTGATGTCTTGTATGAGAATAAAGACTTGTATGAAGATGGTGGCTGTATGAGGATATGCATCAGGACCAGGGTAATGCGTCCATGTCAGATAGAGCATACGCGTACGCATATGGGAGATTGTACATATACGGCCTTTGGC
>Ga0307515_10014411_pt1 | contig 14657 bp, 4 predicted proteins | sample 17_EM_MG_FD_194513 | JGI IMG/M metagenome (GOLD analysis project Ga0307515, IMG submission 194513) | Populus trichocarpa ectomycorrhiza microbial communities from riparian zone in the Pacific Northwest, United States - 17_EM | ecosystem: Host-associated > Plants > Roots > Unclassified | place... | reverse complement strand
TAGGCCCCCCGATTGATCAATCCCTGATGACTTTCGTATCTAATTGCCCGACTGTCAAGCAACGATGTTGAGAACACTCATGCATTCACCTACACGCACAATTAAAGCTATGTTTGCTACAAGGGATGGATTGGATAAAGTGAAGAGATGAAGAGGAGAAAGAATAAATGAAATTTTTTAAAAATTAATTTTATTTTAAATATTTTTATATCATTTGTTTTGATGTTTTGATATCAAAAATAAATTTAAAAACTATATTTAATCTAACATAGTCTTCCAATCTTCTAGGTAATCATCACCCACGTTATTTGGGCACCATAAAACCAACAAGAACGGACACCGGAATTATCCCTTTCCATTTTGCCATCAAAATAAAAGTATAGGAATGTGAACCTACATAAGTCATGAAATCATATTACATACATATCTCAATACAATAACTCATGTTAAAACTTAACCGTGCGGTCCTGCTCTTGGAAGACTCCAAAGATGAATTAGAACACTGGAGGGAATAACAAAGAAACAGCAGCCGCGACAGAAAAAATTCATGATGCTGTAGAATAATCGATAATAGGCTATCAATATCACAATGATTATGAATTCTCAGAAAGGAGACATAGCATACCATAGAACAAAATTCAGGCTTCTGGATTATGATCCTGAAACCCAACATGGAAGGTTACTTCGCCCCAGGATGCCATTTCACGCCGCATCCAACACTGTTTGGCAACAAGAATCCATCACTTTGGGCATCCTATTACAGAAAGAGAACTTAAAGACATCTAAGAAGGAAGAAAAACAAGATACCATATACCTGGGTTTCTGAACTGGTGATACTGGTTGGCCACTAAGAACACAGTCAATTGCAAGACTTAAGTCCCTGAACCAAATTATTAACAAGTGATTCAAAACATAAATACCTTTATCTTCTTTGAAATTGCAAGATTACATAACATCAGTTCAAATGGAATTTGTAACTAAAGAAGCCAACCTTCCAGTGATAGGCACATTATTACTGGGTCTGGAATCATCATATTGGCCATGATACACCAGCTCAAATGGTCTCCGTCCATCCTATGGAATTAAATTAATTTAGTACCACTCTTACGTGCACTGTGATGTTGGGTGCTTATGGCTCAATTCACAATGACATGACATTCCTGAATAGAAAGTTACGTTTTAAGGGTGTTGAGTGGTAAAGAAAAACAAGAGCATGTAATCATGTGACATGCTTGAAAGGCCCACGTAAAACAATTACTGAAGGTTGTGAGTACCTTTTTAAATAGGAAGAACTCTGGTGTACAAACTGCTCCAAAGTCTCGAGCTACTTCTTGCAACTGCAGTCAAGCAATTTCAACCAGATAAGTAATACATTTGTTCCTAAACAATAAAATAAGTTACATGTTTAGGGGGTGTTTGAGAGTGTAATAGTGGTTGCTTTTCACTTGAAACTACATCAAAATAATATTTTTTTCATTTTTAAAAAATCATTTTTGATATTAACACATTAAAACGATCCAAAAACAAAAAAAAAATTGAGCAAAAAAAATTCAAAATTTTAAAAAACACGGTTTTAATTGTGTTCCCAAACAAACACTTAATTTATGACATAATATTATTGCATCTACGTGAATATTAGAAATTTGATCCGCCGCATTCTCTCTTTTGTAAGAATATACATTCTTGCATTTGTAATATTCATAGACTTGTATTTTTTTTTCTCTTTCTTTTTTTTTTAAACCCGGAGTCAGTAGTTTATTACTCAGGGATATTTCAAAACTTAATAATGACCAACTCTGTTCAACTATTGACAGAACGTAGAAGCTTTGCAACTCAATCAAAGAAAACAGAAAAAAAATAACTCAATACCATGTCCTATGGGCTGGCTTTCATCCATCATCACCATCCAATTAATTATGATAAATAAACAAAAAGAAAAGCTCCGTCACAAATGTCCAATTCACCTCTTGTAATTGTGCGTTCATTTCTTCTTTAGTCTCTCTTGGGAGAAACAGGAGGTGCCTACGAAAACACTATGAAACAATAGCATGCATAGTTGCTGCTGGCTACGTGAAGGCATAAAATAATTTCATGAAAAGTTGCTTTACCTTTTATCCGTTTTAATCTCACTCCTTTGAAACGAACAGGAAATAGAAATAAAAAAACAGAAGTGGAGTAGAAAAACTCAATAGTGTGGATCAGGTTGAGACAAGCATTAGCATACCTCATCATATAAATAAGGGAAAGGGTAATTAAGTATTTTGGCGTCCTCTGCCATCAACTCTGGTCCATCCTGTGAAGAACAATTACATTTTGGGTAAATCATACCACAACTTCAACACAGCTCTGATCTGAAAGAATGGGGTTTATTAGGACCTGTGGATGAGTAGCTACTGAGTTTGAAGATATAGCTACAACTGCAAGTCCTTTCTGTAGCAGAACATAAATGGACTTCAATATGGTGTTTCTATAATCATTTGTTATGTCATGGCATGTTCAATTGGAAATGAAGGAAACACATAAGAAGGAAATGGATTCAACTACCTTCATATAAAAATTTGTGAGCTTCACTATATCCTTCTTCAAGTGTTTAACGAATGGGCAGTGATTGCAGATAAACATAACCTGCGCCACCAAATCCTTGATCACACATAAAATAACTGCATATATTTTAAGTGAGATGAAACAATATCATAATTTCTCTTTCAAAGAGAAGCCACTTTGGGAAATATCCCAACTAAAGAACTGCATGACTACTGAAAACTCATTTGCCAAGTTGGGACAATCAACTAAAGTTAAGAGGCCAAGGGTTTCCATCCAAAACTCTAACAGCAGAAAGGCCCCCAAATATTACGGTCAAATTCATTCTCTTCTGCGTTGTATTAAACTCGTACAATTCCAATATCAAACACAAACATCTTGCATTTTTTTAGCCTAAGCAACGTCCAATTCCCAGCTACCTTCACAATGATCAAGATTCTATTCTGTAGCCCAGCTGACCAAACTTAACTAGTTTCTTCTCAAGCAACCTTCCATACTTTTATCACATTCTTCATGGCTGCAATCACCACTTTTGATCACTAAAATCGAAAAACTAAAATATTTCATCTAGACTAGTCCAAACCATCAATCTACAAATAAATATTAAAACTCAAATACAGGCATGCATAAAACATTCAAAAGAAAAAAAAAAAATGAATTTTGGCAAATTCTCACTACTTCAAACCACCGAATAACATTGAATTGAACTTTTATAGTTCGCTCCAGCAACCATTACTAAGATAAAGCAATTAAGCTAACTTTTCCAATAGAAACCACAACATCAACAAAACAAGATTTTCATATCTTAAACTTTGTTTTCCTTTCTCTCGATTTTACACATTACAAATTGGACACCTATTCTACATTTATTCATCAGAAAGCAAAACGTTGTGGTTTGCTCAAAATATTGGAGAAACTACTTACCAGTAAAGCAGGATACGGCTCAAAATCTTCAAGTTTCCAAGTTTTCCCAGTTAGAGGCTCTGGCAACTATAGATATTTATATAAATAAAAAGAACGAGTCATTAACAACAAACAGCCCCATAATTATTTGGCATTCCTACGATGAACCAAATTTATAAACATGGATGATACCTCGAAACTGGGAGCTCTAAACCCTAAGGAGACACCTTGTGACTCGGTTCTAGCAGCACGAACTTGAAGCTTCCTAGTAGGTACAGTTTTGTTTATCGCGCACTCGCGTTGCAGAGGATTAAGACCCATTTTCGAGGAATAAATCCATTTTGAGGAAACAATACTTGTACTAATATTGGTTTTTGCTAGCGTGCGGGGGAGATGAGAAAATAAGCATGCGCGTGCGCCTCCTGCCATGGACGCCACACTCAGAGCAGTACAAGTGGTAGCCATGGCCGTGGCTGGGTCTCACTGATGATTGAGATTGATGGTGGTGGATTTTCTTCTTCTTTTTTTCTTGACCGTTAATAATGGCGTTTCAGTCTTCTCTGGAAAAGGGTAAAACAGTCATTTAAACTTGGAAAAGGGTCATTGTGATTTACAGTCGATCACAAAGGGTCATTGTGTTTTTTTCCTTGGAATAATTGGGGCTTCGGTGGGTTGATAGAAAGTATGGGCTTTAAGAAAGCCCAAGTTTCTGATAAAGATCCATGACTAGGTCCAAATACAATATTGTTTTATTTTTTTCAATGTAAAATCTATTTTTCAATTTAAGCCCCGTTTGCTTATTGAAAAATAATTTTTTTTAGAAAGTGAATTCTGAAAAAATAAATTATGAAAAAGTGAATTATTTTTTGATATTTGGTAGTGTAATGGAAAATAAGTTGGAAAACAATTTCCAGTGTTTGGTTATGTTATAGAAAATGAGCTGGAAAATAACTTATTAATGTTTTATTTTTTTCAAGTTTATTAAAATAATGAGGAACAAATCTTACAAATTAAAAAGTTGAATGAGAATGAAATTGAAAAAAAATATAATTTCATAAATTATCTCAAATAAAATAAATAATAATCAAAATAATAGAGATTAAATCTAAAAAATTAAAAGATGAAGAAATTAAAATAATAATAATTAACATTTCATAAATTATTTCAAATAAAACAAGTAACAATCAAAAGAATGAGGATCAAATTTGATAGATAAAAAATTTCAATTAAAAAATGATAAGGAAAAAGCAAATAACAATTATAAAAATGATGACCAAATTTAATATAAAAATTAAATTCTAAGGGATGAAATTGAAAAATAAATATTCAAAACAAAATATATATAACAATCAAAAGTTTGATGACCAAATTTGATATAAGCAGCAAATAATATGATATTTCTAAATTTTTCACAATTTCTAGAAAGTGTTTTCTGCCCAAAATAAAAGAAAAACACTTTCCTGGAAACCAAGCCAAATTTTTCTTTGACTGAAAAGTGTTTTTTGTTGACCAACTTTTCTAATAGCAAACAAACACAGGAAAGTTTGGAAAGTAGTTTCTCAAAAATCACTTTCCAGAAAACAAACACCCCCTTAAAGAAAAGTAAGATCGATGCAGGCATGCTGGGCCATGTTTTTTTAATGTCCAAGCCTATATGGGTGGGCTTCTTCTTTTTTTTTATCTATTTTATTTTTTATTTTAAAAAAATTGATAAAACAAATGAAATTAATTGAGTTTATAATTCACGTAACAGGTTTGATAGGCTAATTCGACATTAGACTATTATTTATTTTTATTATTTTGTTTAATACTTTTTGTCTCTTAATTATTTTTTAAAAAAAAAATATAATTTTACCATTTATTATCGATTATCTATTTCTTTTTATTTTACTCAATCCTAAAAAAATGCAATTTCATATCTTATTGTCAATTATCTAACTTTTCTATTTTAGTTTCACGTGACTATCACGGTTTTTTTACTTAAAAAAACATATTTCATACAAAAAAATTTCATGCGATGAATTATTGTATAATTAAATGAGAAATAGTCTTTGGGATAAAAATTTTATTGAATCCTATGAAGTGCATAACTTTTATCGCGAGTTTGCTTAGTTGACTCGAATTCACTTGGTTTTTTTGATCAAATGTTTTTTTTTCACCGATTTCATTTTTAACATTAAGTTAATTTGAGATTAAACTTTTCAATTTGTTATTTTTTTTAAAATTATACCCACGAGCTTTAAAAGTCAGCTCAAGTTAATTCAAGTGGATGAAAAATGTTTTTCCATCCTAGTATTAGATTGAAATACCGCTTAATTCATAGTTAAAATATATTTTTTTAGAAAGACACATTGCGGGAAAATGAGGTAGCTTATTTATTATGGAGAGTAGAAGAGAGAATATGAAATTCTAATGGAACTATCAGATTGCAATTTAAAAGCTTGTATGGATTAAATAAACTTTCTAATTTAAACTTAAATGGATATTATTCCTATGGAATTGGAGTTCTCTTTCCATGTGAATAATAAAACAAAGTGTTTTTTTTAGAAGTCATTAATTTTATAAATTTTATATTTATTGGAGGCTTACATGGTTATGAACTTTAGGACTTATGAGATTAGTTAAGGTATCTGCAAATTAATTCAAGAAAACTACATTAATTAAAAAAAAAAAAAAACAAAGTTCCTGAGAGAATCTAGTGCATTTACACCTTGTACAGTGTCATGTTGCTTTCTAGTCTCCTAATTACTAATTAGTTTAATTCATTAACGTTTGATCCAAATTGTTCAGAAACTGCCGTCCATATGACAGAAGTTCATTTTCTTATAAAAAGAGCTTGAGCTGTTCGTGCTTCACAGTGAAAAATATCGACCATACCCTTCAATGGTTAATTCTTAATTGTTTTAGAATATGATTGGCACCGCGTTTCTAAAAAAATTAATTTTTTTTTTGTTAAAATTTAATAAGATTTATACGTTCTGGATCGTTTTGATGTACTGGTGTCAAAAATAATTTTAAAAAAATAAAAAAATATCATTAACATGCATTTAGGCACAAAAAATTATTTGAAAAGCAACCGCTATCACACTGTCAAGCACCCTCCTAACAAGGAATCCGTTGTGTTCACACTGTCGTTTGTTTCTTATACATATATTACATATGCTAATTAATTGTTTAATCCATTAATTAGTATCTGGGAGTTCATGTCATCGATCGTCACTAGTTGCGAGCTGGGGTTGAAGCTTGGCAAGAAAGAAATTAACTCGTTCAGAAATTTAGCTAGCTAGAGTGTGCATGTGTACCCACGATATGATATATCGGAAGGATTTTAAGTTACTTTTTAATATATAAAAAATAAGTTGTTTAAGTTATGAATGTGTTTTTCGATATATTTTTAAATTAGTGAATGAAAAAATAATGTTTATGCTTAATAGAATAGATAAAAAATATACAAATTAATAAATTAATAATAAAAAGAGTTATTTAAAAGGTTAATCTTCTTTGTAAAAAACAAAAAATAAATGTACATATATATATTTATAGGCTTTCATTTATTTATCCTAGAGATTAAATTTAGTTGCCAAGTAGATGTGATTTTTATTCATATAAATAGAACTTGTTTATCCAAAACTTAATAAATAAAAATTAAAAATAAATTATAATAATTAATCTCTTCAAAGTATTATAAAAGCATATAAACGATACAAAAGAGTATTTACTATATATATCAAAAAAGTTTAACTAAACATTAAAAAACAATGAGAGAAAGGGTATTAATTAAAAATTAAATTAAAAAAAACAAAATTTATTAAAAAAACAAATGAAAAGCGTGCACCCATGCATGCCCAAGCTTGGAAGGTCAGGTTTGCTCGCCCGATTTTGTTATTTTTTGTTTAAAACAAAAAAGCTTATAACATGCATGTCATCTGTTTAATTTTATAAAAAAAATTAAAGGATGATGTGTTATTTGCTAAAATATTTTCTAGTCATCTCTAGTAATCGAAATGATCGAAAAAATAAGATCGGAGTTTTTAGAGCTCAAAAATCAAAATTCTCAACTCATTTTCATCTAAAAACATTATAAAAACCTCAATGAACTCATTTTTTAATTCTTAAAACACTATCTAATTAGTTTAAAAGCTCAAAATCAAATCAAATAAAAAAATCTCAAATCTCGATCTACTTTTTCTAGTATGTTTGAAGAGCAAAACTACTTTTATTGAACTCCTTTTTCTAAGACGAACTCATTCATACCAAGATTAGACTTTTTTATGGCCATTCAAATCTTTTTTATGATTCTTTGACATGATATCATATCTTTAATGATCAAATGGTCACGAGTTCGAATCTCACATCCTTATTTATTTGATAAAAATTAACACAAGATAGTCTAGGCATGTGTAAGTTTCAAGTACAAAAAATTTTTACTTGAGGGGATCATGTATTAGAGAATAATATAAATTATATCTTAATATATCACCTAACAACTTCAAATTATTAGGTTGAATTGATTCTTTAACAAAAACTTACATGATTTAGTATATTACTAGCTATATCATTCATGCTTAGATTGAATTTTATTTTATTTTTTATTTTTTTTTGAATTGGATCAACGATACATGCAACTTTATCTACCAACATAAACGCACTGGACACATGAATTGGAGCAATGCTTGCTACAAGGATCTCCAAAGAAAGAAGCAGCAGCAGAAAAATTAATAAAAATATAGTTTTTAGCCCCACTTTTTAAAGGTGTAATTACCAACACCAGTGACATGACTTAGTTAGGCCTTAATTAATACGAGGTATGTCAATATTTGCTTAGAACGCCAAGGTGTTTTTGAAGAGGTGACAAGCTGGTAATCCATCACATATTAATTAATAATTTCCATAAATAAATATCAAAACAAATTTGTTTTTCTCATAAAAAACAACACATTTATTCTTCTACAAATTAATATGCGACATAACTAAACTATAGCTTTCTTGAAATTGATTTGAATGGTAATTAAGAAGAACACACATACAATCTGAGGTTTCTATTTTAATCTTGTTTTCCAGTTTACTAATGTGGTAATCCTTTATTTATGTACGATTGATCTCATTCACAAATATATATATATATATATTCCTTCCATAACGTATCCGGACAGCCATTCTCATACAATTCAATACATGTTATGTGTGGAGTTGTGGATAAAAATGCCGACTGCTGGTTTTAGTTCACATAATGCGATTAGATTACTATTTGTCGGCCATGATTAGCTTAAGCAGCTTGCGTCAAAAGACCCCATGAAGAGAGATTTGCTTATCACCCAGCGTGCTTTATGACACCATAACTACGTACCAGTGAACAGCTTGCTTTCCAAAATAGAATAGAATAAAAGGCTAGTAAGTAGTAAGTACCCAGCAACTAGTTAAAGAGTTATAATTATGGATGAAATAAATAAGTAGAAATCCAACAATTGGTCTACAATGTCAAATGAATCCACGGTGTTCTTTAAGCCGTTTCAATGTCAAAATCCAGTGATCTTGAAAGCATATTTTTATTAAATATCCCAATGGCCTGCATCCTTTTTTCTGTCTGAGCATTTTTTCTAAGGTTACAAAAATTGTCGTGAGGTTTAAGTCCTGTGTGTCTCTAGCTATTTCTTATTTTCCAAGACAGGAATTAAACTCAAATGATCAATACTAAAGTTTTAATTTGTAACTCTCTTAGAGTTTAAAAGGGAAACAATTTGTAGGAAAGTTAAATATTACAATAAAACCCTTCAATAGAAAAAGGAAGTGAAAGAAAATTAAAAATTCTGAAATCTCATAAAAGTGTTTTTTGTTTTCCAATTAAAAAAACTTCGCATGATGTGTTTTATGTTTTCCAATTACATATTTCACAGTGGATCATAGCTAGGTAAAATGAGACACACACACACAAAAAAAAAAAAGCTATGACAATAACCAGTATTTTCTGCATGACTTTCTAGAATGGAAATATTCCATTTCCAGGGAGAGAGACAACGAAGGTCACTCCAGAGAGTGGTCTGGTTATTCTATATAGGAGGTCCCACCGGAGCATCAAAAGGATGCTGCTACCTTCTCAAATCCACCCTCCTACAGTATAATAGGATTGATTGTATCATTCCATATTTATTTATCTTCTTTTAACCTAATCCCTAGCTCTACTAATTTTTTTCTCTATAATTCGTTAAGTGTTCCATTATCGTCAAAGAGCGTTGTTCCTCGGATAGTAGCAGTGTTATTTTTCCATTAATTTGGAATATGTTTTATAAAAATAAAGGTCTTGTGGCGTTGGCTGTGTTTTGCCGAAAATTTTATAGACCAACTTGATAGAAAAAAAAAATTAAAAAGACATATTGAAAGCGTGAATGTGCATGCTCATGACTTTTAATTCGATTCAAGTATATATCCATGTTGCTGAGAGAGAATTGAGGGGAGAACATATACCAGACAAACCACCGTACAGAGGAGGTGGAAACCGGAGTAAGGGCAGAACGCAGGAAGTGCAGGGTGGCAAGGTGTCATTTAGAGAGATAAAGTCATAGGACCAAAAAGTCCCCCATGCCCGAGAGAAAAGATGGACATGCTAGGGCAAGAACTGGTACGTATTGAGTACGAAAATGGAAATCGTCTGTTGCCGAAGGTTTTTCCTGATGATAATACCTTTAACAAGTTATGTTACCCTTGGGGAGACTCGTTAAATAATCGTTAAAATTTTAGGCAAGAATATTGGATACGTCCGATTGATATCCCTCTGAAAACTTCATGGTGGATTTAATATATACTGCTGATTTGGATGATTATGTTTCTTGGAGTAACTCGACGTCGAATGTTTATAATTCCAAGCCAGCTTACTCGTGGCTTCTGTCTTAATCAGGACTCTAGCTAGCCTATGAGGGTAAATGGAAATGGTTGATGAACTTACAAACAAAAGAGAATATTAAATCACTGATCTGGTTGGCTTTCCACGATCGGCTTCCTACTAAGACACTCATTTACCATCGAGAGCTTTCTACAAGTGCCATTTGTAATAGATGTAACTTGCAAGAGGAATATTTTTTCCATTCTTTGAGAGATTATACGCTGGCTCAAAAAATCTGGAATGAAGTTTGGTTTTACTCAAGCAGAAGGGTTTAATTGTGAGACGTTGAAGGATTGGATCATGTTTATAGCTTCCTCTGACAAAGCTTGCTTGTTTCTGGCCTCGTTATGATGGATATGATCATGCCAACATAACATTATGGCTTTTGGTGGTAATCAGGTATTTTGTTAGGTCTCCCAATACTCAAAATAACGCTTATCATCCTAATTTAACTCAGCAATAAATATTGGAATTACTGCAAAACACCCACATAACTACAAAATAATATATTTATCAGAAGGTTTGTTTTCACACTAAAAGAGATTTATTCATGTGTTCTAATACAATATACGCATTTCATTTTTAAGTCCTTACAGTTGAAATCTTCATAGTTATATCTTCTTTGGTTTCGACATGCATGTACATATTTTGATTAAACTGACTATATAAATTTGTTTTTGATTTGTAAGAATCGATGCAGACAACATGGATTATTCTCGATGCACGCACGAATGTCAGCAAAATAATTACTAGCTGTAATTACGAGAAGGAAATTAAAATGATTTTCACATGCACTCATCATGAAGAATCTCAAGCATGAAATGGATCGGAAAGAAAGAAAAGATTTATTCAGCCAACCCAAATTGCAAGTTTCAAACACAACTAGGACTTTATTGAAAATATGATAGCTTTAGTTGAAAATCAGCTCCTCCTGCGGCCCTTGCACCACAACTGGTACAGGGAAATTATAGTTTTTTTGTGACGCAAAGGGCCCACATCAGCATACTCATATTAAAACATTGACAAATCATGATACGATAGAACTGACGATTGGGATTAGATATGCAGAGGCAAGATTATATTAATTTGAAATAGTAAATAGGATAAGCTGACAGATAACTCAAAGGTCAAATACAATGTCACCATCAATGTCTTAAAGAATACTTGAATCTATTACTTCAACCCTTAAAGAAGTTGTTAGTCTTTCAAAACTTTCACTCACAAACAACGGCCACTGAGACGAAACTCTAAAAGCTTCCATTTCTCTGTTACGATTCTCTAGTTGCAAGTGCAAGCTTAGACATTGAAGAAACCCTTTTGTTGCCTAAGACCTAGTTGTGAAAGAAGAGCCAAGAATCATCTTAAAAAATGAAAAGGACCAGAGAAATAGAGAAGGGATCAGAGATCAAGTCTGCAATTGAAGAACTTTCGATGCTGATCAAACTCAAGCCTACAGGTGACAATCACGATAGGACTACTGTTCATATACCCACAAGGCCTTTTATGTATGTCTGCAACCTTGTTATTCAGGTTCTTGGTAATTAGTTTCTCTTAATTCTATCTCTATCTACTTGTTCATTCAAGACGTGCAATCACCTTGACTTTCTCTCTGTGTCGTTCTGCTCTTGTCTCTATGAAGATAAGATAGGCCCAACAATGACAGTTTTGAGACAAGATATTGATCAGAATATTCAGGTAAAGAAAGAAGATTGCAGCCCAGTTTAAGTGTTTTATTTTCAATTACTCTTGTGACAAAACACCCCTGATCTTGACATTTCAACAAACGTGCTCTCCGAGGCTTCATTGTTTAACCAGACTAGGTTATTACTGTCCATGTTCAACATTTGTCATTTTCCTTTCCGAATGCTAACAGAACAGTGGTTCTCTATTCTCTGTATTTTTTTCCCTTTGTTTCATTTGTAGAGATTGAAGATGCTATGTGATTCTGATCCTTCAATGTACTCCAATTTGGTTGAGATTTTAAAGAAAGAGGCCGATGAAGGCGGTGCAAGAAAGGGTGCCAGCTGCAGTAAAGCCTCTGTTTGGCTTGCCAGGTATAGACAATTATCAGTTATAAAGTGATGCAAATCTAATCCCTGCCGCGGACGATTTGTTTATTTTTAAATCAGAGGCACGCATTAGTTATATACTTATTCAATCAACAATGACAGCTTGCAACTTAGTGGATTGTGTCAGTAACACTGATATCAACAGTATAATCAATTAGTTCAACTTGGCAGCTCTTGAACATTATTCTCAGTAATTATCTAGCCTAATGGCCGACAAATCGAAATCGAGAAACCCTTTTAATTGCCGGTTCACTACAATGTTAATTTGTTTGTTTCTGCAAAATGCAGACACATGCTGCTACACTTCTTTTTTGTTAACTTTAGACCTTCCAAAACTGAAAACTACTCGACACAGCTTAGCACCTACCCTGCCATAATCTGGATTGGCATGCTTGATTCCATCCATGCTGTGATGGAGTGTTAATTTAGGGTCAAATTAGAAAGTTCTGATCCAGGTTCTGTTCAATTACATTTATAAACCTGGTAGTTGGACGTCTAACATCATGGCTTAGGCATATTTCATCAGATGCATCCTCAGTATTAATTTAGATCACAATGAAACTCATTTTCCTCCCCAGATCCTTGGATTTTACGGTTGCTTTGTTAGAAAGGTTAGTGGCGGATCCTGGTCAGGAAATGGAGAAACTCGTGGAAGAATCTTACAACATCACTTTAAAGCCATGGCATGGTTGGATTTCATCAGCCGCTTATAAAGTACTTATATGAGCCTTGTTACTTACATTCTTTGTTTCACAGAACTTAAACACTGCTGCTGTAACATATGGGATACACGTGTCATATTAACTACTGAAACCAATCTTGAACTGACAAATTAATAATGTTTTGCAGGTAGCTCTTAAATTAGTACCTGATAATAAAACCTTGATTGATCTGCTCATGCCAAAAGACGAAACCTACGACACCCTTAAAGAGGATGTGCAAACATTGATCTCACTACTTGTGCCTTTTTTAGAAGAGATCCACTCTGTTCTGGTAAGCCACCAAATTGATGTGTCCTGACCTTTATATAAAGTGTCTCTGCTATGTTTCTGGTTACTTAGATCATTTCTTTTCTTCCATGTCGGAGATATTGTACGGGTTGGATAGGTTGAAGTCCACTTAAGGTGAAAACACACGAAGATGGGCGAAAAAACACACGAAGAAAGCAAAGCAAATTTACAGAGTTTGTCTTTTACATAACTTCTAGTTTTCTTCTTAGTTTCTTTCGTGTAACTATGAGTTTTGTGAATAGCTGATCGAGTTATGTGGGAAATATGCTGTAACACTAACTTACTGTAATGTCCACAAACTGTATCTTGAAAAAATGTCCATATCTGGCCGGAAAGGCATTTTGTTTAGATTTCTCCGACCTGATCATCATAGGATCGGATCTTTTGGATGAGCATCCGACGGTTATTTTTATTCTCAAAAGTTGAAGCTAGAAAAATCATGTAAGTAGTTACCCTGGCCTCTTCCTCCCTCGTTAGCCCTTCAGGGGCTTGTTGTCAGAGTTTGTGTTGAGCTCCTAGCAACATTCCAAGAAAATATGTCTTCAAGCGAAGGTATCTTTGGTATGAGAGCTAGTGAATTTTTCCATTGCTGCGTCCTTCCACCTGATCATAGCCAGCAGTGGACTTCGTACCCTATGCAATTAGATTGACAAATTGATTACGTACGTGATGTTGCATGGACAGATTAGTTTGGGATGCTCTCCTGGTAAACACAGCCTTTATAGTCCGAAGGTGCTGTAAATCCATAAGCAACGGAAGCTCTTCTGAAGAAAATTCCTTGACTCACCATCCACGGTATGAAATATAGGCCATGTTTGTTTCCCGGAATTCACTTTTCGGGAAACCACTTTCCAAACTTTTCTGTGTTTGTTTGCTATTAGGAAAGTTGGTCAACAGAAAACACTTTCCAGTCAACGAAAAACACTTTTCAGTCAACGGAAATACTTTCCGGTCAACGGAAAACATTTTCCAGTCAAAGAAAAATTTGGTTTGGTTTCCAGGAAAATGTTTTCCCTTTTGACTGTGTTTGTTTTTCGGAAAGTGGTTTCCGGGAAACCACTTTCCAAACTTTCCTGTGTTTGTTTGCCATTAGAAAAGTTGGTCAATGAAAAATACTTTTCAGTCAAAGAAAAATTTGGCTTGGTTTTCAGGAAAGTGTTTTCCTAGAAAATTTGGGCGGAAAACACTTTCCGGAAGTTGTGAAAAATTTAGAAATGTCATTATTTGCTGATTATATCAAATTTGATCCTCAAACTT
>Ga0307515_10014410_pt1 | contig 14660 bp, 12 predicted proteins | sample 17_EM_MG_FD_194513 | JGI IMG/M metagenome (GOLD analysis project Ga0307515, IMG submission 194513) | Populus trichocarpa ectomycorrhiza microbial communities from riparian zone in the Pacific Northwest, United States - 17_EM | ecosystem: Host-associated > Plants > Roots > Unclassified | place... | reverse complement strand
CGCTGCTGCCGGCCATCGTCGCCGCGCAGGTGCTGGGAGCGATCGCGTTGTTGGGTTGGCTGTTGGCCTGGCCAGTGGCCACGGAGGCCAGTGGTGTTACGCCGTAGAACCCTGCACCGTAGCGACCGGCAGCAGGTTTGCCAAGGCTTGCCCACAAGACGGGTGAGGGTGTGGTGGCCGGCTGTCCTTCGCCCCGGGTCGCGTGTGCGCCGTTCGGCCGTTCTTCTTCACAGCCGATGGTTCCGCAGGCCGGAAGGCGCGCTGCATTGAGAGCCTGAGAGTCTTTCGGCCTCGTGACTTCCCAACCGCAGCCGGATCAGGCGCGCTCCGGCTGCGCATCCAGCGTCAGCAGATCGCGGCCGCCATGCGCCGCGCGAACCACGCCGCCGAGCACGAACTTGCCGCCACCATAACGAATGGCTTCTGCGGCGCTGTCGGGCTGGGACAGCGGGTCTTTGCGCGGGGCGGGCGAGTAGCGGGCCTCGCCGGCCACGTTGCTGTCGGCGGTCATCTGGTTGGTCTCGTTGACGAACAGGCGGAACGGCTGCCAGTTGGCCTCGTTGTTGACCTCGTTGGCGATGCTCTCGCGCAAGGCATGAATCTCTTGCGCCATGGTCTGCGGTGGCTGTGAGCCGCGCGCGGCGTGTTCCTGCACGCCACGCTGCAGCACGTCGAGCCGGGCCACGAAGGCGTTGATCGTCTCGGCCGCCTCGGTGCGCAGGTTCTTGCGTTCGATGAACGTGCGGTTCTTGCCCGGCGGCAGGTTGGCCAGTTGCTCCATGAACGTGTTCAGCGCCGCATCGCCGTTTTGCAGGCGGCCATCGGCACCGCGCTCGCCCAGGCGAGGCGTCCACTCGTCGCGCTTCGCGTTCACCAGCTTGAAGAAGTCGCTCTCGACCGAGACCTCGCGGTGCTTGAACGAGATGTTCGGGTTGATGCGCCCGTCTTCGGTGGTCAACCGCACGAGCCCGTTCGAGGCGCCGAAGATCATCTCCGACTCGACGCCGATCTTGCTGCGCGACAGCAGCATCACCGAGCCGCCGTCCTGCGTCTTGATGACAGGGTGGGTCACGCCGATGTCGGCACTTGCCGTGCCCGTGGCTTTGCTCGCGCTCGTGCCCTGGAAGGCCTGCGTCGCGCCGGCACTGTCGCGGGCCTTGCCGCGGTTGAAGAAAGTGTGCTTCACGCCGGCGCCCACCTGCGTTCCCAGCAGCGTCTTCTTGTCGTCAGGCCCCAACCGGATGCCGGCCGTGCCGTCGACCTGCAGCGACCAGTTGGCCGATGTGGCACTGCCGCGGTTGTAGCCGAACGAGATGTCGTGGAAGTCGCCCAACGCGTTGACCACGCCCGTCCACATCTGATTCGCATTGGCAGGTTTCTGGGCGCCGCTGCCGGCCAAGTCGAAGACGGTGTTGACCACCATCTCGGTCATGCGCTTCCAGCTGGGCGACTGCATCCGCGCTTCGTCTTCTGGCTTCAGGTGCGCGTGCTCGGTGCCTTGCTTGTTGGTGCGGACCATCAGCCCGGTCGACGACGCATGCGTGCCGCCGAGCCGCGCGATCGCGCCGACGCTGTAATCGCCCAAGCCATCGGTGAGGCCCGCACGCACGCCGACGCCGAGCGAGGCGCCTTGGCGGGTCTCTTTGCCCAGGTAGAGCACGCCGGTGTTCGACGCCACACCCGCGCGCAGCACGGCGGCCTTCGTGCGGTCGTACGACCCCTCGACCACCGGTGTGATGCCGACGGTGTGGTTGTTGACGCTGACGCCTGCCGGCGAGAAGCCGACGCGGCCGCTGATCGCGTTCTTGCGGCCGTCGCTGTAGTCGGCCACGTCGCCGCTGGCCACGACCGATATCAGCAGCTCTCGCAAGACCTCGCGGCGCTGCGCCAGGTCGCCGCGGTCGAACCTGCGCTGCATGTCGCCGAGCTCGCTGACGAAACTGCCCTTGCCCTGGAGCATGGCGAACGAATCGCGCAGCTTGGTCAGCGCCGTGTCGGTCGTGGGCACGGGCCCGGTCGCGCCCTTGCCCAGCCAGGTGTCCAGCAACTTTGGCGTTAGCGGTGTGGCCAGATGCACACCGCACTCCCGACGAACCAGGTCTGCATCCAGCGCCCCCGCGGGCCCCGAAGCCGGCGCCGGCATCACACCCGCCAGTTGCCCGGCGCGCTGCGACACATCGGCCTGCGTCAGGCTGACCTTGGCATACGGATCGGTCGCGCCCGCGAGCTGTTCGTTCCACAGCTGCAGCGCCGCCAGACGGACGAGACCCTGCGTGCGGTCGCCCGCCGGCATCGCCGCCATGCCTTGGCGCAGATGGTTTTCCAGCAGCGTAGCGCTGTCGGTCAGGGCCTTGCCGAGCTGCTTCTTGAACTCCGCCGGCACCTGGCCCAGATCGGCCCCCAACGGCCCCGCCTGCAACAGCGTGGTCAGCGGCGACATCTCTTTGCCGGCGACGCGCTGGGCCAACCGCCCGAAGCGGCCGAGCGCAGTGGCCATGCTGGGCTTTTCTGCGGCCGCCAGGTCGATGTACTTGACGAACTTGTGCAGGCGCCGGGTCATCGCGTTGAAGTCAGAGCCCTGGCCGCTTTCGGTGAAGCCGTTGCGCAGCGCCACGTAGGCCGCCTTGAACTCGGGGTGCTGCTCGGCCCCGCCCGCCGCGCGCGTCATGTTGGCTGCGGCGTACTTCAGCGCCTGGCTGGCCAGCGTGGCCGAATCCTCGCGCCCGGCCTTGCCGGTGCCGAGCCTGCCCGCGTCCAGCAGGTGGCGCGGGCCTGCGGCGTTGTCGATCGCCGCGAGCACGTCTTGCGTGGTCTGGTGGCCACCGACATTCAGCTTGCCGAGCAAGGTGGTCTCGGCACGCAACCCAAGCTTGTAGTGCTCGACCACGCGCTCGGCCTGAGCGCGTGCAGGGTCACCGGCCGCAGGCAGCGCCAGCCCCTGCAGGTTCATCAGCGCTTCCATGCCCGCCGGCGAGCCAGCGAGCACACGGCGTGTGGCATGCGCCAATGCCACGGTCTGTGGGTCTTGGCTGACCGCGGTGCCGCGCGGCTGAGTGGCTATCGCAGCCACCGGCGACGCCGTGGCCGGGTCGCGCGTCGTCACGCCAGGCAGGGTCGGCTTGTCGTTCCAGAGCTGGTTGTAGACGTTCGCCGCCACCGCCGGATCGGAGGTGACTGCACTCAGCGCCGAAGCGATCAGCAGCGCTTCTTCGTGACGCAGCGGGTGGCCGTCGTGACGGCCCACGGGGTCGGGGTTCGGGTGGTCCAGCAGTCGGTTGGCCAACACCGTGGGCGCCAAACCGACCAGCGTGGCCGCGTCGGCAGCGGGCGCATGAAACAGTTGCGAGACCTCCCTGGTGAAGGCCACAGCGGAGCGCATCGCCTCAGGCGTGCCGGCTGGCTCATTGGCACCGCCGAACAAGCGCGTCCGGGGTTGACCTGCCAACTGCCCTGCGGCGGTAGCGCCGGCCGTGGCGGTCTTGCCGTCGATCGCTTTCTGGCCGCGGTTGCCGAGCGCCGCGTCGGTGACGGTGCGGCCGGGGGCATGACCGCCGTTGAAGGTGGTCGGGCCCGAGTTGGCCGTCGAATGGGTCACCGCACCGAGGGTGACCTCGACCTTCGCCGGCCCGGTGCGGTTCACGTAGCCCTGATGCACCCCGCGCACACCGTCAGCGGCGCGCTGCAGCAAGCTGCGCTGCGGCTCCGGATTCGCAGGCTGCGCGGCGGCGCGCGGCTCGAGCTCGTTGAGCAGCGTCGTGATGGCCGTCTGGATGTGCTGTGCGGCGGCTTGCGCCGGCGCTTCGGTGCGCACCGCTTCGTCGCGCGCCGTCTGGGCCCGGGTTTCGGCGCCGTGGGCCACAACCTGCTGGCCGTCACGCGTGGCCCCATCGGTATTGGCCCAAGCCTGCAGTTGCGCGAGTTCGTTGCGCAGCGCCTGTTGCCGCGGCCGCTGCTCGGCGATGCCGGCGTCCATGCCGGCCAGCGCATGCTGATGCCGTGTGATGGCAGCGTCGGCCTGGGTCAGCTCCTGCCCGGCACCGTCGAGCGCCCGCCTGGCATGGGCCGCGTTCTGCCTGACCTGCGCCAGCTGCCGTTCGTTGGTGGCCCGCTCCTGCCGCGTCGTCCGCAACTCGAGCACCGCTTCTCGCCGGTCTTGCCGCACGGGGTGGTCTCGCCCGCGGCCCAGCGCCCGCATCAGCCCGGTGCGGGTCTTCAGCGTGTCGATGTGCTGACGTTGCTGCTGGATCTCGCCAGACAAGCGGGTGTCCTCGGCGTTGGCGCGGTTGAGCGTGGTCTGGTGCCGATCGACGTTGGCGAGCGCCTGTTCGCGATCGTGCCGCAAATCACCGCCAGCCCCGAGCCGCGCCGCCGCCGTGTCGCGCGTGGCCTGCAGTTGGCCCACAGCTTGGTCCTGGTGGGCAACATCTTGCGCGACCCGGCTGCGGTGCGCGACGCTCAGCGACAGGTCGGCCAGCGTGGTGTGCTGGCGCCGTGCCTCGTCTGCCGCCTGCACCACGCTGCTGGCGGCGCGCTCGTGTGCCTGCACCGCCGGCAAGTGAGTGGTGAACGCAGCCTGGGCTTGCGCGCGGGCGGCTTGCAAGTTCGCGACAAACTGCTCGGCCTCGGTGACGGTGGTCGTCGCTCCGTGCAGCCGACCCTGCGCGGTCGTCAGCCGCCCGGCCGCGGACTGCAGATCGTGGGCGTGCTGGCCGATGGTCCCGTCCAGGCGCTCGATCGCCTGCTGCACCCGATCTAGAGCCTGCCGCAGGGGCTGCAGATCCGGTGCGGTCGGGGCCGCAGTGGACGTCGCGAGCGATTGTGCTGATGACCCCGTGGCGGGTGTGGCTGCGGCCTGCACTTGGGCCTGTGCTTGCGCCAGGGCCTGCTCGGCTCGCTGCAGATCGAGCGTCAGCGTTGCACGGTCCTGCGTCGCCTGCCGGTGGAGGCGGTCGATGCGGGTGTGCTCCGCACCCGCACCGGTGTGTTCGGTCTGCGCAGCTTGCTGCTCGCCCCGCGCGGTGGCCAGTGTCGCCTGCCGCCCTTGCAGCGCCTGCTCAGCGGCGTGATCCACCCGATCGTATTGCCGCCGCACCGCCTCAGTGCTGTCACGCGCAGCCTTGGCAATGCCGCCATCAAGCGCCTGCCGGTCCATCAGCTCGGGCAGCCGCACCTCGGCCGCGCGAGCGGTTTGTAGTGTGGCCACCGCCCCAGGTGTCATTGCCGTGGCAGGCGCCAGCACGGGCGCCGGCTGCCAACCCGGCGGTTGCGGCAGCACAGCCGTCCGCGGCCGCGCTGTGCTCGCCGGGTTGCGCGCGCGGCCTGTCAAGCCACCAGCGGCGGGTGTCCCCGGCCCGCTCTGCGGCACTTGCGGTGTCGACACGGCGTTGGCGGCGCTGCTCGTCGGTGCATGCAGCGACGTCGACTGGGTATGAGATCCGACTCGCAACGGGTCCATGGCGCCTTCGATCTGACACACGGGGTGGTCCGAGCGGCTCATTGGGCGGCACTGCGACGCAGCGCATGAGACGGCGACGCGAAGCGCCATCGCATTCAGCGAAGTTCAGAACGGCGCCTGCGCCACGATCGTGAGGACGGCCGCGTTGCGCGCGAACGGCAAGGCTCGTACGATCCCCTTGATCCTTCTTCCCTGCGCACAGGTCGGACAGTCGACGACCTTGCTCATGACCCGGGCTCTGAAGGTGAACCACAAGGGAGACTGCCATGGACGCAGATGTGGTTGTTGTCGGCGCCGGCTCTGCCGGCTGTGTGCTCGCTGCGCGCCTGAGCGAAGACCCGCGGCGGCGTGTGCTGCTGCTCGAAGCCGGCCACGACGAACGCTCAAGCGACGTGCGCCAGCCCAGTCGGTTCGCGCTGTTGTCGGAGACAGCATGCAACTGGGGCTACGTGACCGTGCGGCAGGCGAGCTACAACTGGCGAATCATCGATTGCCCGCGCGGCAAACTGCTGGGCGGCACCAGCGCGATCAACGCCATGGTCTACATCCGCGGCGATCGCCGCGACTACGATCACTGGGCCGAGCTGGGCGCGGCGGGCTGGCATTGGGATGCCGTGCTGCCCTGCTTCATCAAGGCTGAGCGGCAATCACGCGGCGCGTCTGAACTGCACGGCGGCGATGGTCCGCTGGCCGTGTCAGACCCGAGTGCACCGGACGCGCTGTCGCACGCCTTCGTGCGCGCCGCGGCCGCGGCTGGCCACGCGGTGAACGAAGACTTCAACGGCCGCACGATGCTGGGCGCCGGGCTCTATCAGCGCACCGTGACCGAAGAGGGGCTGCGCTGCAGCACTGCCGACGCCTACCTCGGTCCGGCCCTTTCGCGGCCCAACCTGCAGGTGGTCACCGGCGCCCACGCGACGCGGCTGCGTTTCGAGGGGCCGCGCTGCACCGGCGTCGAGTTCGTTGCCGCAGACAAGCCTGCGTTCGTGCACGCAGCTTCCGAGGTGTTGGTCTGTGCCGGTGCGATCGATTCGCCGCGTCTGCTGATGCGCTCGGGCCTGGGAGACCCGGCCGAGCTCGAGACCTTGGGGATCAAGGTCGTGAGTCCGCTGCCCGACGTCGGCCGCCATCTCCACGACCATCCGGCCTTCAACCTGCTGTTCGCCACGCGCGAGCCCGTCACCATCGCACCCGACAGCAACTTCGCTGAAGCCGGCCTCTTCATGAAAAGCGAGCACCACGCAGAGCCCGGCTTCGAGGCCGACCTGCAGTTCAACATGTTGCCGCTGGCGCCGGTATTGGCGGCGCTGCGTGGCCAGGGCCGCGGCATGGCGATTGCGGTGACGCCTTGCCGTCCGCGCAGCCGCGGCCGCGTACGGCTGCGTTCGGCCCATCCCTTCGACATGCCGCTGATCGATCCGGCCTACTTGCAACAGCGGCGCGACCTGGAACTGCTGATCGAGGGCGTGCGCGCGGTTCGTGAGATCGCCTCGGCCGAGCCGCTGGCGCCTCTGCTCAACGGCGAACTCGGGCCGGGCTCGCACCTGAGCACCGACGCGCAACTCGAAGCCGCGATCCGCGCAAGCGCCGATTGCCTCTGGCACCCGGTGGGCACCTGCCGCATGACGCTTCCGTGGTCGACCCACAACTGCGCGTGCGCGGTGTCGAGGGTTTGCGCGTGGCCGATGCCTCGGTGATGCCGCAGATCACGTCCGGCAACACCAACGCGCCGGCGATCATGATCGGGGAACGGGCGGCGGAGTTGGTGCGGACAGCGGCGTGAAGGGTCCGTCGAGGGGCTCCCTTTATCGCGCCACGACGGCAGTGAGCCTGCCGGGCATCAACCGACTACGTTTCAGCTTTGGGAGTCCTGCACTTTTCCCACGACTAGCGATTGCCACCTGAGGTGTCTGTGCAGACGCGTTGGACGGTGGGAGACTTTAGAAGCGTTAACGCCCCAGCGATGCGCAACAGCGGGCCGAACCAACGTCGCTTGGTCCATTGGACTGTTGTGCGGCATGATGAAGAAATTGCATCGCTGGAAACCCACAATGGCAAAGGTCGCAGAATCGATTCGAGTTCGCTTCCAGCAACTGGATGACCAAGCTCGCACCATTCGAATGGTGCGAACACCCCACGTGAACGACGACTACGCGGATCCAGAGCAGTTCCACACTTGGGCGGGCAGCGCTGTCGCCATTTTGGAAGCGACGTTCGGTAAGAGCTCGCACTACTGCGAGTCTTTCAAGAAGAGCATTGGTCCTGTCGGAAACTATGTCTGGAGCACGTCTTTCCGTGCTCTTCTAGGAATATTTCGAGGCGCTAAGAACGACGTTGACGGCGACTATCTGTTCAACCTTCAGCAGTCAGTATCGGGCGAAGTCTTTGCAGACTTTGTTGTCACCGCCAAGGCGGCTTTGGTAGAAGGAAATCACACAGTAGCGTGTGTGCTCGCGTGTGCCGCACTAGAGGACGCCCTCAAGCGGTTTGCTGTTCTCCAGGGACTGCAGGTGGACGGCCAAACCATGGAGAACGTGATCAATGCGCTGAAGAGCAAGGGCCTAGTGTCCGGCGCTCGAAAGCCGATGCTTGCTGCTATGCCAAAGATCCGTAATTACGCGATGCATGCCGATTGGGACAAGATCTCTGCCGTTGAAACTGCCAGCGTAATTGGCTTTGTCGAACAGTTTCTGCTCTCCAACTTTTGATCCTCTACGTCGCACTAAGAGAAGCAGCCTTTGTCCGCGTGCGGCACGTTCGTAGACCCTCTCACGCTCGCGATCGGCGTTGGTTGCAATCTCCTTGATGACCTCGCAAGCGTCGATCAGCTCGACGGCCCGCGGTCTTAGTTGGCTGCCTTCGAGGCCGAGTTTTCGCAGTAGCTGGTCCCACGTGCCGACGCGGGCACGACTTCTGTTTGGCAGCGGCGGGAGCGCCATGAACTGGTGGGCGCCGGCCGCGCCGATCCACGGCTTCTCGCCTGCCCTGGTGGTGAATGCTTCGGCCCCCCAGGTGGCCGGCACCGCTATCGAAAAGCGCCACCGAACATCGTGCAGTAGCCGTCGACACTGCTGGTGCTCTCGTCCGCTCCTATGGCAATAGGAAATGCTTGCACGTTCGGCTCCGCGGCGTCGACTGTCTGATGCCCAATGATGTGCGGTCCGTTGCTCAAATCTTTGGTTAGGTTGCAGATGACCCAGGGATTGGCGCCATGCTCGAACTCGTCCTGTCACGCCGCTAAGCGGCTGGGTGGGCCCGCGGTGCATTTCGTCGCAGCAGGCTCGCGGGGCGATCGGCGTGCAACGACAGTCCAGGCCTTCGCAACATGCTGTCCCCAGTCGAACCATGAAACCCACGTTCCTTCATTGCGGCATTGCCCTTGCCGTTTTCAGCCTGGCTGGCGCGGCATCGACACAGACCAAGCAGGCGCCCGTAGACGGCGCCAAGCCGCCCCAGGTGGTCGAGGCGGTGATCGGGCAGATGAATCGCCACTACGTCTTCCCCGAGATGGCGAAAAAGGTCGAGGCCGGCTTGAAGAGCAGGCTGTCTGCCAAGGCGTTCGACAAGGCGGCCGACGGCGACGCACTGGCCGCTGCGCTGACCGATGAACTCGTCAAGATCACCGGCGACAAGCACATCCGTGTCGGCTACAGCGCCGAACCCTTGCCACCGAGCAGCGACGACGCAACGCCCAGCGCCGAAGAGAGAGCCGCGCTGCGCGAGATGGAGCGGCAACACAACTTCGGCGTCGAGCGCGTCGAGCGGCTGCCGTTCAACATCGGCTATGTCGATCTGCACGGCTTTGCCACGCTGGCTGATGCCGGCGACACCATCGCTGCCGCGATGAGCCTGGTCGCGAACACCGATGCGCTGATCATCGACCTGCGCCAGAACCACGGTGGCGAGCCCTCGACGGTGGCCTTCGCGCTGAGCTACCTGTTCGACGAGCGCACGCACCTGAACGACCTGCAGTGGCGCGAAGGCGGGCGCACCGAACAGTACTGGACGCACGAGTGGGTGCCGGGCAAGCGCTTCGGCCAGTCCAAGCCGGTCTATGTGCTCACCTCGGGCAACACCTTTTCCGGTGGCGAGGAGTTCGCCTACGACCTGAAGAATCTCAAGCGCGCGACGCTGGTCGGCGAAGTGACCGGCGGCGGCGCCAACCCGGGCGACATGCGTCCGCTGACGTCGCACTTCGAGATGTTCGTGCCCTCAGGCCGCGCCGTCAGCCCCATCACCCACACCAACTGGGAAGGCAGCGGCGTGCAGCCCGATGTGGTTGTGGACGAAGCCCGTGCGCTGGACGTGGCGCAGTCCCGGCTGCTGCAGGGCATGCTGGAGCGCGAGCAGAACCCGCGCCGCAAGGCATCGCTGCAGCGGCGGCTCGATGAACTGGCAGGCAAAGTCGCGGTGAAATAGCGTCTCGACGGCTCAGGCACCGGACCACAGCGTGCCGTCTGGCCCACGGCGCGCCCAATCACCGGGGCATGGGGCTTTGTCCTTGAGCCCCAACCTTTTTGCAAAGCAACTGTCCATCATGCAGCTGTTGTCGATTTCAGCGCTCGCGGGCGTATTGCTCGCAGCATTCGTCGGTACCGCCCACGCCGCCGCACCGGCGCCCTTGCACACCGAGCTGACGCTGACCCATATCGCGGCCGACAAATGGCGTGCTGACTACGTTTTTTCCGAGCCGGTCACCGCCATTGAATTGGGTGCGCAAGTCGGCCCGTACCGCAAGCAAGCCTGGCGCCCGCTGACACCAGGGGTCGAGTTGGTCGCCCATGAGGACAACGAAGGCATGCGCAGTGCCTCACCGCTGACCCGACTGAGCCTGGAGATCAGCGTCTACGACGGCTTCACCGAGGGGCAATATGCCCCGATCGACCGCTTTTCCGACGGCGGTTGGGACTTCTATGTCGGCTTCCTCTACGGCGGGCTGACCCAGGGCGGACGCGAGCGCACCATGGACGTCGCGCTGCATCTGAACGGCTTGGCCGGCGAAACCGTGATCGCGCCCAGCAAGCCCGGCACCGAACTGATGGGTTATGCCTACTTCGGGCCGAGCAAGCCGGTTCGCATGGGCGGCGTGAACGTCATCATCGACCCCAAAACGCCCGCCTGGCTGCGCGAAACGCTCGAGCAGACCACCGCCAAAGTGTCGGCGTTCTACGAACAGGCGTTCCAGCGAAGGCTGATCGATACGCCCCTGGTGGCGGTGGCCATGGTGGGATTCGACGGGCCGCCCAAGAGTTTCAACTTCAAGGGCGGCGTTGCCGGCGGCGGCCTCGCCTACCGCCTGCAAGGAAGCGGCCTGATCGATGACCACCCCAAGAAGCGCAGCTTTGTGGCGCGCCTGGTGGCGCATGAAATGGCGCACCTGTGGCAAGCCAATTTGACGCGCGGTGGCATCGGCGAAGACGACGCCTGGATCCACGAAGGGGGCGCGGAAGCGATGATGTTGGCGGCCCTGCGCGCGACCGGCATCCTCACTGACGAAGAGAGCGACCAGCAGGCGCAGGCGCTGCTCAACGAATGCGAACAACTCAAGGGCGATGTGACTGTCTATCGCGGCCTCTACGCCTGCGGGTTCAAGCGCTTCCATGGGTATGCGATGGCCCCGGTGCCGCTGTGGCGCGCCATGATGGCCAGCAGTGAAGGCAGCGGCGAGTTCTACTCAGAACAGATGATCCAGGCCATTCTCAAAGGTGCGCAGAAGCAGCAGTGATCGCCGGTGTGCATGGGGCGGGGCGGATGGCCCCGGTACAGCGGACTGCCCGCGCAGCGGCGGGAGCTTCGCTACGTCGCAGGTTCAGGCGCCGGCTCGAACAGCTCGACCAGGTTGCCGGACGGGTCTTCAATCAAAATTTGCCTGCCGCCCGGCCCTGCGACGATGTCATTGCGGAACACGACGCCGGCCTTCCTCAAGGTGTCGATGTCATCTTCCAGCTGGCTGCTCCGAACGATGATTCGGTTCCACCCGCCGGGCTCGGGTCTCCGGCCATCGGGCATCGGTTGCGATCCGCCTCCGGGCCCCTTGGGCGGGCTCAGCACCAATTGCAAGTTCTCTCGCGTGAGGAGCGCAAAGTCCGAGCCCGACTGAGCCGTGACTTGAAACCCCAACCGCTGGCTGTAGAAGGCAACGGCCCCGTCGACCTCGTTCACAATGTAGCGAACCATCAGCGCATTCAGTTTCATGGTGGTATCTCCTTCGCCGACACAGCGAATGACATGCAGCCCTTGCGGCAATATTCATGCCCCAGCCACAAACGTGATTCGACATGCCAAGATCACTCGTTGATTCGCATCTCTTCCCGCCCATCGGTCCGTACAGCCACGCGGTCGTGGCTGGGGGCCAGGTCTTCATCTCGGCAACGCCCGGCGTCGATCCGAGCACGGGCCAATTTGCCGGGGAAGATGCCTATCTGCAAACCCAACAGACACTGAAGAACTTGCAGTCGATGCTTGCATCGGCCGACGCAACGCTCGACGACGTCGTCCACGTTCAGGTCCATCTTTTGAACGTCGCCGACTTCTCGGAAATGAATCGGGCTTACGCTGAATTCTTCGCCAAGCCCTACCCGGCAAGAACTGTCATCGGAATCGCATCACTCCCGAAACCGGGCGCGCTGCTCACCATGAATGCCATCGCCGTACTCAAGACGTGACGGCCAACCCTTTCACAACCGTCTCATCTGACCATGAACGTCGCTCTTGAGTCCCCCGATCAGCCCGATGTCGTTGCCCTCATTGCCGAGTTGGACGCCTACCAAGACACGCTCTACCCGCCGGAGAGCAGGCACTCGCTGGATCTTGCTTCGTTGAAGCAGCCCAACGTCTTGTTTGCCGTCGCCCGGGACAGCGCGCTTAGCCCACTTGGCTGTGGTGCTGTCGTTCTGGGCCCAGAGTTCGGTGAGCTCAAGCGCATGTATGTGAGCCCGCGGTGTCGCGGCCAAGGCGTCGGCAAGCTCCTCATTGCCTTGCTTGAGTCGAAAGCCATCGAGCTGGGCTGCACCTTGCTCAAACTCGAAACCGGGCCCTTTCAGCCCGAGGCATTGGGCTTGTACGAGCGCTGCGGCTATGAGCGCCGCGGTCCGTTCGACAAGTACACCGATGATCCTCTCAGCGTATTCATGCAAAAGCGCCTTCTGCCACGGGCCGTTGCCACATGAAGCAGGCGGCTGACCCCTCCCCGCTTGCGCATAGGCTCGCACGCCCCGAAGACCTGGACGGGCTGCGGGCGCTGATGCACGCCGCCATTGCCGAGTTGCAGAAGCCCTTTCTTGACGAGCGCCAGATCGCGTCCAGTCGAGCCATCATGGGGCTCGACACGCAACTCATCGAAGACCGCACCTACTTCATCATCGAATCGGACGGCAAGCTCGCCGGCTGCGGAGGTTGGAGCCGCCGCGCCACGCTCTACGGAAGCGATCAGTCACCCGGTCGCAGCGCCGCTCTGCTGGATCCGAAGCGCGACGCGGCACGGGTGCGCGCGATGTACACCCACCCGGACCATGTTCGCAAGGGAATCGGTCGCCTGATTCTTGGGCTCTGCGAGGCTGCCGCCAGAAACGAGGGCTTCAGCACTGTCGAGTTGATGGCCACGATGGCGGGCGAGCCGCTCTACCGCGCCTGTGGCTATGAGGCTATCGAGCGCGTTGACGATGACCGGGGTGGGGTTGCCGTGCCCCTCCTGCGCATGCGCAAGCCGCTGTAAGGAACTTCCGATGCCCTTCCGAACCAGCCGAGTCATCCTGTTTGGCGACTGCGATCCGGGCGGGGTTGTCTATTCACCTCGTATTGCCCATTTCGTCGTGGAGGCCGGGCTCGCCTTCCTGTCTCAGGCACTCGATGGTCCTGCGGCAAGGCGACTTTTTTCCATGGGCATCCTTCCACCCGCTCGCGCCCTTTCGATTGAGTTTCTCCACCCCATGACCTGGGATGAAGCCATCGATATCGAGGTCTCGACTGAGAGAGTCGGGGATCACTCATTCACGCTCTTGGTTGCCGCCACCAACGTTGAAGGCATCACCACGTTCCGAGCCACCATCACCCAGGTCACCATATCGCCTGAGACAAGACGGCCAGTGCCACTTCCACTCGAACTGAGAGTCGCGCTTGAGAGCACCCAAGGCGGTTAAGAGCATGCAAAAGAACGCGCCACAAATCATCGCGGCGAAACCCATTCTTGCCGTGCTGGTGCACGTGCCCGATGTTCGAGCGGCTCTCGATTGGTACGAGCGTGCCCTGCCGGGTGCCATACGAAAGAAAATCTCGGAGCCCGAGCCTCTCGAATACCTCGAGCTGGGTGGCGTCATGCTCGAGATCGTGCCGGCAGATGAAAAGGTCACCAATGCAGCAGCAGGCTCAGTGGTCTACTGGAACACCCCTGATTTCGAAGCCTCCTTGACCCACCTTCTCAGTGTGGGAGCAACACTCTATCGTGGTCCTGGCGACATCGAGCACGGTCAAAGAATGTGTCAGGCCCGCGATCCGTGGGGCAATTGCATTGGCCTCCGCGGGCCAGCGCTCGGGGCCAATAGCGTGGTCTAGCTCCCCAGTCAAGGTGACGTTTCGCGGCAAATCGCAGGCTGCCGCTCACTTCGGACGGTAAGCCTTACGAAGGATGCCGCCGCCCTCGACTCGTCCTGCCGGACTTGTTGAACAGATCGATGTGGTTGCCACCCGGCCAGGTGCAGCACATTCCCCGATCCGAACCAGCCAGATCTGCGCAGTCTTGACCTACCTTGCTGCACGGATTCGCCCTTCATCGACCACTGCTGCGGATGGAGGGAACTCCAGTCCCGTTCAGCGCCGCATCCCCGACTCCGAACCCCGCCTCTTGCAGCATGCCGTGGGCCGCCGTACGCTAAGCCAAATGCAATATCGCCATGCCGGCCTTGCCGTCGCCAACCAGTAACCACGGGAGTTCACTGCCATGCGCCAATTGATTGCTTTCATAGCTTCCCTCGCCTTGGTCGGCTGCGCCACAGGCCCCGTGCCGCTCCCGGTAGAGAACCTCGCAGCATCCGCGCAGACCCCGGTCGAAGACCTGCGACCAAAGGATGAGGGCACTCGGGAAATCTTCAGCCTGCTGATTACCAGCGATAGCTACGGCTATGCCCGACTTGCCCAGGACCGTACGGATCCCACCGGCCCGCGACTGTTTGCCCATCGTCTTCAAGAAAAGTATGGCGCCGGGTCAGTG
>Ga0307515_10014409_pt1 | contig 14660 bp, 3 predicted proteins | sample 17_EM_MG_FD_194513 | JGI IMG/M metagenome (GOLD analysis project Ga0307515, IMG submission 194513) | Populus trichocarpa ectomycorrhiza microbial communities from riparian zone in the Pacific Northwest, United States - 17_EM | ecosystem: Host-associated > Plants > Roots > Unclassified | place... | reverse complement strand
ATATCGGGTCCTTTTATTCCTATAAGGCCTGTACCTTCTTAGGGTCTATAGTCATGCCATTAGTCGAGATAATTAATCTAAGGTATTTTATTTTAGTAGAGTAGAACTTAAACTTATTAATATTAATCTAAAGTCTAGCATTACCAAGTCTTTAGATAATTTCGTTTATATACTTAGTATACTCGGCGCGTATTTTAGAAAAAACAAAGATATTATTAAGGTAGGCAGTGTAGTAGTCGTTAAGGGCGTTATATAGAATATAGTTAATATAGTTTTAAAACGTAGCAGGTGCGTTATAGAGGCCAAATAGTATAACTAGTATTTTATAAAGTCTAAACCGGGTAATAAATGCTGTAAGCTACTTATAGCCCTCCGCAATCTAAATCCAGTTAAACGCAGCAATTATATTAAGTTTAGTAAAATACTTAGCACTATAAAGTGCGTTAAGTATCTCGCGGATTAGTAGCAGTAGATATTAATTCTTAATAGTGACTGTGTTTAGGCCTTAGTAGTTATAATAGATTCGTACACCGCCGCTAGGCTTAGCAGCAAGAAGGAGTAGTACGGTAGCTAGTAAGGTTAATTCGTAAATAAAACCCTTATCCAGTATCTTATTAATCCACTTCTTTATATACCTAAGTTTAGCAGGTAAGAGTGGTCTATTTTTATAGTACGGGGCCTAGTTTCCGGGGGTGATCTTAATTTTTGTCACGGGATACCCCCGTAACACCTTATACACGTCCACCTGTTTCCACCAACTTAACAACTAAAGACTAACCACAAGACGGCAATTTGCGGCAATCTGACGGCAATCTGCCATATTCTGCTATATTCCGCTAAGTTCCACTAAATCCTACCAAGTTCTGCCAGAACCACCACCTAAATCCTATTTTACTCTATATATATATTAACTAAGCAACCAAGCTAACAATATATACCCTTTCTTCCTATTTCCCTACCTTTTCTCCTTATGCAACGTCTTAACCTTATTACACAGTTTATATATATAGCTTAATAATATCTACTTCGTTATATATTATTACCACTTATACTTACTCCGTGACACTATATTGCGTTAACCACTTACACTACTACCTAAAATGGAAAACGCACCTAAAGCCCCTATAACGGCCGCCGATATTATATCCATTCTCTAAAAACAAATAGTAAGTATATAGAAGTCCTTTATAGAGGCCCTTAAATAATAATAAGTTACCCTAACTTAACAATAAGCTAAATAAGAAGTACGGCATTAAAAAACAATAGAAGCCCTCTAAGAAGAAGTTTGTACCCTTAAGATGCCTACGCTAAAACCCTAAGACCGAATACTATCTCTAGAGTTAAACACGCGAAACGCGAGTCCCAAACCTATAGCAGCTATTTATCCCAAACTAACTACCGCACTATAATAATCCGAGCAGTTACCTAACCCCCTAGTATTTACTAGTAAATAATAAAAGCTTTAATTATTTTTAAGCTAGCTAAAAAATAAGCTAACCGGTAACGCTAACTGTTACTTAACCAAAGCCAACCAACTCTATTACGCCTTAAGTCGACTAGGAGAAGAGGCAGCTAACCTTATTAAACCTCTTTAGCCAACCTTAATATAAAGCCTAGTTATACTTCTTAAAGCCTTATACGGTAACCTAAACCGCTAAGCTACTACCTAGAGAAAGATAAACCACATAGCTTAAGGAATAAAAAGTTTCCTAATATACTTCTCCGAATTCAACCGTTACGCAAGGGAAATAGGCTAAAACGACTCCGCACTAATTAACAGCCTTATTAAATCTCTAAGCCCTAAACTAAAAACCTCCCTAATAGGCGTAGACCTACTAGGAGCCCTTAACGCCTGCGTAAACGTTATTAACAAATAGTATAATAATATACTACGCCTAACACTAAAACACGCCCCTTAATATAATATAATAGCCCCATAAATGTTTACTAAGTTGTCTTAGCCTAAGCACCCTAACGCCATAAATATTAACACTGGAACCCTAGAGTACACCCCACTAGGGTCCCTTAAACGAGAAAGACGCATTAAGCTAGGCCTCTGCTTTAAATGCGGAAGGAAGGATTATATCTTAAAACACTACCTCGTCCCCCTATCTACGCACTAAAACAATTTATAAACGGCCAACACTAATAGCCGTTTACCGCATCGATCTTCCGATTACCGTCCCTAATCTTTATTTAGTTCCAGCCTTACGTCTAGCAAGCACTATTTATAAGGACGAAGCTCTAACCGACGCTCTATAAGAACCCCACCCCAATCGCCTCTAAAAAAAAGGTCCTAGAGCTAAGTCGCTCTCTAGGACGGCTCTGCCTTAGGATCTTGTTAAACGCATTTAACGTTACAAACTCCGACTCTTGTGACTATAGCATAACTATTAACTGCTATCTTTAGCAGAATGGTTAATAGGCTAATGCTTAAATCCTAATTAATACAGGAGCTAGCGGTATAGGATTTATTAACAAGATCTTTACGTAAGATAATGGTTTTACCCTAACCCCCCTTAACCGGCATATTGATATATTTGGATTTAACGGTAAACGCACCGTCTTAGGCCGTATTACCTATATAGTAGCCCTAAGACTCTAATACCTAAACCACGAAGAACTAATTAAGCTTTTCGTTACTACCTTAGGTTACCCGGTAATCCTTAAATAACCTTAAATAAAGCTATATAAGGTAACTATCAACTAGGATAACCTTAAGCTTCTATTTACCACCTCCCGTTACAAGCAGAAGTGCCTTATAACTTACTGCCCTAACCCTAAACTAAAACCTAGGAAATCCACTAAGATTTACTAGCCTAAGATTTCCACCAATGTCTACCCTACGTCTAAGGAATCCACCAGATTCTACCAACCTAAAAATTCCACCAAATTCCACCAATATAAGATTTCCACCAATATCTACCAAAGATCTAGAAATCCCACCAAACCCCACAAACTAACCCCGACTACTACACCACCCCAAACTAAGTAAAAGCTTAAGCTTAGCATATAGAAGTACTAGAAGAACTAGTACCCTATAATAAAAAGAATACTTAAAGAACCTAAACCTAAATTTAACACCAACTTTAAACCTAATACTAAACCTAAACCTAAACAAGAAACTATATAAGAGACTATAGACGATCTAAGAGAGCTTAACACCCTGAATATCCGCATAATTAGAGCTACTCCGCTAGCTCAGCTTGCTAAGAAGCCTAAATATACGATTTTCGCTATCACGATGGCTGATATTAAGAAAGCCTTGGCACTAAAGAAGCATACTAACCCTATCACAAAGGTACCAGCAGAGTACCATTACCGCTTAGACGCATTCTTATAAAAGGAAGCTAATAAGCTACTAGAACACCAACTATACGACTATAAGATTGTACTTAAAGAAGGAAAGCAGCCCGGATTTGGACCCCTATATAGAATGTCCTAAAACGAACTCTAAGTGCTATAAAAGTATCTAGACGAGAACCTAAGTAAAGGATTTATTAGAGTAAGCTCTTTACCTATAGCCGTACTAGTAATCTTCATTAAGAAACCTGGCGGCGGTCTACGCTTCTATATAGATTACCAAGCCCTTAACGCCGTTACTATTAAGAACCAATATCCAATCCCGTTAATATAAGAGACGCTAAACTAACTAAGTAAGGCTCGCTACTATACGAAGCTTAATATTATCTCTGCATTTAACCGCCTCCATATAGTAAAGGGAGATAAATGGCTTATCGCATTTCGTACTTAGTATAAATTGTTTAAATACTTAGTAATGCTATTTAGCCTCGCAAATGCTCCAAGCTCGTTTTAACATTATATAAATAACACCCTACGCCCCTACCTAGACATCTTCTGTACTACTTATATTAACGACATTTTAATATATAGTAATAACCTAACTAAATATTGGAAATACGTTAACTTTATCCTATAAGCCCTACACGGAGCTAGTCTACAATTAGATATAGATAAATGCAAGTTTTATAAGATAGAAGTCCTATACCTTAGGCTTCTTATTTCTATAGACGGCATATAAATAGACCTAAAGAAAATTAAAGTAATTATAAACTGGTAAGAACCTGAGAACGTTAAGGACATAAGAGCCTTTATAGGATTTGCTAATTTCTACTAACAGTTTATTAATAACTTCTCCGCCCTAGTTTTACCCCTTATAGCTCTAACCCAAAAGAATAAAGCCTTTATCTTTAATAAGGAATATAAGAAGGCCTTTACTTATCTAAAGGTTATATTTACTACCGCGCCTATACTCTAATACTTTAACCTAAACCAAATAAGTATTATAGAAGCTGACTTATCCGACTACGTCACTAGAGGCATCCTGTCTTAATATAACAAAGAGGAAGTATTACACCCTGTAGTATACTACTTAAAACAACTAAGCCTAGCCGAATACAACTATAAAATCTACGACAAGGAACTGCTGGCTATTATTAAATACTTTAAGCAATGGCGACCCAAACTAGAAGGCGCTGGATTCCCAATTAAGGTCTTTAGCGATTACAAGAACCTATAGTACTTCACGACCATAAAACAGCTGAGCCACCGTTAGGCCCGCTGGTTAGAATACCTGTCTCATTTCCGATTCTCAATTACGTACTACCTAGGCGTTTAAGGCTAGAAGCCTAATGCCCTAACCCAACGCTTGCAAGACGCGCCAGCACTAGAAGAGGTACGTTCTTACCGAAATTAGACCCTACTTCGCCCTAAACTATTCAACCCTCCTACTAAAGATCTTACGGTATAAGTCCTTAAAATAACTAATTAATTAATTAAACAGATTATAACCGACGAATACCTAAATAACGAGTTTATCTAAGAGACGCTTAAGCTAATTTAAGATAGCGTTAGACGCTCTAAGAAGATATCTTTAAGTAAATGTAAAGCTTGCGGAAACCGCTTATATTACTAGAACCGTCTAGTTATCCCTAATTATAATAAACTTAAGCTTAAGCTCCTTAAATACGTATATAACCTACTAGTAGCCGGCCACCCAGGCTAAGGAAAAACCCTAGAGCTACTCTAACGGGAGTACTACTGGCCGAATATATATAATATAACACGAAGGTACGTCTCTAGCTGTTACGTCTACCGATGAGCTAAAGCTTCGTATAAGACATATAACGGCCTTCTAAAGCCACTACCTATTCCGGACCAAAGATAGAAGGACGTTTTAATTAACTTTATTATTAACCTCCCTATAAGTAAGGGCTGCACAAATATTATAGTAGTCGTAAACCAACTATCTAAGATAAGACACTTAATCGCCTACCCTAATATGTTAACACCTACCATCGCCTAACTGTTCCTGGACCACGTATAGAAACTCTACGGACTCCCTAAAACAATTATCTCCAATAAAGGCAGCCAGTTTATCTTTATATTTTAGAAAAAACCAACTACCTAACTCCGTATTAAAGCACTATTATCTATAGCATACTACCTAGAAACGGATGGTTAAACGGAATATATAAACGCTATAATGGAACAGTACATTCGGATATATACGTCGTACTTATAAAATAACTAGATTAACTAGCTTGCATTCGCCGAGTTTACCGTAAATAATTCCGTTTTGGAAACTATAAAGGTCTCCCTATTCCTAGCCAACTACGGCCAGCATCTATAAATGGGTTTTAAACCCTTTAGTAATGTTCCTTACCCTACTTATTACGCCTTATAAGTTACAAAAGTAAATAAATTTATAGAGAAGATGGAGGAACTATAATAGTTCCTTACTAACGAAATAATATAGGCTTAATCTATCTATAAAGCCGCAGCGAATAAGAAATAAACCCTAGCACCGGCCTACTAAATTAGTAACTTTGTCTAGCTAGATATAAGAAATCTAAATACAAAATAACCTGCTAAAAAGCTTAATTAGAAGAACGCTGGCCCTTATAAGGTCGAGAAGGTTATCTCCTCCTACGCCTACTAACTAAAGCTCCCTAATACGGTTAAAATCCACCCCATATTCCACACGTTAGTCCTCCACCCCACTACTCCCGCATTAGATGCCCTACCCAGACAAATATAAGACCCTCCCCTACTAGTTAAAGTGGATAGTAAGAACGAGTACTTTATTAAAAGAATTAACGACATTAAGTATAATAAACGGAAACGTTAATATATATATCTTACAAAATAGAAAGGCTTTCCTAAGCCCTTATAGGAACCTATTAACTCTGTAGGACTTATATAAGCCGTAGAAGACTTTTATAAACTCCATCCAGAACTACTACAGCCCTATCTCGCAGAAGCTCAAGTTTAAAGGGGGGGTATTATTATAGGACACCCCCGTAACACCTTATACACGTCCACCTATTTCCACCAACTTAGCAACTAAAGACTAACCATAAGACGGCAATTTGCGGCAATCTAACGGCAATCTGCCATATTCTACTATATTCCGCTAAGTTCTACTAAATCCTGCCAAGTTCTGCCAGGACTACTACCTAAATCCTATTTTACTCCGTGTATATATTAACCAAGCAACTAAGCTAACAATATATACCCTTTCTTCCCATTTCCCTACCTTTTCTCCTTACGCAACGTCTTAACCTTATTACATAGTTTATGTATATAGCTTAATAATATCTACTTCGTTATATATTATCACCACTTATACTCACTCCGTGACAATTTTATAGTCCCATAGTCGGTAAGGGGGCAGCTTATCTATATTTTTAGGGAGGAAGTGCTTAATATATTTACTAAACTCCTTTAGTAGGCGTTATAGAATATCTTTACAGGTTAATCCTGGTTTGCCTTTTAGGAATTTTTTAATATTAGTATTAACTATCTTCTGATATAAAAGCTTAGGTTTAGTTTTTAGATTTATTTTAAGAAAGTTATAGAAATAGAGGGTGAGCACTTTACGGGCTTCCTTTATTGTATAGTTGCCTTCCACCAACTAGCGAAAAGATCTTTTTAATAGGTTCAGTACTTTTATTAGGCCTATAGGCAGCTCTTTAAGCAGCTATCAGTACTTATCTTATTTAACCAGTTTTACTAGCTCTACTATATAGATCCTTATTACCTTTATGTCTTTTTATTTATAGAACTGGGTAAAATTAACAGTATAAGTATATTTAATATTGTCTAGGTTAGGGCATGTCTAGTTCTCTAGTGCTATAGCTAGGCTAATATAGCTTAGTTAGCCTAGGGGGGCGGAAACAAGGCGGCGGCCCTATATAGTACGCGCGGGAAATAGGTGTGAGGTTAGGCGTTATAGTGGCGCGGTTTCTATTATCCGGGTCTTAGTAGTTCCATAGCTAGTCCTTGCTATAACGCGAGCTATAGTATGCGTATATAGCATATAGCTTAGTTTTAGGTATCGGGCTAGGCGGCTGGGGTTTAAATAGTGCCTAGGTTAGGGTTAGATTCTTAATAATAGCGGTATAAAGCGGACCTTCTTCCTTAGTCTTAGTAGGGCTGGCTAGCCCATCGTTTTAGTCTTAAGTACTAGGGTAGTCCAGTCCTCTACTATCTCGTTTCTTTATAGCTATATAGGCTCCCCTTTATTAGAAACGTCTTCTACTATTAAGGCTTTATATATAGTCCTAGGCACTAGGCTTAGTAATACTAAGTATCTATATAGGGCGTCCCTACTAACGTCGGTTATCCCCTACGGGAGGTAGTGCCTAAAGTAGTAGTCTAAGTTAAAGCAGATCTTAAGTTTTTTAAAGCTAGGACGGGGCTCGTGCTTCTAAAGCTAGGGTATACCTAGGATAATTAGGGTAGTGGGCGAGAGTTTAGTAATAAAAAAGAGTATAGCTTTAGTATAGAGGCCGATTAATATTTAGGTGGTAAAGTAGTCTATAATAAGCGAAGTTAGGATGCTATCTGCGAGGCGTAGTAGCCTAAATACTAGCAGCTTCTTAGTTATAATATTATACTTTCTTATAATAGACTCTACGTTAGTAAATACTATTATAGTACTACCGGAGTCTACTAGGCTTATTATATTAATATAAACTTAGGGGTATAGGTTACGTAATAAGAAGAGTTAGGTTTAAATAAGAATTAATTTCTTATTACTATTTACTAATTTAAGATTAAGTGGCAGTTTACTAATAGAAAGGACTAATTAATCTAGTAATAGAGATCTAATCTTCTCGTCTTCCTCCTTATATAGTTTAGACCCTTAGATATAACTTAGTCTAAGGGTTTACCTTTTAATAACTAGGGTATAAGGCTGTCTTAGTAGGGCGGTCTAGTGTCCATTTAGCTAGCAGTGTTAGTCTTAGTTTTAGTTAGGGTATAGGAAGATAATACCTCGCTAATAACATGGCCGTGTTTATATTCGCTAACGCGAAGTTACTAATACTAGGCGTTATTAATAGGTTAGACTCCTATATAGGGTATAGTTTAGAGTAACTAAGCTATAGGGTTAAAGGGGGGGGTTATCTACCGCGGCCATAATAGGCTTCGCGGTTGCTACGTCTATAATAGACTCTATAGTCACCGTATCTATAGTTATTAGTTCGCGTTATTTAATAGGGTGGCATTAGGACTAGGTTTACTATCTTAGTAGGGTTATAGGCATCCTTCTAGTGGCTAGGTAGGCTATAGGCAAAATATAGTCTATTATTAACGCGGCGCTTATACTCCATATCTAAGATTCTATTAAGGTCTATAGGTTCTTTAGTTACTACTAGAGTTAGGGTCGTTATAGGGGCAGGGGCTTAGGTAGGTAGGCGGTAGTTAGCGTTCTTCTTAAGGTTGGCTTAGTATATATAGTTCGCGAGGTTCTTAGCAAATATATTTATCTACTTACTCTAACCTATATAGTCGCTGTTGTTAATTTTATAGGTAAGTCTAAGTACCAGCTCTTCTATCTTTAGAGAGATAAACTTTTAGAGTAGGTTTACCTTCTATTTATCTATCTTCTTAGCGCAGACTATTAGCTTATTAAGCTCTCCCTTCCAGAACTAGTAATTACACTCGCCCTAGGGAAAATGGTTAAGCTTATTCTTTACAACCTAGGTTATATTAAGGACCTTATAGTAGGTAGTAAGGTCTTTAAGTATATCTTCCTTAGTAGGCCATTTCCACGTAAATATATTATTTAGGTTCTTATATATAAGCTCTAGGCCCTACTTAATAAACTTATAGACCTTATCCTCTAGTATATCCAAGATATAAAGGATCTAGGACTAAACTATATTAAAGTAGTTATAGTCCTAGTTAAAGACTCCTTTAATCTTAATATGCCAGGTCTTAAAATTAGCTTATTATTCTAGCGGGGTACCTTTTCCACTAAATATTGGCGGGTCTTTAGATCTCCGTTTTTTCTACTAGGTTACTACCGTTATTATAAGGGTTAATTGTTTTAGAACAGTAATAGTCTCTACCTAGGAGTTAATAGTTCCTATCTAGAAAGCGGTAAGGGCACTAAGGTTTTCGTTAGCTTTCTTATTGGCGGTGTTTGTGTTATATATACACTATAATCCTACTTTAATATTACTAAGGAACTTATTAGTATAGTTAATAAGGGTAAGGTAAGCTTTGCTAGGCTTAAAGGTCTTAATGTATAGTAGGAAGTATTACGGCTTAAATAAATGCCTCTGAACCGAAGCTTGAACGAATGCTGTATTACGAAGATACTAAGCTAAAGAGAAGGAAAAGGGGTCGCTAGGACCGATGTAAATAAATATATAGGGTGAGCCGCTAAGGCGCTAGCTTTAGGCGGGCTAATCATAGGTTGGCAGAATATGGTAGAATTTGGCAGGTAATGTGCAATAGCGCCATTATATCACCCCCCTCTTTAAAAGAAAGCCTACCCTTAGGCTTAGTTAGAAATAGGGTAGCACTAGGCTTATAAATATAGGATTATAAAAATATAAGATAAGGAGATAAAGGGGATATAAGTCTATTCTAACTAAGTATAAAGGGCGATTATGGGCTAAGTAGAAGCACTAGGCTAGAAAGAGTAGCCGCTAAAAGTCTTGGCACGGATCTAACTAATTAGATAACTTTAACCGGCGGTTAAAGTTCCTAGATATCTAAAATTTTACGGTACTGGTAGAAAACGGCAGAATATAGCAGAATTTGGCAGACAGCTATATTAGGGCTTTGGGGCGTTTTTGTCCCTATATTCTTCCGGTAACTTATTATCTTTATTATACTAGTATTCTATCTATTTGTTTAGGTACTTTGGGGGTTTAGGCGTATTAGGGTATTAGTTATAGAATTCTTTAAGCTTTTAGGGGTAGCCTATAAAGTTCTACGTAGGGTATTAGGTTAGGTTAGGATTATAGCCCTTCTATTAGATATAGTATTTTAGCGCTCCCTATACTATCTTATAGGCTAGTATTTCGTTAACTTCCTATTTGTTATTACTATTTACTTAAACTAGTAGGGGAGGCTTATTCTTTTGTCTAGGTAATAGGTTATTTGCAGCTTTCCGTAACTTATTTAGTGAGAAAATAGGGTAAACCCTAATTAAGTTTAGGAGCTTTATTTTATATAAGTTGCCTATCTTTTTAAGAACCTTATACGGTCCTGCTATCTAGTAGTCTAGCTTACGGCTAGGTTATTTAGTCCTTTAATTCCTTGTTATAACCTAGACTATATTACTAGGGGCAAAATCGGGCTTTTAACGGTGTTTGTTTGCCTACTATTCTATTAACCTTTAAGCTTTTTTTAGGTTTTTACGGGTTACCGTCTAGGCCTCCTCTAATTATTTGGTGTATTGTTAGGCCTTAGTATAAAATAGCTTCTCTTATATAGTTTAGGGTTTTTTTAGCCTTTTCCAGTTAAAGCTTATATGGGGTAAGTATCCTATTTCTAGCTAAATTGGGGTAAACCCTATGGAGTTATGGGGTAGGGTTGCTTACGCGTAGTCTATTAAGGGTAGTAGTTTAGACTAGTTATTTTAGAAATAGTTAATAAAGGGCCTAAGCCTCTAGTCTAGGTGCTAATTTATAATCTCTATTTAACCGTCTATTTAGGGGTAATAAGCCGTAGAAAGCTTTAGCTTAATGCCTAGGATTTGGGTAAACTTATTCTAGAAGGCTAATATAAACTGTGGCCTATAATTAGATATAATAGTATCTAGTAGTCCATAGATTTGGTAGACGTAATGGATATATAGCTAGGCTACCTCTTTAGCATTAATGTTTTTATAATATAGAATTAAAAATAGGCGTTTACTAAAGCGGTTAACTATAACTATAACTATATCGTATCTGTTATAGTCCCTAGGTAGTTTATAGAAGTCTATAAAGATATACTGCTAAGGGCGCTCTAGTATTAGGAGTAGCTTAAGTAGTTCTAGGGTTTTATCCCGTGGGATTATAGCTCTCTAGTAGTCTTCGCAGTTTTATATATATTAATCGATATCTATAACTATTTTTGGCTAGTAGTAGCGGCAGTTAATAATTTTATAGGTCTTGTTCTTGCTAGGGTATGCTGTAAAGACTTGGTAATAAGCTTTATAGATTAGTTTAGTCTATAGATTGTTGATATTAGGGACTATAAGCCGCTCTTAGTATAGGAGTAATCCTTCCTCCGTCTTAAAATTGGGGTTTCCTTTCGCGGCTTATTCGCGGAGGGCCCTTAAGGCGTTAGCCGTGCGGTTTGTAGTTAGGAGGTAGTTAATTAGCCCTATTAGCTTATTTAAGGACTCCTCTATTAGTGCTAGCTTGTTTTACTAGGAGTCTAGCTCCTTAAGGATCTATAGGTTAAGCTGTTTTAGATAGAGGAGGGCGCGCGTCTAATATTGGGTCTTTAGCTTATCCTAGGGTCCTATATCTTATTCTCTTTGGGTTAAGGCATTAGCTTTAGAGTTTTACTTACTAAAATAATATATAATTATAAAGAAGAATTAGGAGAGTATTTTGGCCTACTAGGCTTATTACCCTATAAGCAGCTTTATAGTTATAAAGTACTTTAGGGCTTTATAATCTATATATATCTTAATCTAGGAGTTCGTACCTTTAAGCTCTGCGCGCTATTAGGAGAGTAATTAAATAATAGCTAGTATTTCTTTATTGTGTACTTTATAGTTATACTTAGCCGGGTTTATTATCTTTAAAAAGAAAGCTATAGGGTACTATTTACTATTTAGATATAACTGTAATAGGATTCCCGCTATAACCTTATTAGAGGTGTCTGTTTCTAGCATTAATTTAAGGTCTAGGTTATAGTAATAAAGGATTAGGGAAGAGATAAGCTAATTCTTTACCTCTTTAAAGGCCTCTATGTAGCTATTATTAAAGATAAAAGGCGTGTCCTTTCTAGTTAGTCGTATAAGAGGTTTTACTATAATTCTATAGTTACGGATAAACTGGCGGTAGAAATTATAAAAACTAAGGAAAGACTAGATTCCTTTTACTATATAAGGGGGCTTTTAGTTATAGATTGCCTCTACCTTCTTAAGGTCGACCTTAATTTCTTCTATAGTTATAATAAACCTAAGGTATTTTATACGTTTTATCCTAAACTTGCATTTCTTAATATTAACTTATAAGCCCGCGTTCTGTAGTCTCTTTAGGACCTTTTTAATATAAACTTAATACTTAAGTTCGTTATCTAAGTATATAAGAATGTTGTCTAGGTATACCGTGCAGAATTTGTTAAGGTAATTAAAAAGAATGTTATTTATATACCTTTGGTATATAGCTAGTCCGTTTATTAGTCTAAAAGAAAGAACTTTATATTTATAGGAACTATAGCGGGTATAGAATGTTGTTAAATCTTTAGATATAGGGTTTATCCTAATTTGGTAGAAAGCTTGGCGGATATTAAGTTTAGTAAAGATCTTTACCTGGCTTAGATGTATAAGGGTTTTATTAATTAAAGGAATAGGATACTGGTCCTTTTAAGTAATAGTGTTTAGCTTTTAATAGTTAATATAAAAATAAAGGCCTCTATTAGGCTTTTTTATAAATAAGATAGGGGAAGTAAAAGGGGCTTAACTTAGCTCGATAAACCCTTTATCTAGGTTGTTAATTAAGTACTACTTTATTGCTTTTAGCTTATCTGTTAATTAATAGTAGAGGGGGCTATAGCCTAGCGAGTTATTGGCCTTTAATTAAATCTTATAATTATATATCTAGTAGGGGGGTAATTTATTTAAGGCCGCCTTTAAGAATGTATTCTTGTAGGCTGTATAAATGGTAGGAAGGAGGCGTTTAACTAGTTTCTTGTTAGTTTCCTTATTTAGCCTTTCCTCTCTATTATTAATAATTTGGTTAATTTTATATAGGCTTGTTATAAAGACCTTATTGTCCTTTTGGTATATATTAAAGTGGAACGTTATAGCGCTAATTACGGCGATATCTATAGTAGGGGGGTTGACTGATAATAGGGGCGTATGTAACTTTAGGGACTTTTGGGGTACTGGCGTTATTATTACTTCTTTTAGCTCTTATTATATCTTTTAGAGGTTATCCCTTATATCCTATTAATACGTTCTTTTTTATAACGGTTAGATTTATGTAATTTAGACGTTATCTATATTATTATCTGTCCCGCTTTTGTATATAGAGTCCTCTTTAAATATAGCGCTTTAAAAGAGTATCTTTATTAGTATAGAGTTTTTTCTAGCTTTGCGGCGGGCGTCCTTTTAGGTAAAGGCTAGGTTATAAGCCCGGATATCCTACTAGTAGGTAGGGTTAGCCCTTATAGCTAGTATCTTGCGGTTAATTTGGATCTCCCTAATAAAGGAGGGTAACCTTAGTTTATCCTCCGGCTAGATAAACCGTCTTTTTTGTATATTTAACCAAATATTAAAATAAAACATCTATTTTTGTTTAAGGATTATATTGTAGGACCCTAGGTCTAGAATATAAAAGGGGATACTATATTGGCGTTGTCCGTTAAGAGTGATATATAACTTTAAGACGTAGGTAACGGGCTAACTGGCTTAGCTATTATAGCCCTTTACCTAAATAGGCTTCTCTAGTTAGATGGCTTCTATATTTAGAAACTTGGCAATATTATTTATATAGGCAGTATTTATAAAGGCGAAGCTATTTGCTTTAGTGTTAATAAGGACGGTTATATTAACTCTATATCTATTTTAAAATACTATATATAGAACCGTGAAATGCTTTCTACCCATTAACTAATTAAGATTAATCTCTTTAAGATTGATAGGGTACCCTAGGGGGAAGTCTTTCCCTAGGGTTCTTCTTTTCCTAACTTATTAGATATTTCTCCTTCCTCTATTTCCTTAATATTGCCTATATCCTTTAGCTCCGGGCAGGATAAGGTAAAGTAATCTTACTTATTGTAGTTAAAGCACGTAGCCGAGGTAGGGTTAATTAGAGTATTATGGCGAATACTAGTTAATAGCGTGGTACGTAGCTAGTTGGGTAAGGCTTATTAGTATATAGTTATAACCGCCTTTAGTATAAGAGTAGTTATAACTTGTCTTCCTGCTCTAGCTCCTATAGGTATAGCTAGCGAGTTCCAATTGTTATAGAGTTGCTTCTACTAATTAGGGTAGACGTTAATCCGCTTTAGTTCTAAGTCTAATAATAGGTAATAAGCTGCGAGTTTTTTGTAGGTTAGTAGGTTATCTAAGGTTATAGCGATCTTTTTTTATAGCTGGATTATTAGCTTATTATATAGGTCTAATTAGTAGTTCTTAAGGGGAACCTAGCCTTCTCCTATAAGGTGTAGGA
>Ga0307515_10014408_pt1 | contig 14661 bp, 10 predicted proteins | sample 17_EM_MG_FD_194513 | JGI IMG/M metagenome (GOLD analysis project Ga0307515, IMG submission 194513) | Populus trichocarpa ectomycorrhiza microbial communities from riparian zone in the Pacific Northwest, United States - 17_EM | ecosystem: Host-associated > Plants > Roots > Unclassified | place... | reverse complement strand
CATACGAACGATCAATCAAACGTCCATGCAATTGCCTATACAATCGTCTCTACAAACGTCTCTGCAGTTAATCGCCCGTGCGAACGCCTGCATGTGGCTCTGCACAAGACTCTGCACGAAGGTCTACCGAAGCTCTACACGAAGCTCTACCAAAGCTCTACACGAAGCTCTACCGAAGCTCTGCACGAAGCTCTACCGAAGCTCTACATAGAGCTCTGCAAAAGCTCTACAAAAGCTCTACACAAACCTCCATATAAAGCTCTGCAAAAGCTCTACTAAACGCTCTACCAAAGCCTCTGCAAGAGCTCTGCCCACGCAGTAAATGGAGCACGTAGTACGTAGGGGGGGGGTCCAAGGGGGTCTCCCCCTTGAGCTCAAAGCTCTACTCGAAACTCTACTTGAAGCTTAATACGGAGCTCTAAAGCTCTACTAATATGCAGCACTGATATACTAGGAAGGCTCTATAATCGTCTACATAAACGGCTCTTTAAACGGCTCTACGAACGTCTGCACAATCGCCCGTACAAACAATCAATTAAACGCCCACACAATTGCCTATACAGTCGTCTCTACAAATGTCTCTGCAATTAATCGCCAGAACAAATAGCTGCACGTCTACACGTCTGCACGTCTGCACGTGGCTCTGCGCAAGGCTCTGCACGAAGCTCCGCACGAGGCTCTACCAAAGCTCTACACAAGGCTCTATTAAAGCTCTGCACAAGGCTCTGCCCAAAGCTTACCCCCTACTATAAAGCACGACGGAGGTATAGGATTTACGAAACAAATCTATACCTACTAGTATATGTTAATTAAGCTCTATACAATACGGCTCTAAATTAAAGTTTTAGGTTAATTAATCGGCTTGTTAATTATAAACTCGGGTCAAAATTTTCGTTGGGGGGTACCAACGATCCGCATGTTAAATCAGACGCTCCGTAGTAGAATTTGGTTACGGGGCAGGGGTAGCACGTGCAACGGCTCCCTATCCCCCCCCCAAAAACTTCTGCGAAGCGTCTTTAATCTAACCGCAGGAATCTTAACAGAACAAGGTAATATCCTCTAAGATGAGCCAGTGTGATATCTAGTATACTTTGCATTAATTCGTGTTTTTCTGCCCACTTACGTTAAATCTTTACCCGATGCATTCTTCAGCTTACCAATACTGGCCCACTTTGCAGGGTCAAATGTGCATAAAGGGGCCTAAAAGAAGGTATTTTCTCTGCTGGTATCTTAACCTTCCTTTGCAATTTCCTAGGCATTCACCTGTTTATCTACAGGCTTCTCGTTGTGTCTTTTCATGGACCAAACAGCCGGTTCATCCGAAATCATCCAAGCCTTTAATCATGTCTAAAGAGGCTAGGAAGACGAGAGCCTGGTCTGCCACCATAGTTGAGTATCTAGAATTAGAAGAGGGGGCATATCGCACCATTCATCTGCTAAAGTCCTTCTGCTCAAGCTATAGACACTTAGTGTTTACCATTCTAGATGTCTGCCAATTACCCCGCAATAACTCTACGTTCACCCTTGCCGCCAAACGGCGCAATAATAAAAATATATCTTCAATGAAGAGTGGCCAGGCGAGGGCTAGTGAAGTTTATAGGTTTGTTTGGTAGTTATGTTTGATTTTCACAAGTATAAAGGCAAGGGTGCTTCATTTGCGTCTGGGAGATGGTAATAATGTCGGTTGCTTGCACGGCGGGTGCTTAAGGCTTTACTCTTCTACCAGCAAGTGTTCGTTTATGCGAGTTGTTGAAGACGGAAAGAAAAGAGTAGTAATAAAGGGTTGCTGGGGCAAGGACAAATACCCCAGACTCCCTTCCGGTTTCACTATAGCCCCCTTTGCCCGCAGTCGTCCCGAGTTGTGGCTGAGAAGTTGATCAAGCCACGATTCAGCATAAAGACAGAATAGCTCTTTTATCAGGACTCAAATCATCTGCATCCCTTGGGGGGGTTATTGTGTTATCTGCGTGCTATATTAAACTGGGTGCTCCTCTTCTGGTCGTCTATAAATTTCCGCGCCCGTAAACAACACCTCTCAACTCTCCGAGCTCCGGACTCCAAATGAGGAGCTTCGGGGCTTACAGCTCGGCGTAGTCCGAAAAAAGCTCGGCGTGGTCCAAAAGTTCAACGTGGTCCGAACTTCAAATTCAACCTCAGACCACGCTCAGCTTCGGACCACGCTCAGCCCCCGCATATACAATACACATGCAATTTAAATAAAATAGAAAATGCAAAGTTGTTCGTCCATAAATCGCAAATATTATAGTATACAATTGTGGCATATGCTGTGTAAATGCCTCAATATAGCCAAATAAGGTAATAGTAGTTAGTTATTAAAACATGGCCTATACACACGCGTAGCATATCCACAATAACAGTCACACCATAACTTCTTCTCTATAACATTATAGCATATACCACAAGTATATACAGCGCAACGTAGGCATAGGCCTTATATATACTAACAGAAAAACTAGGGCAAACTTTTAAAAACACATTTAATAATCGCATACGCCGCGTATACGCTCACTATAAGCAATCTAATAATTACGGATTTTAACAACCCGTAGGTGGCCTCTACTGCTAATCTATCTCCCTTTAGCTATTACCATAGTAAGCATATGCTCCGTATATGCGTATATATACTTATAAAGCCTTACAGGCCCAATTCCAAATTTAAATCCCGGTTAGGTAATACCTAGTAAGTTATATAGTTGCATATACACGGTATATACTTATAATAACTATAGCGCGCGCCGCAGTAGCTTTTACTAGTAGAAGATATAAGTGTATATAGAATTGCATATCTAGTGTATATACTAACTATATATAGCCCCGGCTATCTTAGTCTAAGACAACGTAAGTATATACAACTTTATATACTGTATAGGCATATACTAAGCGTATACCAGACCCGCCTAATACCGCCTCTATGCTTTCTTTAGTGAACACTATAGTATATATTACTTATCTATACCCTATACGTAGCATATACTAAGCCAAAGTTTAGGTATAACATCGCAGTCAATAGCACGCAGATATGCGGCTATGTCTTTACCGCTTAACCAAGTATACGTTTTACATATACGCAGCATCTGCGGCTCTACTAATATAGCTATAGTATCGCTAACATATCCGCAATAAGCACAGCGGTGCTTATATGTACTACTATATTAATATAGTAGCCCGGCATATACTTACTATATATAGTAACTAACCTAACTACTAATAATACGCTAGTTAGAGAGCTAATCGCGGGTAAGAAGTATATGCTATATATATATAGTGTATATACAAGGCTAATACATTATAGCGCCCTAAAACTATTTATTCTCTCTAGTGCTTAGCGGGACGCTAAATACCTATATAAGCCTAGGTATATCTATACCTATATATTATATATACGTCGCTAATAACGTAGTCTGCGGGCAAGTGGGCCATGCGGGCAAGTGGGCCACCACATCAAAACTTACCAAATATTAGAAAAGTCATAAATTGATATCTTAACAACCACTTAATAATAAATTCTAATAATTTAGATTTAGGCATTTATATATACTCTATAGCTTCTATTAAAATTGCATAGTAAATAGTTTAGTGTGTTTTAAGATATAGTAATCTAGCCTCGTTTCGGCCCCCAAATTTTAATATCTTAAAAACCACTGAACTATTTACTATGCAACTTTAATAGAAGCTGCAGAGTATATATAAAAGTCTAAATCTAAATTTTTAGAATTTATTATTAAGTAGTTGTTAAGATATTAAGGTATGAATTTACTAATTTTTGGTGAGTTTTGCTGTGGCCCACTTGCCCGCATGGCCCACTTGCCCGCAGACTACGTTAGTATATATAGTCGTGGCCCTTTGGGGTCCAGGATCTCGGAGTATATAGATACCTACACACTCTTTGCGTATACCTACTCTGTGCTATATATATACTAAGCCTAAGCTAATTAAATATAGTGCCTAGGACTAGGGGTTTACCACCTAATTTAGTAGGCAATTTTATTGCGAGGTAAGAGCACTAGTATTACTTCTGTATATGCGCACTATACCCTAATATATATATCTATCTATCTATATACTTATTCCCCTTAAGTTTAATTTTAGATATAAAGGTACTTATAGGCCTAAGGGTAACGTATATAAGGAATAAGCACGGCTACTACTAGGGCTACTGCCTAATTCTAAAACTAACGCTTAACTCTATATTTAGGAGACTAGAAAAGTTTAATTTAGCGTATCCCCTATATATATATTACTAAAACCACTACTTAGTTATATTACTAGCTTATCCGCGCATACACTACGTATATATATATAAGATTTAATTTACCGTCCGACCTGGTCCCCCTAATGGGTCTATACAGACTAATTCCTATGGGGAAACCTCCTTATCTGAGAAAAACCCCATTTTTAAGTGTATAAAAAACCTCCAGGGGAGACGTGAGAGGTAATACTTCTAAATAGCATTCGTACTACATTAACGGGAGGAGAAAAACACTATTAGGTTGCTGCTTTAAGACTTCCCTTATGCGGGAGTGTCTAAAATCCCTATCTTGCCCTATCTGCCATTTAAACTATCTTTGCCACGTTTATATATTACTTATCTATCTAAGTCGTGTGTTTATCCCTAGCTCCTTTTCCAAGTCTCCTATAAATATCTCCTAATAATAATAATAATAACGCTTGCGTTCCGCCCGGGCCTATATACTAAGGTCTCTTATCTATTCCTTTATTAAAGGGTTTCTACAACAGGGTGTATATAACTTAGTATTACTTTTGCCCTAGGGCCCAAACCTAGGCCCTTACACCCATATATTAGGTATAGGAGGACAATCTAGTATTTAATAGGGGGCCTAGTCCCTATAACTAGATACCTAGGTTACTAGATAATATTAAAATAGGGGGCCTCTACTATGCTTAGGGCGCGGATTGCATGCGTATATATATAGATGCTATACTATACGGTATATATAATATTTATAGGAGGGAGGGGGTACGCTAAAGGAATAATACTTATTAATTTAAATGTCCCGAATATATACGTTAGAGACGTAGTAGTAGTATTTAAACTTTTTGCTAAGGCTCACCCCCCCAGTAATAAAATTTCGCACCACCACTACGTCGCTACGTAGGCGCTGCGCAGCCGTATATACGTCTCTGCGTTCGCTCTAGTAGTCTATTAACACAATCTAAATAGAATATTAATAGTAGCTGCCAGGTTCCCGGGCTCCACTGTATAGGGGTATAGAGGTCGCTTTTATAGAGTCGTCTTTTTAACTGGTCTTGGCGCCAAGGCCTATAAAACCTCTGCTGTTCTAACGGCGTTAAGGGTTAAGTATTTAAAGGCCCCCTCTAGCCACAACGTAGCGCTGCTGCATTAGTAATAGACGAGATCCTTACTCTTAGCTTGACTATACGGACAAGATAAGACGGAAAGGAACCCCTATAGGACCGTATAGGTCAGATCTCGATTTTGGTGTTCCTTCTCCCACTACGTATATATAAACCCCTAATATCTTCTACTAACTATAGGTTAATACGCGCTTATACTAGGCGTATGCTAACTTAAGGAAAATAGCACGTCGGCCCTACTACTCCCTCCACCAGCTTAAAGCGTAAGGTTAGTATTTTATCTATATATATTTAGCATACGCTAACTATATACGTAGTGCGGCCTAACCCCCCTAGGCGACCGTAAGGAATCCCCCTCGCCGTCCGCACGCCGCTAAAGTGGTAGGTTTACTTTATATATACCCTATATATGCATTACTAATATTTAGTATAGGGGGTAGAAAACTAACTGGCCGCTGCTGTGGTGGTAGTAAGAGCTTTAATAAGTTTAGTTTATTCTACTACGTATATTATACTTATGCTCTATATAAGCCTCTCCTACTATAGGTAGAGCCTATTACTTATTTTGCCTTACTAGTTAAGTCCTAGTATATACTAGGCCTGCATACTATATATATAGTATATAGTATGCATTATTTGTTACGGCTCGTACAAATGCCTCTGAACCGAAGCTTGTAGAATGCTGTATTACGAAGATACTAAGCTAAGGAGCAGAAAAGGTTGAGGAAAGGACACGTCTATATATAGGCGCCAAGTCTCCAAGCGAGCCCCTGACTAGGGTCTGTAACGGTGCCGTGACATCACCCCCTCCTTTAAGAAAGCCTGCCCTCAGGCTTTGTATAAGCCCCTTATTAGAAAAAAAGGAGAAGAAAAAAAAAAAAAGAAATTTGGCATCTAGGCGCTCGATCGCGATGCCGGTTAACCTAGGACTTGCAGCAGTCCTGCAGCTCCTGCTCCTGCGGGGGTATATCACTATACCTAGTTGACGTGGGGCAGGCAGCCGTCCTACAGCTCCTGCGAGGGGTATATTGCTATACCCAGTTGACGTAGGGCAGGCAGCCGTCCTGCAGCTCCTGCTGCTGCGAGAGGTATATCGCTAGGAGCCCTCCGTTGGTTATCGTTCCTCCTCTAGAACTCCGGTACCTCCTAGCTCTACTATCCCCCCTTTTGTTATGGCGCGCCCCAAGCTATAAAAAAAAGCCCCCCTAATCCCCCTCTTATAAAAAGGTAGGTGAAAAAGTTTTAATAAGGGTGGGAGGGTTAGGGAGTTGTAGCTCGCATGCATATCGGCACGAGCTCTTGTCCGTTCGGTAGCAGTACGGTGCTAGCGACAGGTCGTTTGGGTGGCAGTATAATGCCAGCAACGGGGTCGTATTCCAGGGAGCAAAGCTTTCCCTTGTATACAGTTGATACTGCAGGCAGAGCAGCAGAAGTCGATTATGGTGCTGCAGGCGAGGCAGCAGAGGTCCAGTGGCAGTACGGTGCTAGCGTCAGATGGTAGATAGTAGGCGTATCGGCGCTATCGTTGGTCAATTGATCGCAGGCGTATTGGCACGATCATTTGGTCGATTAGACCGTAGGCGTATCGGCACAGCCGTTGTCTATTTGGGGGTAGCAGTACGGTGCAAGCGGCAGGGTCGTATAAGGGGCAAAGGTCCTCCTTGTATACGGTTGTTACTGCAAGCAGGGCAGTAGAAGTCGGTTGGCTGCAGGCAGAGCAGCGAGGGTCGATCAGCTGCAGCAAAGCAGCAAGGTATTGGTTCAGCTGCAGGCGAAGCAGCAGAGGTCGAGTGGTAGTACGGTGCTAGCGTCAGATGGTAGATAGCAGGCATATCGGCGCTATCATTCGGTCGGGTTTGCATGCGAGTCGCGTTCGGGTCGCATTCGAATCGCATTCGGGTCGCAGGCGTAACGGCACGATTATTATCCAGTTCGTCCAAATCAATTTCGTTGTTAAAGCTTACACAGTTTAGTATTAACCTCGTTGTCAAAGTGTACAAATGCCTAAGGTAAAGCTTATATAACTCAGTATCAACCGTGGTCGTTCCTTAGTATGCGTAGCTTAGTGTCAGTTAAAAAGGATCACCGCGGGCGAAGAAGACGATCGAATCAATAAGGGAGGCAGTCGATCGTTAATAAACTCATATGGTCGTTGTCGAAGTCGCAATAGCAGGCGTATTGGCGCTATTGTTGTTAGATTTAGGTATCGAAAGAGGTATCGAGAAGGTACGTGTCGATATTTCGATTCTTGTCGACAACTGGCAAGACATGCTTTTATAATAGTAGGCTGTCTCGTTCGTAGAAGGTCGTATAAATGGCTATCAAGAGAAACGCGTTAATAGTTCGTAAGAGGTCAATTTAATAAATAGGCTTATCTGCAGAGCTATTGGAGAGTGCCATAAATCGGAATAAATCTCCTAATCTGTTCTCCTAATTAAGAGTGCCATAAATTACTTAAATTCTCCCCTGGGCTCCTAGTACCCTTGTATATAGGATTATATTACAGATGTGTTCGGCCGTAAGATCAAGGGACTACCTAGGTTAATAGTAAGGTTCGGGTTGATTAGGTACGGTGGTTATTAATAAAAACTCAACGGGTGTCTGTAGGGCGTTTATAGATAAGTCGGAGAGTCGTGTTGCAGGTATTCTCGCTTGCAAAAAGACTCGGATTAATCGGTGGCTTGGCGCCCACTAAAAAATAAACCGAATGCGACCGTTTTGACGACTACCTATTATAATCAACCATGAAGCCTTTGGTAAGCCTATATATTACCTAAAATTATAATATTTACTAATTCTATAGTGTTGCAAACCCAATTTTACCGCACCTTACCGCCGCCGTCATGGTACCACGCGTTTCTGCCTATATCGCTAGAAGCATTAAAGACGACTATTTTAGCCTAATTAAACCAATCTATATAGTTACTAGGCATGCAGAAGTTACTCGATCTACCGTTTATTTGCTTTGTAAGAATCTAAAAGAGCATAGAGCCGCATACCCGACTATATAAGCACTGCCTTTATCCGGGAGGCCTTAATTGATTTCGCCTACTATAGAGGATGACGTCGTTGAGTTGCTTATGCGTGCTCCTACTAACTACCTTAATGAAATACGACACTGGATCCTTATAAATTATAATATATGGATATTAGAATCAACTGTCTGTCGTATAATTAAGCGCAAGGAGTTTACCTGAAAGGTCGCTCAGTGAGTTGCAAGCCAGCGTAATGAAGGAAAGCGCTTGCAGTATTATCTTGATCTAGCTGCTTTTACCGAGGACTAGCTAGTATATGTGGACGAGAGCGCCGCAAACGAAAGGACCTTATTAAGGAAATACGGCTTTGTACTAAGGGGTCTACTAGTAATTAATATACAGCTACTAAAGCGCAGTACCCGCTGGAGTATATTACCGGCGCTTTGTATCACGGGCTTCCTAAACGGGACGCTTATTGTTTAAGGCTCAGTTACCGGTGAGATATTTATACGGTGGCTTAGAGAGGTAATTCTTTCTTAATGCACACCGTTTCTAGGCCCCCGATTAGTTCTAGTAATAAATAACTGCAGAACGCATCACGTCTCGGTAAGCCTAGATTAATTGGTTTCTATAAAGCTTCGTCTAATTATATTTACTTAGGGCGTTATTAAAGCTTGTAACGAATTTAACGTCCTCCTTCTTTACCTCCCCCCTTACTCACCTGATTATAATCTAATTGAGCCGTCTTTTTACTTACTAAAGCAGTGGCAACGCCGCTATGCCTCTATATCACCTATATACGGTGAGGATCTATATACAGAGAAGTTTGAAGCCTTCTTATTTGCATTAGTAAGAGAGTTTGGCCATGGAGTTAATTGGCGGGCACTTTTTCAGCAGGCAGGTGTTCATGTAAATGATAAGGTATAATTAAGGTCTATAGGTATTATATATTGTGATTAAATATATAAGATCTACACTAAACGGAAAACATTTAATTATAGGGCTGTACCTTTTAAATATATTGTAATTAACTAGATCTTAGCCGAAGCGCTTATATAGGTACCTAGTGTTCTATATAAGTTTCCTACTAAATTAAGTACCTTATTAGAGCTCTTACTAAGACTAAGCACCAAGTGTCTTCTTAAACTCATCAATATGCGCATATATCAAAGCTCGAGTCCCCTTTTTCTCTACCATACCAATCAACGTGTCCTTACAGTTGTCTCTATTCCTCTTTATATACAGCGCCTGCCATATATATACCTCCTCCGCAAAGCCTTCCTTCGCTATATTAAATAACTTGACGTATTTAGGGTACCGTATTGAGAGCCAATCCATGTATTGCTTAATAAGAGGAGCTATATTCGGATCCTCTGTAATAGGGCTGCTTTGGTAATAAGCAGAAGGCTGCGGTATAGGAAAATAAGGCTGTAGATTTGGCTGCGGAGCCTACGGTGCGTGCGGTAATTGGTGGTAATATGCATAAGGTAGTGGCTGAAAGGGGGGGTGGTTCCACTGAGGCTGGTACTGCGGCTGCGGTAGTGGTAGCTGCGGTGGTAGTAGTGGCTGTTTTTACTGCTCTACCTCCTGCCTCCTCCCCTTCTTCTTCCTATTCTTTGCATCAACTAATGCGCGAACAGTAACGGCGTTTAGAACCTCTATAGGAACTTTATCAGCGCTGGCGGTACCAGCTACGGCCATATTACACCATTCTTAAAGCTCCAGTCGATCAAGCTCCTAGTGGCCGCCTGCCTAATTAATGCACCTCTTTGATACGTTCTTGCACCTGGGCTTGCGGCAGGCTGTAGTTTGGGCAATAAGCATATACGTTGTCTGCTTAGTAACCTCGCCTTCCTGTACAAGCCGTGCCTCTATATGGCCCACTGCCTGCGTCGCCTTTTTAGGTGCATTAGCAGGTGGCAAATTAGGTGCAGGAGCGAGCGTCGTTGCAGGCTCCGGAGCCTGCGTCAAGGCTTAATTTGGTTCCTCAATTGGGCCTGTAGCTAATTGGGAGTATACCGATTAAACTATTATAGTAGTATTGCGCCTTCCTAAACCCTCCCATCTATATACAACTATATCTAGGGCTTCCTACTAGTCGCTATGCGTCGTTATATAAGGCCGTTCGGACGTTGTTTTAACCGCTCGAAGGCCTAGGCCGTTTGGAGCCTCAATTAAGATCGTCCTGTCAATGAAATGCGTATTAAAGCCTTGCGATATGGCGTACTTTTTGGCTCATTCCTTCTCATTAATTGCAATTAAGCCAAATAGTATACTATCCGACTTCTTTACTGAGCTTGATATAAGCAGCTTCTTATAATTAAATAGAACAACGACATTTATTATAAAGGTAGCAACAGCTGGTGCTAGCGAGGAATTAAGAAGCTCCTTCCTATGACGCTTGCCGGCCTTAGTAGGAGTCTTTTTAAGCTCCCTTATACTGTCGTTGGAGGTCTTAATATTAGATATAGGAGGCTCCGGGCGCCTACTCTTTCCAGTTATTAATTTTGGTGCATTTGACGGCTTTACTAACATTAATTTATGCGTATACTAATTTCCTATTCGGGAAGCTCTATGCGGCTTTAATTTAGAGACTGCTTTTAGTGTCTTTCTGGTTGCTCTACTAGAGCTCCTTAGTAAAGACCCCCCCTCAAATACCACCTTGGCTTTGCGACTTCTAGGTGGAAGGAGTTCTTCTACCTCTCCCTCATCTTCCTTATTATCTTCAGCCTTAGTAGGAAGCTCTTGGTCGTCTTCCTTATTGAAATCAAGCGACGTATACATCTTATGCAGAGAGTTGATTAAGGGTAGTATAGGGCTTAATTCAAGCTGTAGGCTAAGCGCGTCCTCCTCACCCGAATTGTAATCCATAGAATTAATAGAGCTTATAACTCTAATTGGTAAATGCGCAGTAGAGCCTTCGGCATTAGGAAGCTGTTTGCTAGTAATATAAGAGGTAATATAGGGTGGGCTGCTGGGGGGTTCCTATACTGCCGATGGCTTTATTACCTTCTGCAGAGGCGCTTTGACCTTATTCTGACGCTTGGATATTTGAGTTTTAGGCTTATTTAAGCTCTGCGATACTTTACCAGATCGTAAAATAGTCATGGTGGAGAGCTCTAGGTGGTAAGCGTCAAAACGGTCGAATTCGGTTTATTTTTTGGTGGGCGCCAAGCCACCGACTAATCCGAGTCTTTTTGCAAGCGAGAATATATTAGCGCGATCGTACGGTTGGTTTAGGTTAGGGTAGCAGTACGGTACAAGCGTCAGATCCTTCCTAATCGATTTCGTCTCTCCTCATACAGCTTAGTATTAATCGGGGTGGTTATCGCAGCGTAGTAGCCAGAGGATAATAGGTAGGATTTATTCTAGAGGACTCCGCGGATAATATACACCTACTGCCTAATGGCACGGCGCGGGTTATAAGTCAGCTCGTTTTAGCCGTCGGCCCGAACCTAATGCATACTAGAGGACTTCGCGGACAATATGCACCTACCGCCTAATAGCACGGCGCGGGTTATGTCTCGGCTTGTCTTGGCCGACACTGCGGGATTAGTACTGGGCTTAGTGACAGGATCACTATGTCGTTCTCCGCAGTACTAGGCTAAGTCTCTACCGAGGTCGTCTCTGTAGCTCGTACAACTCCGTATTAGTCGAAAAGGTCAGGGGGGTGAGATATTATTGCCTTCCTAGGCAGTCGTCCTTATCCATAGGAGACCTTCTAGCTGCTTAAATACCGGCTCCCGGTTTAATGATAGCGACTTGACGCGTCGACAACGCGCAGCTAGGGGTGTTCAACGCGTGTTCTCCGCAAGAACACGCGGGACGGGGGTGGGAGATTATCCAGGCCTTCCCAGGCGAGGTAAAGAGGGAGCTTTAAAACAAATGAAGTCCCCCCTAGGTAGGTAAGCTTAGTATAATGTTACGGCTCGTATAAATGCCTCTGAACCGAAGCTTGTAGAATGCTGTATTATGAAGATACTAAGCTAAGGAGCAGAAAAGGTCGAGGAAAGGACACGTCTATATATAGGCGCCAAGTCTCCAAGCGAGCCCCTGACTAGGGTCTGTAACGGTGCCGTGACATTATTAGAGTTTTAGCGGAGTTTATTAGGCGGTTAGGCTAGGTATATACCCAATATAGGGCGCGGGGGCTATAGGCCCATATTAATTAATTCTTTATTTATAGTAATAGAACTCTATAATACTTACTCTCCGTATATTATATATATACGCCCTATATACTAACACTATGCTCCTACACCTACTTCTTAAGCTTTGCTAGTTCCTTTGCTTTATTATATATATCTTTAGCCTATTTTAATTTACTAATTCGTCTCTCTATATTTTATATATATAGTATATATACCTCCTTTTCTATCTCCTTTATAGATAGGTTAGATTTATACCTCTTACCTATAGTCTAAGGCGTTTAACTTTAAGATAGTAGAGGTAGCATCTGCGCTATATATGCTATAAATATGCGCGACGTATCCGATACTAATGCTATTTCATTATCTACTATACTTATCTACGATATAGTCTGCTTACTAAATATAGTAGATAATTCTATACCAGGTATATACTATAGATTTAGCTTAGGGGTATTAAATAGGTTTTAAGGATTCTAAGGAAGATTTAGTCTAGGATTTTTAGCTCGTCACTTAGCTGCTTTCTGCTGTTTCTAGGCTGCTTAAGCTTAGCATCTACTCTATATCTACAGCGTATATATATATATATTATTTCTATAGCTATACTACTATCCGCTTTAAGTTATAATAATTTCTCTATATATTATCTATTCCCGTCTCTTTATATAGCTCTTATAGATTAAATATCTCTTATATATAGAGTTTAAGTCTATATTAAAGCATTAAAATATATAGCGTATATATAGTATAACGGAACCTTGTAGCAGGAACTACGGTAGGCTCGTTAATAGGCTAGGTGTGTAGGAAATGTAAAGATAATAGTCAACAACGTAATAATAACTGGTGGAGTGGTTGCCTAATAGATTAACTCTAATTATATTCTAAGAATTACTATAAGAAAGGAACTATCTAGGTAGGGACTAAGGGTCCTTAAATACATAACCGTACTCCTATGAAATCCTTCTTATATATAATATATGTTTTATATATAAGGTATATAAGTCCCTTCCGTTCCTCTTGTTTAATATATAGTACGTTATATAACCTTGGTTACTATTCCTCATTATATAGCTTTACCGGTTCTATCCTGGACCGTGCCTAAATTAACTAACTAGCTTCTTTTAACTCTTCCCTAAGTAGTTATAATATCGTACTTAAAGCGTCCGTAATACCATCTCCCTCCTCTTTATCTTTGTCTTTAAAGATTTAAAATATCTCTAAGTTATTTACTAGAGGTGTAATATCCGTCTAATTAATTTGGTTAATATTATTACTTATTATACCTAAAGCTTCTTCTTCCTCACACGCCTAACGTCATGCTCGTACTATTACTGCAATATTATCTCTTAGTAAGATTATACCGTCTCCGTATTCTCGTTGTTTAAAAGAGGGGTTAGTTTATATTATATTGGCGAGTCCATCTTCGCAATAACCGTCCTCTTGCTTAGAGTGCACTAAAGCGAATATTCGTTTGTCCTATGACGTTCGCTCTACCTCTAATACTAAATATACGCGACCTATTACTCTTAATAGTCGTCTAGTTCCCTAATTAATTTGTCTTAGGGTTTTATATTTAATCTACTACTACGCAGCTAGATAGTAAACTGTCTTAAGCCCTTACTAAGTTAGAACGTTCTTAAGATACGGAATAGAAAGCCCTAGATACTTAAATTACGGCGTCTACTCGTTTGCTCCGTCTTAAAAAGATTTATAAGAAGGTTCGTTTTAAGGAGTAGAAACTAGTAAAATAAGGTTTATAGGAACTTGGTAATAAAAGAATAGATTCTCTTTTAATAGAGAAGGAAATAGATCTAAGTAGTTCGGTAACTGCTCTTCTTAGGTCCCCCTTAGGTAACTTATTCTTTAGCAATTTTTTTTTATTAATACTACCTAACCTAATTTCTTTTAATACTTCTATACCTTTTTTATAGCGTTTTTTAAATTTTCTAGTGGCTCCTAGGTAGTTTTAGTATAGCCTATCCACTTAACCTTATACTATATTTTATCGTTAATGTCCTTATAACTAACGATCTTTAAAACTTGCTATTCGTCTTCTTCCTATTCTCTATATATATCTACTTTATAGACTAGTAGCTTAACATTCCTATATACTGGCTCTAGCATTATAATATACTATATAGGATAGATCTTTATTTTAGCTAGTAGGTTTAACTTAAATA
>Ga0307515_10014407_pt1 | contig 14661 bp, 9 predicted proteins | sample 17_EM_MG_FD_194513 | JGI IMG/M metagenome (GOLD analysis project Ga0307515, IMG submission 194513) | Populus trichocarpa ectomycorrhiza microbial communities from riparian zone in the Pacific Northwest, United States - 17_EM | ecosystem: Host-associated > Plants > Roots > Unclassified | place... | reverse complement strand
GTCGTGTGAAGGTCTATGCAGGCCAATGAAGGTTATTGCCCGAATCTGTAGTCTTAGTGTGGTTTCGCTGCAACTGTAAGTTTAAACCCTGCCAAATCTGCAAATTTATGCAGGCTTCTGCAGGTCAAAGTATAAACCCCGCAGATCTGTAGATATCTGCAGGTCGGCCCAGGTTTACGGGGAGACGGCCTTCGTTTGGGTGGCCTGTATCTGACCCGTCTACGGATCTACAGACCGGTCGGCGGCCAGCCTCGCCGCTTCGGATCACTGCAGTAGTATACGCAGTCATTTATCGGTGTGTGTACATCCGTTGAGTTGTGTATTTGGTCTGTCGTTTGTAACTAGCGGAGCCATGGTGGGTAAACTGCGTCTAAAATCCAGGTTATTTGTGCGTGCTGCTGGAGCATAGTCTACCTGTTGAGCTGATTGGACGTACGGATATCACTTTACCAAGGACTATAATGTAACTTGCCACTATTGTATATAGTGCGATTAGTCATTGAGCAACCTTATGTCGATGCGACAAGTCTCGTTAAATGATACAATCAACATACCGTCGCATACGCATACTCATACACGGCTACACTTGCATACGCTGCCGAACAACTGCTTATGAGTTGTTGCATTTCAATGGGAAACAACAATCAACACTTCCACTTCAATTGGTAAGTAGAGGTCAACATTGTTTTGGAGATGCATCTTCTCCAGTTAAGCAATGTTTTACCTGTTAACGCACAGGGTTAAAAGTGATAGGTAACATACCAGGGAATGAGTAGCAGAGGGAATTCAGAATACTTGGTGATATCAGGAGAATTAACAATCATCAGGTGTTACAATACAGCGGTAGTGGAATTAGTTGGTATAAGGTGAAAGTGGGCTGCAGTGCTGCAATATCGGGCAATACAATGTAGGAAGAGTCATAAGACTGCGGTTGAAGCACTCTAGAATTACAGTTGAGCATACAGATACTACAAGAAAGCATGAGAAATACTTTAGGAGAAATTCATGAACTCAATATATCCTGAAGTTATAATTATTAAAAGTTGTACTTTCTGTATTTGGTTACATGCTTAATTGTGAATAAATGAATATGAAAACATTCTAGTTACACAGCACTCTGCAGGATTGATTTATAAGTTACACTTCAACATTTAGTTGCTCTCAGACAAAATTTATTTTCCACCATTATTTAACTTCCAATAAAATCAATGTACAATAAAATGTGGACCTATCCCGACCAGATTACCAACATCCATTTATTAATCATCTACTGGTGATCATTATACTACACTTTATTTCATATTATAATGCATATCCAATATACTATTATCATATTGCATTTGTATTTACATGTCGAATCACAGAGATTACGATTATAATCCCAAATCACGATTACACTGCTACCGAGCCACGATGGCAATTGACAATCCATATGATGGAGAAGTCATCGACGGAGCAATGAATTTTCAAAAAGAGGGCGATAGTCGTATCTGTACAACCAAGTCCTACCGACAAGTCGACAAGTCCACCGGGAGGCAGTTTACCAAGACACGCACACGCACTGAGACACGCACCGAGAGGTCGACTGAGAAGTCTACCGACAAGTCGACCAGCAAGTCTACCAAGTCGACCAAGATTCTATTCAAGCCGGCTATCGAGAGCGCACGCATAAAGTCGACCGGATGGTCACCGAAGCGGACTTCGAACGATGATTACCGAGTCAAGCAGCATTTACGAGTCAATGCCACTTACTAATGACTACCATCTGCAAGAGATATTCTATAGAGCACTGCACGAAGGCTCGGGAGAGCGCTAGTGCACTTGAACTTGGTAAGTATAACCATCTTAGAGAAGCTCACTTGTTAGATGTCGACGAATGAGACTTGACTACACACGATTGACGTATAAGGTGACCGATGGCTATGAACGATGCCGGCAGCGCAGACTCCCATTGATGCCAAGTCACGAGCAGAAGCTCTACTACCCTGACGATTCCGACAATGACCTACGCCGAGATACGAGCTACGGGAATGGATGGTCGGAGGGCACGGGTTCACTTCGGAAGCGGAGATATGGAGGTCAGGATGCTTTGGTATGTTTTCTTGTTTCTATCCTCTGCTCTTCTCTTCTTTGGATCTCGGCCCAGTACAAATAGCGTCGGCACGGGTTTTTACCACCTGCCACTAGAGGTGGAGTTTCCCCGTGCGCCAGATCCGCTGACAGGTCACCGTGAGCGGTACTGATCGGTTGTGGGGCTTATGGGTTCGTACGATTGCGTACGTGGACCGGTTATTTGATTGCTTCCTTTCCGTGTCTTTCCTTTCCTACTCTTGTACGGGGTTATGCAGCCCAGGAGGTCTGCACCTAAAGAGGGAGATAATGTAATGGCACGGCGGCACGTGACGTGTCCAGGGCCGAGTAACACCCGTTTTATATAGTCGGCTCGCCACGAGCCTTAGATCTTTAGCGATAATCTTACCACACATCTACATCTACTATCACTCTGAACTCCGTTTGCAACCGTATTCCTACAATTACGATATGTATGCCTACGAGGCCGGACGCAAGCGTACGTGCCCTTACAAAAATCTTTAAAGTATGGATAAAATTTAATATACAGCGAAATTTCTGTAGCACAAATATTGATGAGAACCACAGGATGGTAATGGGACAGAATTCATACTCTATCATCCGGTCCGTGAATAGAATTTGGGATACCAACAATATGGCATCCCGGGCAGTACTGGATAGGATTCGGTGTTATTCTGTGTCAAATCACCAAAATCAGTCGCTGAGTGGGAACGGCTTCTCTGAATTAAGATTGAACATGCGAGGCCAATAGAGCCAATTGAGTAGACGATTTGATGTCTAATTAGCATTCTTATCGAACAAATATTTATGGAGTTGGCATGGGTGGATGGTTGGAGTTGATGGAACTCTCCCCATGCTAACCCCCACCATCTACCCATGCCAACTCCACAAATAATTGTCTAATAAGAACGCTTGTCCGATGTCCCATGATCTCCCCAATGATCTCTATTAGCATCGCATGCCCGATCTTGATTCTGAGCAGCCGTTCTTACGTGGTGGCCATATTTCCATTTGTTGGGCGTTAGGAGAGTTGCAGAGACGAGCGGGGACAATCCCGTCTGCATACCGTGTTTTTACCAGGGCGACATCCCATCTTGGCACATCCACGGGACGGTTTTTGGACGGTAATTCCGTCCCGTTTACATCCCGTGGTTCACACTAACATATATCTTCTGTCTCCAAATTAACCAGCGGTATAGATTCCTTGCTCAGAGTTTCCAAAGCACGCACTATCTTCTGGAAATATTGGCCAATCGTTTCTGCAGAGTGCTGAAACCATTTTTGAGCTCCACAATTTGAAGTACCTTGTGAAACTCCACAGAGAATGATAAAATACTGTAGTGCAATTGATAGAACTCTTGTAGCTTTTATCAAACCCCGGATCTATTACACTATACATTAGTAAAAAATTTGAACATATACACCGCTGAGTAGCTCCTGCTCCCCGGACAGTGATGTTCTACAAGGCCCCCGCAAAATAAGCGGAAGAAACAGGCCACCGAAAGTAGTCACTGCAGAGAGCAACATAATATCCTCATATTCCTCCTGCTCCAAGTCTTTATATGTTAGAGATACCATAATGTGTAGTCGCTGCTAGAAATGCTTCAAGTTATTTGCAAACTTGAAGAACCTTCAAGTTTATATTCCAGAGCCTCGTCACCCGCACTTAGAAACTATGTTCAGAGCGTTTGATAATCACAGATCAGACTCTACACGAATACAATCTACCCCAGCCGATCATATTTCATTTAGATTGTAGTTTGACTGGTAGCGGACACCCAAATGCGCCCTAAGATTATATGCTACAATATCAGATGTACTTTAGATCAAGTTAGATAACGGCTGCTAAGCCGAGGTCATCTTAAAACTCTCGGCTCTACGGAGGATCTTAACTTTTCATTCTTTACCCTACACCTATGCAACTAAGCTATTGCGACCCAAATTCCTATTTTTGTTGTGAATAGCTGTAGAACCATTCAACTTGGAGTCTTCACGTTCACATGCATCTCTCCGGCTCAGCCTGCCGGGGAGCATACGCATCGCCTTCCCTTTGCAGCGCGACCGGCCATCTTCAATTGCCAGTGTGGCACACATGCTGCTCCAACGGCAGTACTTTACATACTGGATGGGAGGGACCCCGCAGCTGCCTCGATTCTATTATCCCCCCTTCCTCCTCTCTCACACATTTTTCTCCTTCCGTTCGCTCCAGTCCCAACTTCCTCGCAAACAATGGCCGAACGCACCTTCTGCGCCACGCAAATTATGAACAACTGTTCGCTCCTGTTCCCGGGCAAGAGTCCAACGATGATCACCGTCAATGACCACGGCACGCGCCGCATGTTCATCGTTTCCGCTACAACCGGCAAGTTGCTACTCGAATTTAAGGGTACCTGGTCGCGCGATTTTAGCAACTTCCTCGAGCACACTGAGGACCTGCTTGCTTCGCAGGTCGGCGCCATCCGCGGTGGAAAGGCACCGATCATTGCGCAACAAAAAGTAGGCTTGAAAAACGAGATTGAAAAGTTGAAGAATGCAGTGGAGGCTTTGCAGAAGAACTACATGGCAGAGGTGGCGGGGCTAAAAAAGGAATTAGAAGGGTGGAAGAATGAGGTTGAATGCAGGAAACGGGAAGCCGAGAGATGGAAGAGCGAGAATGAAGTTCTACGACGGGACCTTACGCATCAGACCGGCGGCTTCGGGTGTCCGATTCACACGTGCCCGGCTTTGTACAGACACAGTCAGACGGCGGAGTCGCAGTGGTCGGACGACGACGGAACGGGTGTGGCACCGACGCCTAGCTCGATTTCTGAAGTAGGTCAGGGTAACGGTGGTCGTGCTAGGTAAGGCGGAAGTTTAAGATCAGAAGGGCAGATAGTACGGATATCCGAGCAGATATATGACATCACCGCGTCTTTATGTATTTTTCAGTTTGTGCTGCAAGAATTTTCATCAAGGAGGAAGAGAGGTGTGGGATCATGGAAATGGAAAGGGTTGTTATCTCTTAGGCTGGACAATTTAACGATAGCGAGCCTTTGTCCTGTGTCTCGACTCTCGGCGGTCCGGGACGGTCCAAGCCCGATCCAGTCCAGTCAACGAATTTTTCGGACTGGGATCGGACTGGTATAGCATTTTCATGGACTGGACTGGCCCGGACTGAATTTTTAATTAAGTATGTTTTGACTGAACTGCGAAGAAATATGCTTCACGAATAAGTCGACTGCTTCACAAATAAGCCGGCTGCTTCGCGCATAAGTCAGATTTGTGAACCAGCTGGCTGAGCGTAGTTAACACCAGTCTACTTTCTATTTCAGCCAGCTGAGTATTAAATGAAGTCAACTTTAAGCCGAAGACCTAGACTTTGTCATTCAGTCAACTGAGTAAAGCCGCCGTTGAACTTCGCAGTGGTGCCACGATACCAAAGGCCTGTAAACTTCGAAGCATGTCCAAAGGACTAAACATCGCTGTGTGCCCAAAGGACTAACTTCATCCAAAAGTCCTAACTATATTTTTGTCTAAAGACCTAACCCCGGCTGCATATCCTCATACACCGTGTATTTCCAACTCCGCGATATCTGTTTCCCGAAAAGTAGCATAGGAATAGCCCTAATTCTAATGGCAATGTTTGCTAATAACAGTCTGGAGAGAGGAGCGATGGGAAAGTATTACTTCTGTAGTGTATAGATTGTTCAATCAATTTCAACCCGGATCCTGCTAGAAATTTTTTCTAAGTATCCTCGGAAGCTGCCCAGGTTCACATAGATTTGCAATTCCACTCCAAGTACCCCATCCTACCTAGCTTGAAAACCTTTGTCATTTCATCGTTCAACCAACTAATAATTGCAGCTTTGAGCTACAGTTGGGTGGATCACAAAGCTGACTTATTCGTGAAGCAGTGACTTATTCGCGAAGCGGATTACTTCTCAGTTCAGTCGGAACAAGTATATATGTGGGCGGATTTGTGGCCTTTTTTGATCAGGATTCAGCTTAAATGCCAATATATACTACAGATTAGTACAGTAGGTAGTAGGTGGAGATGAAGCGAATTTTGGTATTACTCAGTGATAAATCTACACAGAATCGAGATAAGCTTGTCAGCTGCTTGTGGACCGGTCCCAGACTGGAAGTTTGTGGCTTGGTCCAGTCTAACCCATTAGACTTGACCGGACTGAGCCCTACCCTAGACCGGGACTGTCGGACCGTTGAAATCATTGTGACCATTTACTCCAGAGAGGGCTAAAAACAATTTCAATAGATCACCTATTTCTCACTAAATAACCCTTCTACCTAGTACTTAGCAAGTGAAGCTGGAACCTTGGCACAAAGCGAGATGATTTTGCTGGAGTAGTTGTTTTTTGTCCCTGTTACCTTAGGCCAGGGCGTATTGCATGTACTCGGGTCAGGCTGTAGAAGATCGGACACCCCATTTCTAGCAATGACATTACTGCAGGAGCAGGGTGTTGACTCACATCGACCTGGGGGTGAAGCTAAGAACAAAGTCAAAGCACACTGGCTTTGCCCTTTCTGTTAATATTCAGATCATGTTATGTCCATTGCGATACCATATTTAGTCAGTTTGTTATGGTAACCTGCTGGGAACGGAGCGTCCGATCTTCTACAGTCCGACCCGACTATCATCCGTTAATTCCTGCCTATCATACATATATATACCAACCCAGTCCGAAATCGAGATAGCTAGTAAAAGTGACATCCAGAGGAATTGAGAACTTTCCGGATCCAAGCAGTTAGCGTAGTAATTTATTAGTGTTACTACTCTAGTTACTGGGGGATTAGAAGTTTCACGTTTCGTTTTACTGGCCTTCTAATAGCTCATGCGCTGTTGGGGATTGTTCCTCAGGCAAGTTTCCTATCAGAACCAGTAATTCACAGGCAGAAACTGTGGTCGGTGGACCGCGCCGCGGAGTGTCCAGTTTGGAAATGGTATTGAGTTCGTTCAAGTGTAAAGGGAGTGGAGAAGGGGGGGCATTGTAAATGTCGCAAAAGTAGCTCGGTGTCATGGTGATGTCTTGATCTAGGTAGATTACCCGAGAGGAGTTATTCCAAACATCCAGACTTTATTCGACTGAGAATGGCTATGTGATGGTACATAGGTTTTTGAACGCTAGGGCATCTCTGTATTTGCATGCAACGCGCATGCATGCGCGTTGGTCATACACAACTTGAAAGAGTCACCTAAGAATTCCCAGGCAGGTGTCTTGTTGCGAGATGTCAATAAATAAGATCACTGCTTTGTTTATTCCATAATTGCATGCGGTGTGCTAGCATTGAGCCAAAGTGACAGCACTGGTATCAACCCTTGCACCCCGAAGCGCTCCGAAGCAATGAATTATTTCATGCCTTTGAACCTAAGAACTTTTCAGTATGCCTTAGGCCGTTTCTGTGTATAAGCTGAACCAGCTTTCCGACTATATAAGTAGCTATGCCGATTGATTATATTCCGAGATGCCGGAGCTTGAGGTCACGATCGCAACGGATTATATAGTACCTGGTACTGGAACTATCAGTCTTATCACTATACCCTTCGGAAGGTGTTGTGAACATTCCTGGGAGTGCACATATGCATCAGAGGTGAGTACTGCTGAAACGTTGAGTGTTCTTCTTTTGTCCGCGGACCGGATGCTGATCAATATTACCTACTTAGGACAACTGGGTTATATTACCTACCCTCATTAAATTCACCTTTCATATAGGTAGCCTCGTGAGGCTCCCGTCTTATCGCCTCTCAGGCGTAGAAATTCGTAGCTCTCAGTGGAAGATAGTTGTCTAGCGCTGTGCGCATGTTTATAGCCGTAGTTAGGGCTAGAAGCACAAAGAACTTAGCACCTACATCACTAGCGCTCTCTGTCTCGATCTGAAAGAGCTATGAGTTATCTCCTTACGATACAAAACACCCCAAAAAAGCTTCGTAAATTCGTCATTTAGCATTCTTTCTAATCATACTAGCTAACCACATGTGGCCAGTCTCCGAAGCGTGTGAACCAATACTACAGCAGCCAAAATTCTCCTTTTTATTATTTACGAGGTAGATGCATATTTCTGATATGCTCGTTCAATTTGTCTTCCCTCTTACACGTTTTCCCACACTTTTGGCACACAAACTGTCCAGGCTGGTGCTGGAACTTTTCATGACGGACACGATCGCAATTACGTTTGAAAGTAACATCACAACCCTCGAGCGTGCAGCGGTGAATAGATCTGATAGGATCAAAATTAGCATAAAGCATGTTCTGGGGTAGGAAATTTACTCTCTGTTGATAGTAGCATTTCCGGTTGTTGGAGTGGAGATTGCAGCTGTTTGATCTTCGGCACCGTTCCGCTGGTCAAGATAGCTGTGCTGCCTATGCAGTAATGTCAGCTAGTTGCGAAGCACTCCCCAGACTGCCTAAGCATGCATATCAGGGCTTCGCGGCTTGACCTACATTCTGTGCTTGAACCCGGTATTGAACTGCTCCTGCGGTCCAGTCACATGGATGTTCATCCCATCTGCGGGAACCTTCGATGATGGTCGGTTAGCTGTGTGCCAGTACATATCGGCGCTGATCTACCCACTCTCGTGTGCTGCAACCCTAGGTGCGAGTAAGAACTATCCCATTTGTAAGTATTTCATTCGGAATCAGCAATGTAATTAAGGTACCGAGACACACGTTTCATCTCCTACGGTAGCCTTAGGAACGTTTGAATGTCCCTGTCCGATGCCTAGGCCGGCGCTCGATAATGTCTGATCGGGATAAAAAGTAGCATAATGACAATTGGGATAATAGCAACAGTTCATCTTGGCTGTAGAACGATTAACCGTGACTAGATGAGGTGAATTGGGCGAGATAATTTGCACAAAGTTGCACTGTTGTATAGAATGTGCTTCGTGCCGATGATTCTGTCATACTTTATATACGCTTCATCATTCCTCCCGCTCATTCCAGGGCGTCTTTTTATCTCTACACACCTGCGCCCTTCAAATATTTGTCCAATTGATGGAGTCGACGGCGGTGAGCCCGGGCTGATGATTGGTAGTCTAGCGGCCGGGCGCTCTACGCCCTGAACTTGGTGTCGAGATCCAACCAATATTACCCATAGCTGTCCAGGCGAACAAAAATGAGCGAGGAATGAGTATAAGGAGTTTTCAAAATGAGTGACAGTGTTGAAGATAGCTGTGAATTGAGGTGGACACCTACGCCCGGGCACCCATGGCCAGAATGATATAGATATGTTTCTGCGGCGTCTACCAGGATTTCGTTGAATAACCATTGGCTATATTACCAAACAACATGAGGTCATGGCCGCCCTGTAAGTTGACCGCAACATTATGCTTGTGCACGTGGTGTCTAAGTCGTACGCCCGGACTCGAGATGGACGCTTATAGAATATGCATACGTAGAGCAACGAACGTATTATGAAGAAAGCTACCAACTAGGATAAGGCAAATTGTATTTTTGCCGTCCCTCAATAGTAAGTTTTCCTACAAAATATCCTGAGGTGGGAATTACTCAAATGGGTGGAAGTTGATGGAAGATGACCATGGAATTCTGTTATTTGGATACCATATGATTTCAAACAAATCGCTAAGGATACACCGATACCGATCGATGTTACAACACATGAACGCGTTGAACACGAACAGTACGCGTTCTAGTACCGGTGTGTAAATAAAATTCACCTGAAATTTGCAATTGGCGTAATAGATGTGAAGCTGACGCCCAACGCCCAGGCACTGATTCCTCCAAGAGTGACTACATTCCTCTGAAGCTAGCTGATGTGATGAAAATGATGCGCAGCTAACTATGTAAAAGCGCCGTATACGCGTACCTACTTAAGTATTGATTGATATCAGTGTTAAATAGAATTGATTTTAAGGATATCTTTTCTAAATTTAAACACTAAATCTGGCTGTCAAGGATAGAAATAGGTATCTTGTTAATAACATTAACATTTATTGTGCTGGGTGGGGTGTAAGAGAGAGTGTGTACGTCCGTATCGATACATATCGTTAGTTAGAACTGAACGCTTAAACCCATATTTCTCTAATTCGTTCGACAAGTATTCTATTCGGTCATGACTTCCTCGCATTAACGTTAAAATTACAACGCAACGCCAGTACACGGTATAGTGGCGCACCGCTATACCATGTACCATATAGATATTGCCTATTACCCATATGTATACCGCAGCTAATAGGGAGAATAAAACCGCATAGTTCGGGGGCGCTGGTGGGGGGTTGTCGTGGGACTGTCATCTATCAGACCCCCTCGTCGACGTACTCTCCAGATGGTGGTTCTCATAAGAGTACTTGCTATGGTTCTGTCACCCCGACTATAGACTCCGTCAACCCCACCTCTTAAATGAAATAGAAATCCATATAGACGAGGTGGCCATGATATCCAGCCCCAATTCAGTCGAACGTTCTACATCCTTAGAAAATGACTTCTTGAGGAGGTGGAACTGGCGTTTATATATGTTGCTAAAGACAGCGGGTAGTCTTCCATTCATAAGATGTCACATGGCCACTTCCAAATTATGGAAATTCGGATATATCGATTTCAACGCTTTAAAACAAGAGTTAATTATGCTTAATACGCAAATGTAGATTTTTTTGCGAGCACGCGGCATGAGCTGCCTAGAAGATATAGTTGTGCATGATGTGTGATAATTGTGATTGGTATCATTGCGATGCATATTTGTTTTGTATTTCATGCAACGTGCAGATCGGAAGAAAGTTACTATATCTGGATCGTTTGTCAACCGAGTACTAGCTGGGAAGGTGAGTTATAGGGTGCGGGGAAAGTGTGTAATCGATACACGCGGAATTCAACAAGAGTAAGAATCTGAAGAGATTTTGTCAATGTTAGAATGAAACCAAGTATATAGCATTGCACCTCCCCCTAGGTTCACGAATCGCCTTCTCGGCCCTGAGCCAGGTTGATTAGTTTTTTTGCGTAGCCCTTCTTCCATCTCCACTCTCCTAATCTTCCTACCAGCCAACATACCCTCTCCATTGCTGCTCATATCCGCCAATACTTCTGCTCAATCACCAGCTGTAAAGATGCTCAAGCTTTTGTATGCGACCTCAAGCTTAGTTCTCTCTTCGTTCGTCTTCCCGGTCGTCGCGATTTACGAAACCGTACGTGGCTCTCGCAAACCCCTCACTTAGCCCACAAAGTCTCCGAGAAATCATCCAGCGGGTGAACGCCACTCTTCTATATGAAGAGACTACTAGTAACTGTCGAGGAAAGTTTACGCATAGTGAGTTAAGGGCTTTCTGATTCGCAGTTGGGGAGACCTCACTACTACCAGATTAGCAAGCAGATTTAACTCTCGAATTTCAAATGATACCTTCGTTCCGACCTTTTCCGAGTCAACCTCCAACCAGGCGGCCAAATCACCGCCAAAATCTTCGTCAGAGACCCAGCATCCTCCCTTCGTACATGTTCGATGCTACCGATCGAAGCAAACCACTTCGAAATACACAAGATTTACCAAAACACTTAGGAAATACCGACAGAAATTCCAGCTAGAGTGAATCTGTTGTGTGTCGTTTCACTACGCTGAATGTTCGAAAGCGGGTAGCCTTCGTATGGTACCGTCATCGAAAGTTGCACTATCCATACATACAAATGAAATACAAGTAGGTATATTCATCGGCAAGTTGTATTTGAGATTCATCCTATCAATCAAACTTTACCAGGGCATAATTTAACCTCGGGAGGTCGCTGAAGCTGAGAAGTGATTTAGTGTTATAGTGCACGAGAGCTGTTAACCCTTGATGATATGAAGAGAAAATGACAACTTGGCCGCTCTTTCGAGCTAGTTTTCGGCTACCAGACACTGATCGAGAGAGCAGCATTGCAGTATCTTCCGCAGGAAGAGTTCAGCGGAGATGGGCGCTTCTACACTTCGACATAACGTCCTCGCTCTATATTCCCATTACCTGGCCTTCCAATTGCACAAACTCGACAGTCGGCTACTAGTTAATTCAAAATAGTAGACTCGAGCTGAAAGCCGTAAGGGAGGAGAGGTCATTGGGGTTATTGCGTTTACAATAGTTTTAGATGCAGCTTTAACCAGTTGATTGGCAATCTCTTCTAGCAGAATCCGCAAAAGTGGTCACTGGTGGTCGACATGATCATGACGGTCCGATATAAAAACAGTAGCCATCCTTCTCTCTTTGTCTCCTTGAGTATGTTAATCCCATTTCTTTGCTAATTGTTGTCGAGTACGAATAACTCGCTAGGCTAGTGATATACCCATCCACCGCCCGCCTATTGTTCTCCCCTAGCTATAAATTAGTGGCGGCACTATTCAATGACTTTCGGGGATTCAGACTCAGGCCATTACTGAGAGTATTCGAGTACGAGACCGCTCTGCATCCTGGCACCCTTCAATGCTGTCTATTTACAGGCTATGGACGTTAGGGTTCATCGGCATACGCTGATGGTATCGAACAGGCTTAACAGCTTCATGCCGCTGTGAAGGCTTCTAGATTCTTGCTGTCACTTCACCACTCATGTCCATTATTCCAAGGCTTGGCACTCGCAAGTACCGCTCACTGATTTCAATTTTCGCTACCGCTAGGTATGTGTTCTGTTAGCTAAGGAGTTAGCTCGAATGCCGTCGAAGATAAGGTGGGCACTAGATTAGCCTCGGGCTTTAGCCCGCAGGCCGTCAAGACTAAGCGGGCACTAAAAGCTGTAGGCTTGGTACCGTACTTGGCTCTTCGACTACTGCGGGCATAATACGGTGCCTATTTCTCCGTGAGCCTCGGACCTGAGTGGTGCTTCGCTCCAGTTATGATTTCTTTTCTTATTTATGTCTATCTTACTCTTTCTTTGTACGATAGAAAATCAGCATCTTTCATTCTCTTTGTTGATTGCTCTCAACATATTCCGGTGGGGAAACAAATCGATAATTTCTAAAAGTGAAGATATAGAAACTAAAGTAATATCATTCGGGGTGGAAACCGGACCGAAACTGCGACCATGTCAGAGCCAAAGAATACTCGGACTGCGACAGCTCTCATTTTAGATAGCGAAAGCGTGAAGATATATGTACATGCCAGAATTGTAGAACCACTGGTTCTCTACAGCGGTATTGTGACCTACCCCTACCGCTACTCGCATGGATGGAAACGCCCATAGGTACACATGGGGAATTTCTTTGCGCTTTTAATTTGGCACTGAACACTTCACAACCTCGAGAAACGTGGCACGGACAAACCGACCTACTGTTTACCGACAGCAAACCAGCAGAACGTATATACTGGCCGTGCAAACACTCCTTGGTCTTATTCCAAGAGGTATAACCTACGTAACTAAGCTATAAATTCGCATGAAAAAAACAATAAACAGATTCGTTCTACACGTCTAAGCCAACACTGACACACCACTTGTCTAGACCACCGGTACCATGATCGATTTCCTACTTCCTGACTGACTGGCCTCCTGATGCATGATTGCGCTTCGGAATATTTCTATTGTGGACACGTCTACGATGATCCAGAAGGTTATCTTTCCTCGTAAAACCGTTCGAATCACGTCGAGGGCACCCCTTCTCTGGACAATCAATAAGACCACGGGGTGTGCGAATCTTCTCGCGATGTACTGACATCTCGTGGCGGTCTCGATCTGCCTTCTTTGGGAAGTTCTTCTGGCAATGGTTGCATTGAAATAGTTGGGGCTGTATATGTCTTGAACTAACATACAACGGTTATAACGTTAGAGAACTGCGACAGATTTAGGATGCGGAAGAAGACTTTGGAGCCCTCACCTTGCGGTCCCGCTTCGTTGGTGATTGGTATGAGACCGGGAGGCATCACACGATCTCTCTAAACATGAATATGCCGTCCAGATCGAATCATCTTCTCGTGTTCCGGAGTATCCAGGATACGAATCTTGCGGTGAAAGATGATAGCAGACGCCATTACACCACGGCGTAGACCGAGTGCCTAAAATATCACTGTACCATTATAACCTATTAATATCCTAAGATTGAAAGGTTTATAATAGTGGCATTCATACTTAGATGCTGCAATTGCAGTACATTCTGCTACATTGTAGGATATACATGGGGGATCAGCCGACTCCCAATTATAGCGCTCACTGCCATGTTCTGCCGTCGAATCATTCTGTTTGAATCGTTTGGATACTCCGTCCTGCCTCTGAGAGTGAGTGAAAGATAGTGGATAGCATTCTGAAATAGGCGACTGGTACATCGCTAGGTATTTGGTTATAGTATTCCTCGCGAGTCTGTTGCGGAGGGTTGGGACTGACAACTGGAGATTGGAGTTATTTACGTTTCCTTTTAACTGTTAAAATGATCAATCATGTGTTTGTGTTCGGAGCCGTGTGTTTCGTTGTGGTTGCTGCCTACACTAGGTAGCAACTTTTCTGTAAGGCTCGAGGCTCAACTGTAGAATAGTGCCCTATCATTTACAAAGTACTCGGAGGGTGTCAAAAGTCGGGCGCGCCCCATAAAATGTGGAAATTCTACACTTCCACCACAACAATAGAGATAAATTTTGAATGAGGGGGGAGTGATAATAGGTCATCAGAGATGATTCTA
>Ga0307515_10014406_pt1 | contig 14661 bp, 8 predicted proteins | sample 17_EM_MG_FD_194513 | JGI IMG/M metagenome (GOLD analysis project Ga0307515, IMG submission 194513) | Populus trichocarpa ectomycorrhiza microbial communities from riparian zone in the Pacific Northwest, United States - 17_EM | ecosystem: Host-associated > Plants > Roots > Unclassified | place... | reverse complement strand
TTCCATGCTTTAGTTACTGTGACAATCTATTTTATCTTCTTTCTTCTTTACTCAATATACATGTGGTCCCTCAACTTATATATTTAATGAATTTTATTACTTGAAAACTACAAGTGTTTATTCTTATTTTATTTTTTTCCTTTTAATTGCAATATATTTTCTATCCACCAAGTTTTTATAGGTGAACCAAATAAGAGGAGAAGAAGAAAATATCCATGAAATCATATCTTAGAAGTAACAAATGGGGGCACAAAGCTATGTTTTGAATTTGATTTAATAGGGAAAAATAATAATTTGAATGCTCATGAATTCCAAAATTAATCCATTCAAATTTTAGAAAATACTCAAATTAGTTTATATATTAACTAAGATTAAATATATTTCTCGAATTATTTTTTAAACAAAATAAATTATCCTAAAATAAATACAAATATCAACATTCAAACACAAAAAACAACCTTCCTTTTTTATCACCTTACCTAATCCAATTTAAATTAATTTCTATCCAACACAGTCCAAATCACAGCATCATTTTCCTCTTCCATGAATTTACCACAAAAAATGGAACCAGCTGTCTATAGACTACAAGAAACAGGGTGACATGGCAGAGAACATTGGTCCCTTTGACGCAGACACGACACGACACAACACAACAGTATCTATCTACTCTTCTCTCTCTCCCGTTTGACCATCCACACAAACACGCAGCGAGCATCCACAGTGAATGTGAATCACTGTACTGCGCGTGCGTCACTTCTCTTTCTCTCTCTGCTTAGCGCCCCCACCCTCTCTAGTCTTTCTGTAGCCAGCCCTTTTCATCGCGCAGAAGTAACAGAACCAACTTTTGTTTTTGGTATCATTTTTTCACTCTTTCTCTGCTACGTTGCCAGTCCCTCGAGCTTCATTTTCTTGGTCTCTGTGCACAATCCAATATCTCACAGTCACATGATGCTCTCTTTCTTTCACATCTTTTCATTTCTTGATTCTCAATCATCACCATCTTTTACTCATTTATCTTTCTCTTTCTATGTTCAAGAGAATCACTTGTTCCTTGCTTCAAGACATGTAGATAATACTACCAAGTAACAGAATAATACAGGTAGGCCAGTACTGTTTCACTGCGCTTTCTACTGGGTCTTCTTGGCTGTCGTCTCCTCCTTTCTCTTCTGTCTTTTTCACTCTTTCCCATTGCATCTTTGTAATGCATCTTACTCTTTTTTTTCTCTTGGTATCCCGTTGCTGTTTTGGGCAAACTTGGTTAGCTACATTGTATTATTTTGTTGGAAAGAATGGATTTTGTTTTTCACATGGGCTTGGCTGATAAATGGTATTTGAGATTCGAGTGTGTTTTGTTTTGAAAGAGAGGGGTTTTTGGTTTAGGGTTTTTGGTTTCTTGGAGAGATGAATGAAACAACAGGGAATCCAGCAGGGGCATGTTTGGCGTTGACAGAGAAAAAGGCTCACAGGTCTGGTGGTTGTGTTGGTATTTTCTTTCAGTTATTTGATTGGAATAGGAGATTCGCCAAGAAAAAACTCTTCTCCAGGAAATTGCTTCCTGCAGGTTAGTCCATTTCTCTCTAAACCAAGAATACCCATTTGAACTAGAATGCTTAAAATTGATTTCTTTGGTTGTTTAATGCGTGTGTTGCTGCTGCTGCTGTCCAGCTCGTGCAAAACATCCATCAAAGAAGTTTGGTGGGGATGAGAAGATGCCCAAAACAAAGCTCCATCTGGTATGCATTTTGGTTTATAAAGTTGGATCTTGATGTTCATGGATGTTTTTAAGGGACACTTATTTATATCTCAATAAAAAGAGATTTAATTCTGTGAGTTTGGTTAGTTTTTTTTTTGTTGTTGTTTATCATGAGGGCTTTTTGCTTGTGCTTGAAATGTAGATTGTTGATGAGAATAAAGGAGGTTTTCCAAATGTAAAGAAAAGCGGGAATTGTAATAATGATATTGTAGTGAAAAAGCGTGAAATGAGAGCTCCAAGTTTGGTTGCTAGGTTGATGGGCCTCGATTCTTTGCCAGCCGTGCATCGAGATAAGCACAAAAAAGTTTCAAATTCTGTTGCTTGTGATGTTACCGAAGAGAAACTTGTTAATGATAGTCATAGTGAATCTGATAGGAATGATTTGAATATGGAGAAAGGGAGCACAAAGGTTGAATCTAGGCCTCAAAAGCTTCAAAAGACAGGTCAGTTTGAGAGACAAGCATTGACTAGGTTCGGAGCCGATGTGTTGCAAATTAACAGTGTTTTGTCAAGGTCGAGAAGGCATCATCATCCAAAACTTGCACCACCAGTTAAGAGTCCTAGGATTTCCTCGTCCAAGAATGCATCTAGGACGTCTAGGTTGATTGATGCTGCTACTAGAATTTTGGAACCTGGGTTGCAAGCTACCAATAGGTCAAAAAGTGCTCTTACTTATCCAAGTTCTATGAATTATTGTCCTAGGGATGAAGTTTTGACAGAGGAGATTGGAATTATGTTACCAAACATTGTGAAACAACAAGATATTGGAGATTGTAATGAGGGAGAAGGCACGTCTTTCATAGGGCAAACTTCTTGCAAAAATTGTGGTAATTTGTTTGATGTTGTGGATTCTAGACCCAATGTGAAGGAGCGGCAGTTCGTTTGTCCATCCACTCCTTCAAATTATATGTCCTCTCAAGAATCAGAAATGATCAAGCCTAGGCCACCCATATCCACTCCTGAGCAAGAAAGAAATGTAATTTATCAGAGAAATTGGGACCAACAATCCATTGCTGTGAGAGAAAAGGATAACACACGAGTACCAAGTCAAACCATCACAGTTATCAAACCTGTGTCTCCAGAGGGCCAATCACAGCGGCAATTGAGAAGCCAGCAATGCAGGCCTCAACAGCAAGAGTCATCTTCTATTACTTATAAGCAGAGGATTCATACTCAAAATGAGATGTTCATAAGCAGGGATGGAACTCCTCCAAGGGCCAAACTAAATAATCTGCAAAGCAGGAGAGCTTCTTCAGCTGCAAATGGTATTAATGAGGCAACAGATTTTGTTGCTTTGAACAGAAGCATAATCAGTCGTGGCAGGACAAGGGCATCTAACTTGGCTGATAATTCTACAATTGACAAAGACAGAAAAGTTTGCAGCAGACGAGATGATTCCATGTCACCGCTAAGGAGCCCAGCGCGCAAGAGAACAGTTGGTGTCAATGCACAAGTTGAAAGTACTGGACTTGCTAATCCGATGTCTATGGGACAAAGGAATACCAAGTCTGACAGCGTGAGTAGAAAAGTGGTTGCATCCAGCTCTCTCTCCATGGACCGTGCATGTATCAGAAGTAGATCTGTTAATGATGGAGAGTGTAATAAAAATAATGGCAGTAGGGAAAATGATGCTATATCTTTTACGTTTAATTCCCCATTTAGGCACAGAACTTTTGTTTCCAAGGGGCTGAAAGAGAGGAGTCTTCAAATTGATAAGAACACTTCTCACCAAAGAAGGCTGGTGTTGGATGAAAATGATGGCAAAACACCTTTGCAGAATCAATTTCCATTAAGAGGAGATGCCCTGGGCACAATTTTAGAGCAAAAACTAAAGGAACTGGCCTCTCAAGAACAGGATGAATTGACAAGTGGAGGTAGTAAACCCATGAGATCTACTGCTATGATTCTCCAAGAGCTAATATTTGCTTTGACTGCGGATCAGCCTATGTCTCCACATGCTCATATGTTTAATGCAGACAAAACTTACCAGGTTGGTTTGCTATGTATTGGCATGGTGCTGTCTTTTTATTATGCTGTTTATGGTCCAGAATTTCTGTGCTTATTTTGTTTTAGTTTGTGACTTAATTAAAGCATCTATGATTGAAGAAAAAACTACAAAACGTCCGTTCCCCTCTGATATCGGTACCTACCTTATCTCTAAATAATAAACTATTTTGAACTGTTTTAGCTTGCATGTCTGTTTGGAGAATGCTGATTCTGGTGCTTGTGTTGAGTGAAATTTCTTATACCATTGGCGCAACCAAAATAAAAGAAAATGGAGAAATTAATGAAATTGTGCAAGGATTGCCTTTTCATTTGATATGTGTTCTCATTGACTAATGTCCCATGGGTTGCTATCTTTGTTTTATAGTGAGTTAAGAAGGTTGTCAAATTTGACTTTGTCGAATGACTGAGTTGCTGTTTGAAATTTGTGCACCATACAGCGCGTCTTAGTGATATACTTGCTGTCAATTATGAGATGTAAGGCCTTTGAAACTTTTTGGCTTTACCCTCTTTTTTCTATTTCTTTTTCATGGTATGTGAGAAAACAAAATAAGTTTCCGTGATCAATTAGTTTCAGTGAAACATTGGCCTTTCCTTTCCTCCTCCTTTTCAATTGATTTCAACGTAAATACAGGTACACGCATAATAGAGATTAGGTTGGAAAAAAGTGTACTCCAACTCAGAAGAATCTAGATTTTGATAGTCATGTTCTGGTAAGAATAAAATATGGCAAAACTTTTACCAAGAATTGGCTCTTGCAAGAATGGATGTATTAGTTCATGTAAAATCCCCAAGGGAGTTTTATTCATGTCCAAGCAAGTTTCAACAATACTATTGAAGTTCAGCAACTTTATGAGTAAAGACTGGAAACTGGCTGTGGACAGGTGTGGAGAATGATAAATAAAGAGGGCATTTTTAACTTAGAGTGGGATAGAGGTGGTGATTGAGTGTTATAGATTAAAATATACAGAATATGAATTGAAAGCCAGCAGTTTTTAGGTGGCCCATTCCTAACATATGTTACTACTGAGTGGTAAAGATGGTACATCATAGGAAAAAGCTAATAGAAATGGAGTGAAAGCATTTGTGAGATACAAACAAGTGTATAGGTAGCCCCGAAAGCATGTCAAAAGGAGAAACATGCTTTGGTTTGAAAGTTTACGAGGCAAAAAGGGATGTCTTAAACAATTGCTTTCCATGGTTAGCTAAAGTGATCGCCTCTGCATGCAAATCATCATATTAACATAATGGTAAAAAATGAAAATAGTGTGTTACAGAGGCACTGGAATTGTAGTTAATGGCTGCAATGATAAGCTACCTTTGTAAGTATTTTGAGGCAATAGTGAAGGTTTATCTTGTCAAATAAGCTAGAGACGTTACTGGAGCAGGAATGCATAAATAGAACTGAATAACCAGATTCATGGAACTAGTCCTGAGTTGTTCAATTCAGGGTCATCTTGAGGCCAAGCACGCACCCTAAACCTATACGCCATGAAAATTAACAGTTTGCCTTTTTATGAAGCTAGGTTTCCTTGATAGTATTTTATCTGTAGGTGTGATTTTTAAAATTATTTTTTGTGCTTAATGTACCTTGACAATAACTGGACCTGACATGTCTAGCGTGTGTGTTACTCATCTCAGAAGGAAGTAAAAATCAGGAGGAATTCAGTTGGAATATCAGTTGATGGTGATCACCTTAGTCCTGGATCTGTTCTTGAAGCTTCTTTCTCAAATGACAGTTGCATTTCAAGCAGTCTGGATGAGAGCTCAGGTAAGAAAGTGAAATTTTATGACTATGCAGAATGAGGATTTCATGATTATTTTTTATTGAACTACTCAGAACCTTGACTATGAATTTTCTGAAATAGTGGTGTATATATATATAAACCCTGTTTTCAGTCACTACTATGTTATCTAATCTTTTATCAAATATTTTGAGCTCTCTTTACATGTACTATTTTTGCTTGTGATTCTAGGACGCAGGATGCTGCTGGACTCCATGGATTGCTCCTATGATCAACCACAACCAGTAGATACTGATGCGGATCTTCTGGATTGTGCATCCTCTTTGATACAAGGGAGGACAGGTAGCAAGACGGTGACGGATCTTCTTAACTATGTTTCTAGGATATTACAGAGCATCAATCTTGCTGGTGGCAGGTTAACTGGAAACAAGCTCACTCATGCAAAGGAGGTTATCTTGAATGCTGAACTGTTGTTTGGTAAAGCAACACTATGTAATTCAGATAGAATGAAAAGATTTCTCGTTGGACCCTTTCTGCTTGACGGACTTGAAACTCTGGCTGGTGCCTTGTGGAAAAATCTTAATTGCCTTCCTGGATTTGAAGAGAGCAAGGAGGGTAATCAACTCAGAAGCTTTCTTTTTGATTGTGTGATAGAATGCTTAGATTCAAAATACACCCGGTGCATTAACACTGGATTCAAATCGCGGAAAAGAGTACCGTCATGCATGAATGCAGAAATGTTGATTCAAGAGATTGGCGATGAAGTCAGAAGGTGGACAGATTTTGCTGGGATGATTCCGGATGAGATAATAGATTCAGAGATGAGTCATTCCTTGGGAAAATGGACAGATTTTGAAATTGAAGGGTTCGAAACTGGTGCAGAAATCGACAGCGACATACTTCAGACTTTGGTTGAGGAAATTGCCGTCGACCTTTGGGAGTGCAGGGTGGATTCCTTTTGAGGGGTGTGACTAACATAATGGAATGTGGAAGTGTATTTTGTTTTACTATGATGCCACATTGTCTACTATGAAAGTGTCATTTTATTTTTTTCTTAAAAACCATGTCTAACGTCATTGATGGTTAGTTGTAACTTGTCTTGACAATGAAAAGCAGCTCCAAATGGTCTTCTGCATAAATCTGTAGTCTGTATCCTTTAAGATCGATCGCTTTTTCAAACCCATGAAATAAGCAACTCTTATTTATGATTCGGTTTCAAACAAAACAACCAGTTCTCTAGCGTTCTTCATCAAACTCAACTGCAGAATGTTAGTCTCTATGCAAAGCATACTGGCACCGACAATGAATGAATCCATGAAAAATTTTCTCGCCTTTTCTTCCAGGTTGCAAACCTGAGCTGGTATGGTGTGTTGAAAATAAATTAGATTTTTAGTTTTTTTTTTAAATAAGAGGAACCGGTCGAGTGGTTAAGCTGGTAGAATTACTTTTTTAGTTAGAATAGGTTTTCTTGTTTAGTTCAATTTCTTATTTGTCTAAGATTTTAGATCTATAAATAAGGTGTAATCAAAATCATAATACATTGAATAGAAAAGAAAACTTAGAGAAAAATATTCAATAAAGGATATCTTCCTCTTAAAATCTCTCTTGATCTTTAGCTTTGCAATTCAGCATTATTGTCCCTAATAAGTTTCTTGAATTGATTTTCTTTCAACAAGTGGTGTCAGAGCTTGTTCTTATTGTTTGACATGACCAATCTAAACTTCCCACTCTAGTATCCTTGTTTGACAAAGGATAATCATGAGATTTGATGTATCTGTGTGAAAGCTTGGCTAGGTTCTCAAGATGTGTGAAAAACGACTACAAAAGGCTTTGAAGAGCCTGTAGAAAGAGTGACATTGACATCTGCCCCAAAGAAGGCTATGCAGAAAGCATGAAAAAAGGATCAATAAGCATTCATAATCATCCATTAATGTTTGGATGACACCACTTTTGAGATACTGGCTGACGCAACCACCGCCAAGCAATGATGATAAGTTTTGCAACACTCAAACCAAGGAGATGATAACGTATAAAAGGTACACTTGCAAAAGTTACATGGTGCTTTGAAAATTTACATATGCTTGAATAAAAGAATATCTCAAATTACTTTGTTAGAGTATTGGCCATATACAATCAGATGAAAAGATATGGGGAGAAGATGGAAGAAACACATGTGATAGAAAAGATCTTATGCTCATTGCAAAAGAAATTCCACTATGTAGTGGTCGCAATAGAGGAATCATAAAATATCAATTTCTTTAACAATTCAAGGTCCCATGGAAAAATTACAAGCCCATGAAAAAAGAGTTAACGAAATTCAAGAAGACATGGGTGCACAAGCACTCTTCTCAAAATTCTTAACAAAATAGAATCAAGATTACTCTAGATATATCCAAGGAGGTAGAGGTCGTGGACAAGACAGAGGACGATCAGGAAAAGACAGATTTAGAAGAGAAGACCGAGGCAGCCTCAACAGATTAATCAATCGACTGGTTGAAGCTAACCGGTCGACTGGATCCTCAAACATTAGCTATTCGAGACCTAGGTTTGACAAAATAAAAATTAATTCTTATAATTGTCAAAACATGTCATTATGCCAAGGCTTGTTGGAATCCAACCAAAAGGGTTGAAAAGAATGTCAATCTAGTAGTAGGAGAGGAGCAAAAGACCACTTTATTATTAGTCCATGATGAACGAATGGAAACCAAAGAAAACATGTTGTATCTTGATAATGGCGCCAGCAATGACATGTGTGGAGACAAAGACAAGTTCATGGATCTTGATGAATCAATTAAAAATAATGTTATATTTGTATATCATTCAAAGGTTTTTATCAAAGGGAAATGTATGATTATGATTTAAATGAAAGATGGTAATCATCAATTTATTGGTGATGTATATTATATCTCAACTATAAAATGCAATATATTGAGTTTGAGACAATTAATGGAGACAAGTTATGAAATTAAGATGAAAGATCGTATTTAGACATTACTTGATACTCATAGAACTATGATAGCAAAGGTAACCATGACAAAGAACATGATGTTTTTTTTTCTAAACATGGAGATAAATGTGTTTAAATGCCTAAAGACACGTGTGAAATATCAGACTTGGCTTTGGCATATAAGACTTAAACAAGTAAACTTTGATAGCTTGAAGATGATGATGAAAAAGGAGAGGTTGAAGGGTCTACCATCCATCAAACATTTGAATCAATTGCGTGAAGGATGTTTAGTGGGCAAACAATTCTACAAAAGTTTTTCAAAAGAGTTTGCATCTAGAACAAGTCAACCCGTACAAGAGATACACACAGAAGTATGTGATCCTATTCAACCATGCTTATTTGATAAAAAATTTATTTTATGCTCTTTATTGATGATTATAATAGAAAGACATGAATACACTTCTTTTAAAAAAAGCCTAATTGTATTTAATTATTTTAAGAAGTTTAAGGAATTAGTTGAAAAAAAAAGTGATTATTCTTTAAAATCACTTAGAATAGATAGAGGGTGAATTTTATTCTAACAAGTTTAATGAGTTTAGTGAAGATCAACGTATAAAAATACTCGTAACAATGTCTAAATCCCCACAACAAAATGGTATGGTAGAGAGAAAAAATAGAAGCATCCTCAACATAGCGAGAAGCATGCTCAAAATCATGAAGATGCCATAGGATTTTTAGGTTGAAGTTGTAGATTGTGTTATTTACTTGTCAAATATATGTCATACAAAAGGCTTGGATGTCATGACTCCACAAGAGGCATGAAATGAAAAAAAAGCCAAGTGCTACTCACATTAAGGTGTTTGGGAGCATTGAATATATGCATATAAATGACTAAGTGAGGATCAAGCTAGATGATAAGAGCAAAAAGCTAATCTTTATGAGTTATGATCAAAAGTCCAAAGGATATAAGCTTTACAACCCCAATAAAAGAATGGCATTTCATCAGTTCTTGATGAAGAGAAAAATAGATATGAATATCATCAAAAACTAGTTACACCTCCACAATCACTAATGAACTCAAATTCACCTTTATCATCTTTTTCTAGTAAAAGTTCAAGTAGTGACAGCCCACCAAGTCCATAAAAAAAGATGATGAGCTTTAATGACCTGTATGAAGTAACTAATCCAATTGATTCAATTGATAATAATCTAACACTATATTATCATCTTGCCACATATGAACCTATAGTGTTTAAAAAAGCAATAAAGGATGAAAAGTAGAGAATTGCTATAGACAAGGAGATTGCATCAATTAAAAAGAATGACACATAAAAATTAGTTTTTATACTAAAAGGAAAGAAACTAATATGTGTCAAGTAGGTTTAAAAAGAAAAGAAGAATGTGAAAGGAGAAGTGGAGAGATACAAGGCGAGATTGATGGCAAAAGGCTATAGTCAAAAGTAAGGAATTGACTATGATGAAGTTTTTGCTCCAGTTGTTAAATTGGAGACCTTTCGATTGATAATTGTTATAGTTGCCCAACGTAGATGGAAAATCTATCAAATGGATGTCAAAGTCAACCTTTTAAAATGGATTTCTTGAAGAAGAGGTCTACATTGAGTAACTTATGAGTTATGAAGTGAAAAGACATAAAGACAAGATATTAAAGTTGAACAAAACTTTATATGGATTGAAGCAAGCCCTTACAGCTTGATATAGTCGCATTGATAGTTATTTTTTGAAGAATGGATTTGTAAATTGCCTCGTGAATATGCTATCTATGTAAAGATAAAATAGAGTAGTGATACTCTTATTGTATACTTATATGTGGATGACTTGATCTTTACACATAATAACCCAAAGATGCTAGGAGACTTTAAGTAAGTAATGATCAAAGAGTTTGAGAAGACAAATATTGGTCTTATGATTTACTACCTAGGAATTGAGATCAAACAAGGAGAAGATAGAATCTTTGTTAGTCAAGAAAAGTTTGTAAAAAAATTTCTTAAGAAGTTCAAGATAGAGCGATGTGCAAAAGTGAATACTCTAGTTAAGTGTGAAGTGAGGTTGTCAAGGAATGATGAAGGAGAGAAGATAAACTCTACAACATTCAAGAGCTTAGTTGGAAGTTTGAGATATTTGAAATGTACTCGTCCAGATAATCTCTTTGGAGTAATACTTATGAGTAGGTTTATGGAGACACCAACTATGACACATCTCAAAGCATTGAAGCGAATTATTTGATATATCAAAGGTACCATAAATTTTGGCTTATTCTATGGTTACTTCAACAACTTTGATCTTGTGGGTTATAGTGATAGTGATTGGACCGAAGATATGGATGATAGAAAGAGCACTACAAGTTTGTCTTTTACATTGAAGACACAACATTCACATAGAGTTCAAAGAAGCAATCTATAATTACATTATCAACTTATGAAGCTAAATATGTAGCTACTACAATATGTGTTTGTCATTCCATATGGCTAAGAAGATTATTGAAGGAGTTGCAAATGCCATAAAAGAAGCATATAAAAGTTTATGTAGACAATTTATTAGTTATTGCCTTAACAAAGAATCAAGTATTTTATGACAGAAGTAAGCACATTGACACACGATTTTATTATCTACGAGATTGCATTACAAATAAGAAAGTTGAAGTCAAATATGTAAAAATCCAAGACCAAGTTGCAGATATTTTCACAAAGCCACTCAAACATGATGTTTTTGCCCAGAAAAAAGATATACTGGGAGTAATTAGAAATCAAGTTTAAAGGGGATGGTGAAAATAAACTAGATTTTTTGTTTTTTTTTTAAATAGAGGAACTAGTCTACTAGTTGAGAACCGGTGAACCAATTGAGTCGACAAAATTACTTTCTTAATTATAATAGGTTTTCTTGTTTAGTTCAATTCCTTGTTTGTCTAAGACTTTAGGCCTATAAATAGGCTTGTAATCAGAACCATAATATAAAGTGTATTGGAAAAAATAACTTAGAAAACACTCAATAAAGTTTACTTTTCTCTCAAATTCTCTCTTATTGTTTAGATTTGCAATTCAATATTATTGTCCATAATAAGTTTTTTGAATTGATTTTCTTCCAACATGGTATATGTAGCCAAGCTACCCACTTTTGATGCAAATGTGCTTCAATATTCATCAAAATTAAATAACAAAATCATCAAGTACTAGATATTAGCATTCATTATTAGAAAACATCAAGGATATCAAGCAACACGTGAAAATTGAACTTAAGGTTCCATGATTATATGGAGTGAACTCTCATAGGATGCCTTTTAGCCTTTTCTTATGGTAATGTTTGGTTACTATCTCGGGAAAACAGAGATGAAGACAGTGAAGATAAATGAGACAAAACAGAAAACGAGACGAAGACAGAATTGTGTTTGGTAATGATTTACGGGATAAAGTGACTATCTCTGTATCATGTTTAGTTATGGTGAACAAGACAAAATAAAATATGAAAAAGTCTATTTTACCCTTAATATGTATTTTTTTCAAACTTACATATTTTAAAAAATAATTAGATATATATTTTCTTTTATATTGCATGTTGAAATTAATAATATTATAATAACCTTAGTTATAAAATTAGGACTGGCTGGCTGAGTTGACCCGAAGCCTGAACTAATTTGAGTTTAAGAAAAAAATAGAGGAATAATTGACTCGACTTGACTCGATTAAAAACCCAAGTCAACCTAGGATAAAACACGAGTGAAAACCCCGTTGAATTTTTTTTTTTTTAAAAAAAGAGAAGATCAAAACACGGTTGCTTTGATTATTTTTAATCAGTCGAGTTGACTCTTCCGACTTGTGACCTGAACCTTGTCTTGAGTCGACTTTCAAGTCGGGGTTTAAAATTATGATAATAACCACTTTATCCATGCGTTAATTCAAGTCAACCTGTGTTGACCCTCCTGACTCGTGACCTGGGTCTTGCCCCGGTCAACCCCAAGTCAGGTTTTAAAAATATGATAATAACAATTTTTATTTTTACATTGACCAAGGTTAACCTGTGTTGACCTTTGTAATCCGTAACCTAGACCTTACCCCAAGTTGACCCCCGAATCAAGTTTTAAAACTATGATAATAATGAATTTTATTTTATTTTGACTCAGGTCAACTTGGGTTGACTCTTCTGACACATGACTCGGGTTTTATTTCAGGTTGACCCCCAAGTACGGTTTTAAAAGTATGATAATAAGTAATAATTATTTTTATCCTTACATTGATCTGAGTCAATGATCAACCTCACTTGTGACCCAGACCTTACCTGGATCGACCCCTGAATCGGATTTTAAAATTATAATAATAACCATTTTTATTTATAAAGTGACTCGGGTTAACCTGACCAATGACTTGGGCCTCAATCATTAACTTAGACTTTACCCCAAATCAACCATCGAGTTAGGTTTTAAAAATATGATAATAACTATTTTTATCCTTATATATTTTAGTTAGATAATTTTTGAATTGAGAGCTTTTTACAAGGATATTTTAAAAATAAAAAAAAATATTATCTCTAAAACATGTCCTTTTTATACATCTTGTTCTGAAAGTATAAATATTCACTTTAAAACTGCTCCAAAAATAAATTTATTTATATATCTATATTTTTTCAACCAAACATATTTTTAAAAATTAATTTTAAAACTCTTCCAAAAATAAATTTATTTATATTTTTTTATTTTTTCAACCAAACATATTTCTATCTCGTTTCTATTTTTTATGTTCACAATCAATAACCAGACACTATCTAAATCAGTGTTTTTCTATTATAAAACAGAAAGGAAAGGAAAGATCCGCAGCACGACACAAGTTTGCAATGCAAATAAGATAGGATTTTATCCCAAGAGAGACAAAAGTTTCTCCAGTTATACTATAATCATATGTGAAGCATGATTACATCCAGAGCTTTACAATCCCCGAGATTTAATCAACAAACAATCAAAGAATAGAACTTACAGAAATAGCAGTAGTAGTGAGAAAATTCTGATAAAATCAAACCGAACTAAACAAAAACCCAGTTAAGAGATCAACAAATTTCAGAATGAATTAAGAAACCACCATAGATGGATCAATATCAAAATTTTCTATATCCCAAAACATTCTTGCCAACACCAACACCAACTCCTCTACCTCCTCTGTTTCCTCTGTTATCACCATTAATAGCATTTGCAGCAGCCAAAGACATTCCTTTTAATTCTTCAACACTTGCATAACTCTTCCTCACCATTAACAACCCACCATTCCTTTTCTCCCCAGCATTTGCAGACTTACTCCCTCTCGAATTCGATAGAAACCCATTATTAGTTTTTGACACATTCTTAGATGGAGGAGTCAGCTCTTGCCGTGGCTTCCGGTTTTCTTTCCTCAAAGTAGCAGAGAAATCAGGCACCGATTGAGCCAAGATAGAGGACCCTTTTCTTGAATTCCCCAAATTTCCATGAAACTTCACTTGTTTCTTTGGTGGAGTTTGTTTAAAATCAGTCTCTTCATATTCTTGTTGCTTTAACATCGTCATTCTTAGTTTTTTCTCTCTTAACTTTGCATACGCTCTGTATCTTGGCCCTCTTTCCATGATATAACTCTCAGTGGTCAGTTTTAAAGGCACCGGTTGATCAGAATCTGCTGAGTTTTGAGAAAGAATTAGAGAGATATGATCAATGGCTTGAAAGAGAGATTGAACACTAGGGTTTTGTTGATGGGATTGGTTCAGATGGCAGTTAGTTTCTGCCATTGTCGATGGTTTCCTCTCTGTTTTTGTTATGTTTCTTTAACTGTTCTGGGTAGCTTCAGGTTTTCGTGTTGCTTAAGAATTTGATATTGCAACGGTCAAAAAATGGAGACAAAGAAACCCTTTTGGTCTTGTTATAATAGTTTACCATTACAACGTTATGGGTAAAAGGTGTTGAATCATCATGGATTCTAGATTGATTCTTTGTGATGGTTTTGATTGGTGTTTTGTGATGGATCAAGAGCCATCCATTTGTGATCATTTGATTTGGGTACAGATTATTTTTGTCCCTTTCTAAGGTGAAAATGAAAGGTTTTCTTTTACTTCTTTTGTGTCCCTTTGTTGATGAAGTAAACGATGTCGTCACCAATGGTAAGACGGCTATTTCAAGGCTTTACATATGGCAGGCAGCCTGCGACAATAAAAGGAAAATAAGAACATGATTGGACTAGTATTTT
>Ga0307515_10014405_pt1 | contig 14661 bp, 7 predicted proteins | sample 17_EM_MG_FD_194513 | JGI IMG/M metagenome (GOLD analysis project Ga0307515, IMG submission 194513) | Populus trichocarpa ectomycorrhiza microbial communities from riparian zone in the Pacific Northwest, United States - 17_EM | ecosystem: Host-associated > Plants > Roots > Unclassified | place... | reverse complement strand
CAAAAGCATAGAACAATCTTAAAGCATGTTTTTTTTCCATAGTAAGCAAGGGCCTCTATCAGATCTAATTTGTTAAAGAATAATATAAATCATATCTTGTGACCTCACCTAACAGCTTAAGCTATTGGGTTGAGATGATTATTTGACATGGTATCAAAGCCTTGATGATCAAGCGGTCACGAGTTCGAATCTCACCATCCTTATTTATTTGATAAAAATTAAGCATAAGGTAAAGTGGGTCTGTGCAAATTTCAAGCTCAAAATCATATTTTGAGATCTCACCTAACAGCTTAAGCTATTGACATAACTAACTAAAGCAGCGAGAGCGAAAAATGAGTAGAAAATCTTTTTCACCCAAAATCTGGCAGCCCATGTCGCTTATTATAGAATGAAATCATCTTAGACAATGTCCTAGGTAGGTGTCATAATATTATATTTCTTTTCTCATCAACTGTAACTTAAAATACTGTCTATGCCACAACTCTTACATTCAGCAGTTTTCAAATTATTTCCTTAGCTATAGGCTGGACAGAAAACAATCGTCACAATCAAAGTAGTATGGTTCTAAGCACAGCGAATATTACCAGGAGCAACATAATATCCTATTTGAATCAGAACCAATTACCTCTGGCTAAGAGGATGATGAGATTCTCCTCTTTTCGGCTGTTGGAGTCTCACCACCCTTCGTGTCTGGCACATCTTGTTCCGGATCATGATCGCCATCAGTGCTAGTTCTAGCTAGCTGAGCAACATTAGATATTTGAAGCCAAAAAGGAAGCTAAAACCAGTAAGATAGGTTTTTTTTTTCTGTATCGTTGGCAAGCTATTTCTATTATGCGAGAAACCAAATCATTTATTTTTTTTCCTTGAAAAAAAAAAGAAGTATTGCAACATGTACAAACTCTGCATCTAACCTGGTTTGAATATCATCAATTTTGAAAGGCAACTGCCCTCTGGTCTTGTTAGGTTCATCTGAGGAGATTATTGATTATAACTAAGAGCTTGTCGACAACATGGATTCAGGTGCTATCTTTATTGTGGGAGTTCGGTTTGCTAGGCTAACTGGGCTATTGAGTGGTATTGTTCGGCCCACCTCCTTCTTCTCCTGTCCCTTTGCCTTTTCTATCTTCTCCTTCTCCACGAATCTAAATAAAAACAACTTATTTTTACTATTATCAACAATTACCTTCTCCGTTATAGGAGCCAATACTATACATTTCCCTTTTGTACTAAGGATATAAGTATTACACCTTTTATAATGCACAACATTCTACTATATTGTCATGGCATACTCAACACATATGACACGTATTCATAATCACAACATCACACTAAAAATTTTTAAAATATCTTTTGTCCGTGAAAAACAAAATGAGATAGCATTTATCCATGATTATCCTGTATCTTCATTCAACCATTTCAGTTTGTAGGGGTATTGGAGTAATTTTTTTATTTTAAGCTATAACTTATCCTTCACTTTGATTGACACTACATTCTCGCAGCTATAAAAGAAAAACTAAAGTTGCGGAGACTATTTTTTGAAGAGAAAAAACACATGTATTTTTTTAATTAACGTGAGCAAACACACTCTAGCAATACAACAAAAGATTGCATATTTATAGACATATATTCACTAGTTTTCTATGTATACGCAAGGCAAATCTCATCTTTATGTTAATGGCTGATCTGCACATTGTGTATTAAGACTAGAATTATGATTTTGTATATTCTTTGAAGGCAGATTCTGATTGATATGCAATCACTCATGTAACTATTGTTTTCTTATCAATTTAGACTACCATGTTGGCTAGAGTTTGTTGCTTTTTGAACCTTTTTCTCTCCTAATATTTCTCCACTAATATAGGCCATGTTGCTGACAGTAGGGTGTGAGAATTCAACCAGTTTGTTTCTCCTATAATCTTGAGTCACCTTATCAATTCATCTATCCACATCATAATTCATGTCATCAGAATGTGTATTGTTAACAGCTACCACCATCGATCATTAGATTGCATAACTTATCATTAATAATACAAGTTGTTTGCAAGATTCTAGAATGCAACCAATTTTGTCCCGAATCACCTTTGGGTGACAGCATGATCTTTTGGACAACTAGCATAGTACCGTAATTCCCATTCAAAATCTCTTCACTGCTATCAGAATCATCATAAACTGGATCAGCCATGCCATAAATAGGCTCCTCTATCAACTTATTCTTTTCCATATGACTTTTTGGTTTGCCGTTATACTCATTTGCTAGATGCCCTAATTCACCATAACTAGTATGGATTAGCCAATGATTGTTGGAATCCAACCAGAAAGGTTGAAAAGAATGTTAATTTTATTGTAGAAGAGGAGAAAGAATCCACCATATTACTAGTCTATGATAAACAAATGCAAGCCAAAGAAAACATGTGGTATCTAGACAATGGTGCCAAAAATCACATTTGTGAAGATAAAGACATGTGTATAGAGCTTGATGAATCAATTAAAGGTAATGTCATCTTCGCGGATCATTCAAAGGTTTCCATCAAAAGCAAAGATACAATTCTCATTAGATTGAAAAAAGATAGTCATCAATTTATTGGTGATATTTACTATATCCTAACTGTAAAAAAACAATATATTGAGTTTGAGACAATTGTTGGAGAATGATTAAGAGATTAAGATGAAAGATCATACTTTAATTGACATTACTTGATACTCATGGAGCTATGATTGCAAAGGTAACCATGACAAAGAATAAATTTTTTTTTTTATAAACATAGATACAGATGTGCCTCAATGTTTAAAGGCATGTGTGAAATATGATTCTTGGCTTTGAAATATGAGACTTGGGCATGTAAATTTTTATAGCTTGAAGATGATGGCACAAAAAGAGATGTTAAAGGGTCTATCATTCATTATACATCCAAATTAGTTATGTGAAAGATGTTTAATGGGCAAAAATTTCCACAAGAGTTTTCCAAAGGAGTCTACATCTAGAGCAAATCAACCCTACAAAAGATACATGCAAATATATGTGGTCTTATTCAACCATGCTCATTCGGTAAAAATCTATATTTTCTACTTTGTATTGATGATTATAGTAGAAGAACATGAGTATATTTTTTAAAATAAAAATCTAATGTATTCAATTATTATAAAAAGTTTAAGGCATTAGTTGAAAAAGAAAATGGTTATTCTGTAAAATCACTTAAGACAGATAGGGGGTGAATTTAGTTCTAATGAGTTTAATGATTTTTTATGAAGATCACTATAACAAAATGGCATGGTGGAAAGAAAGAACATGAGCAATCTTAACATGGTAAGAAGTATGCTCAAAACCAAGAAGATGTTAAAAGAGTTTTGAGCTGAAGCTATAGATTGTGTTGTTTGCTTGTCAAATAGGTGTCTTACAAAAGGTTTGAATGACATGACTCCATAAGACGCATGAAATGAAAAAAAACACATTGACACAAGATTTCATTACCTATAAGATTGCATTATAAACAAGGAAGTTGAAGCAAGCATGTAAAGACTCAAGATCAAATCGCAGATATTTTCACAAAGCCACTCGAATATGATGTTTTTGCCAAGATGAGAGATATGTTGGAAGTTATAATGAAATCAAGTTTAAAGAGGATGTTAAAAGTAAATCAGATTTTGATTTTTCTGAAAAATAGAAAAAACAGTTTACCAGTTGGGAATTGGTCGATCATTCAGAAACAGTACTAGTTAAATCGGCAAAATATGTTTCCTGTTTAGATTAGATTTTTCTTTGAGTAGTTTAATTCCTTATTTTTCTAGGACTTGAGACTTATAAATAAATTTGTAATCAGAAATATAATTAATAGGTGTTAAGAGGAATACACAAGAGAAAATACACTTAATAAGATTGCCTCAAATATCTTCTTCATGTTATTTAGTTTTGCTTATTGCATTGTTTCCATGAAATCCTACCACACTAGTTTTTCTTCCAAGAGGAGAAGGGTTCGATTTTCCAACCCATGTCTCAACAACTTTCCTTTTATCAACACAGCTGGGATTAACTTCGAAGCACGGTTCTTCCGTGACTTTCATGGAGAAGGCTGAGCATTTAATTTCAACATGAGTAGTTCTAGCAATGAAATCCCTCAGGGCAGTAACAATTAGAATTCTACCAGCATCAAACTTAAGCTTCTTGAATGTTGAATGGTATATCGTAATGTATCTACCAGATAAGAGCTGATAAATTGGAAAATATCTATGTCCCAAACATGAAGAGGAACACCCTCAACACGAAACAAAACAAAACGTTCAGTGGCAATAAGGTCAGGTTCCCATGGTTTCACCACATCAAACCACTAAGAAAGCCATTCACACCTTTCATCTATCATACCATGCAATAGACTACAACTACCAAAGGTGAGCAAAACAGCATTACCTCCCATGGGTCTTGGAAGACAACAGGAGACTCCTTCCATGGAGAAATACTCATGAAGATTCGGGATGGTCTCAGGTGATCTAGCATATGCAACTGCACTACGAGATGACCACTCCATATTTCCCTCAACCACATCAAACGTCAGGTTTTGATTGAAGTCGTTATACGCAGGAGAAGACTTATCATCACCCAAAACCGATTGTTTCTTGTCTCTTCCCCTTCTAAGCACCTCCACGAAGGAGCTGTGGCCGCTGAAAGAGTCTACGTAGGGAAGGTTGCTCTTATTTTGTACGTGCCAATCCATAACATATTGAGATCCTTGAGTAGCTGTTCTCCATTGTTTTCGTCTTCAAAACGGACAAAGCCAAATCTCTATTGTAAACGATTAAGTTTGTTGGGTACATCAACGTCCTATACTTAACCAAGCCAAGAGAGTATTTTTTTTAAAATTTTCAGCCCTCCAGTACTGGGGAGGGAACCTCCCAAAGTAGATATAAATAAGGATAAATGGACGAGGGTTGAGGTTGTTTTTAGTGGACAGGTGAGGATTGAATCTGATGAGGAATGATTTGGTAGAGGTTTCAGGAAGGAGAGGGCGGGGAAGGGGCAGGGAGCACACTATTCTACTCTTGGTCTTGGTCATGTCCACTTGTAAGATTTGTTTTTCTTCCCCGACGTAGCTTGTTTGGAAGGCTTATTAACCATCCCACTTATAGGAAAATAACTGATCGACTCCTTGAAGATTGTGAATTTGGGATCTTAGTATTTCGCCGCGGATTGCAATGAGCAAAGAATAAATTTGAAGAAAAAGAATCACTTGGCTCAATTTGTCAATTTGAAATTCGCCAATTGGCCAACTGAGAAAGTTATACATATAAATGGATGTAGACTAGCTTCATAATCTGATAAATTTATTACGTAATTCAATAATTTCGATTTATTTAGTTCTTGTATAACAAGAAAGACATATTCCTTATTATGTAACCCAAAATTCAAAAAAAGAAAAGAAAAGAAAGGTGTGCTCCAAAAATTACTAGATTAGATGAGTGAGCATATAATATTTAATTCATCATTTTTAAAACTTTAAGCATGCAATAAAATATATTATGACAAACTTACAATCAAAATTAAAAACTAGCATGCATACTAAGCATGTATTAAAAAAACATAAGAAATTAAAAATTGATCCTAACATGCATACTAATAAATTAGATTAAAAAAAGATTAAAAAAATTAAAGAATAATATTTACTTGTTGAAACATTTTAAAAATTGATGAGGATTTGTTGTTGTCAATAATAAATCTTTTATCCTTAAAATTTTATTACTCCTCACTTGATTTAAAGGATAATTGTAATAAGCGTCTAAAGATTTCAACACCTTCTTCTTCATATGCCTTTTTAAATAAGATCTACAAATCTAAGGTAATGTAACTCAAATATCTCTTCTCAACAAAGATGAATCTAAGCTTTAAATTTATTAGAGAAACCAAAGCTTAAACATAGGTTTTTTTAAATAAATAAAAAAACAGAGAGAGAAAACACTTAAAATATAAGGTTAGGAAGAGTCTAAAAATTATGAAAAAACAAAGGAAAGAAATCTTCCTTCACCTCTTTTTCTTATAGTGGATTTTAGAATCAAAACTGATAAAAAAATAATTATGATAATTAACAGAATTAATTTTCATCATTGTCAGCTTTAATTACCTGCTATAAAATCAGAATTAAAAACCAATATTTTACCATTAAAATCTAAAGTTTTTGAGATGAAAATATAGTTCATGTTTGATAAAAACCTTATGGAATAAAACTGATCATATTCATGGATCGGACTGGACAATACAATAAGATAGCAAAATATAATTCTTTATAGGCCAAAAAATTATTTATAATAAACTTAAATTTAGTATCAAAATAGGTTAGAAAAAAAATTAAAATCAAGATCTCAGGATCATAATTGAGCCCGAGTTGAACATGTGTGTGTAGATGAAAACTCATACTACCTTGCTTAAGTTTATTATGACTTTCAACTTTTTATTAAATAAACTACAAGACAAACTTGAATTTTTTTCTATATGAAACAAAAAGTTATGGATTTAGCAACAAACATGCTAAATAAGGATTTTTTAAATTAATTTATCATTCACCTATTATTTATTTTATTCATCTTAATATTTTATAATAAATAACTTATATATATATATATATATATATATATATATATATAGAGAGAGAGAGAGAGAGAGAGAGAGAGAGAGAGAGAAATTTTTAACTCTAAAAATGAATGGAACCACTTTAAATTTATTGTACATTAACTACGTTTTTTCTAAAATAAATTAAAACGAAATGATTATTCAGCTACAAAATCATATCGCTTGTTTGACATTTTCCACCAAACAATTCTGCAATGGAAATTCGAGTTCATGGAAATTCTGCATGTATAGCAATGGAAATTCATATTTACTACATATAACTTGCTAAATGACTATCTTATCCTTGGTGATTGTAAAATCTTTCCCCTTTGACATTTGTAGAAAATATTAGAGACAACTAATGGATTGTCGATATTGATTGCAATTTCTTAAGATTAAGAAATTGAGAAGCAGAAAGATTAAGAAACAAAAAATTAACACCATTTTTAAACTTTGTAGCACCAATTAACAAATAGTATATTGAATGCAATAATACATGGAGTATATTGGTTGATAAGAATTAAACCTTTCCAATCAAATCCCATATGAAAATCTTCCTTTATTCCCACTAAACAGAACAATCCCAAGTATATATGCTATGAAGAGAAAAAATAAATCTATATTTATCTAGCATCTCATGTAGACAATCAAACCAATCCTCAGTGACTTGGAGGACTACTCTTCAGCCTCCTCAAACGTTTTTCTCTTCCTGGAATTTGATACACACACTGAAACAGAAGGAGCTAATGTAGCAATAGAACAATTCCCTTCACCTAAACTTGATACGGCAGAGTTTTTGAAGAGGTGAGTAATGTCATCAAGAGGTCGCCTAACCCTTCTTTTAAAGGTTTTCTTGGTTGGTGGCACATTTGCCAGAAATGGGGTGGCCTGATTTACAGAGAGTGGAGGGATATTTTCTTTGTTGCTGCTGCTGCTGCTGTTGAGGTCACAAACATTTATGGACTCCATTTCGTAAAATTTTGAGAGGGATATTGAGGGATGGTATACTAATTGGTGAGATGGAGAGGCTAAAGAGGAAGTGAATATTTATCTATACCAATGAGTTCATTTTGGAGGGATGATAAAAATTTGATGGCTTCAAAGTCTTGTCAAATTTAAGAATTTTGGAATTTTTGAGTTTTAGATTCAACTTTCAAGGAGGGAGTCAGAAATTCATTTCATGGTTTCAAGTCAAAAATTGTGGAGGGAGGGAGGGAGGGAGGGGAGACATTTTTTTAATTTTAAGGTGCCAAAGTGGGAGAAGTTCCCGGTACTAGTTGAAAATTTGTAGCCTTTTAGGAGCTGAGTTGGAGGAGCCGAAAAGAAAGAACAGTGAAAGTGAGATATTCAATGTGGCCAGGCAACAAGTTTAAAAGATCCAAGCAGTGTGAAAAATCTTCCAAATCGGCTTGCAAGCCTGTTTTGGCATCAGCCCAGTTTTAATGCTTCCATGGAATTTGAAAGGAAAAAGAGCCTCATAGGAACCCAGGGAAACCAAATTTTCAGCCCAATGATCACGGACTTTTGGAGATAGTTTCATTTCTCCCTTGGGTGCCTAGTGCACATTAAATCTACTATAATAAATAATGTATTTTTTTATTTTTTAAAATTTTTTTTAATATCATTATATCAAAATAATCTACAAATATATAAAAAAATTATTTGAAATAAAAAAAATTATTTTTTTTACAGTGAGCCAACGCCCAGACCCCCTCTATTAATTCCCCCTTACAACCACCTTCCAAGCAACCTTATATATTCTCTTCACACTAGAATCTCCAGACCACAAAAACCTTGTCTTGAACGAATTAATAACTCTAGCAACTTCCTTTGCCATAAGAAAGACTGACATGTAATCTAAGGGAAGGGAGGACAATACAATTTTAATAAGACAAACTTTTCTTGCCATGCTCAGTAATCTTCCTTTCCATAGCCCTAGTCCTGTATGGAAGTTGTTTATCACAGGTTTTCTTTTTTAGTTGGCCCCCAAAGAAAGTCCTGAATATCGGATAGAAAGTGTCATATTTGCAATATATTGCTCTTTCCATTCCTACCATAAACTCATCATCTATGTTAATGCCAGCTAGGAACTTTTATGAAAGTTAATCTTTGGACTTAAATCACTTTAAACCACCTCAAAATCCTCTTAGCATGACTATTAAAGGCTACGCTAGATCCAACCTATAAAAAATAAAAATAGAAATTGTTAAGGCTGAGCTTGGACCTCAGACCCACCTGACTCTATTTTTTTTTGGGCTAAGAGTGTGTTTGGAAAAACTTTTATGCCATTTCCTTTTAATTTTATTCTTTTTTATGTTGATATATAGCCAAACAAGTATTTTTAGATATCAAAAAATTCTGAAAAAATCTAGGGACCCTCTTTGATTTATTTGTAGGTCCCTCACATATTTTTTGATGACTTTACTGAGTATTTGGATTGCAAACTTATTTTGTGAAATACGAATCTAATATGCAATACATATCTATCTTTTATATTTTTTGAAAAAAATAAAAACATCAATAAAATTGCATATGATATTTCATCGGTTATATGGTAAACATCCTGAGGGAAATACCAATGGGATAAAATGGGTAAATTATTTTTTGACGCACTTTTTATGTTTCTAAATTTATCAATAAATTTATTACCAACAGACTCGCCGACATAACATAAATTATTGATGAGAGTTTTACTGATGAATTGTTTTTGTCTGTGAGTCTGTCGGTAAAATGTTTATTGATGAACTGTAAGTGTAAATACCAGTAAAACTATACAATCTAATAGTAAATGTAAGAATCAATTCCCAAAAAAGGAAAACTATCTAAATATCAAATGGAGTAACTTGCGTGAACTAGAAGCTCTAGCCAGTATGTATTCTAGTTCATGTCCTGTCTCTATTATCCATTATAATGTGACACCTTGACGGATACAGCTCAAGATGGAAAGAGACAGAGAGAGAAGGGCATGCCATTGGCAATTAAAGGAGCGAATGACTTTCCGATGGGATTGCTCTCATGGTTCACACATAACTTTCACTTTCATGAAATGATCACATACAAAAAAAGTTAGATAAATTATAATAGGTGATTGGCTAAGCAGTGACCTCATTGGTTTACGGACCAATTTTATTTGATTGAGAAGATTGAATTTAATTTTAACTCCTCAAGTTCTTGAGTCTGAAAATATCACTTGATTATGATATTAAAAATGAAATGAAACTAACCTGGTATAGCTCGGTTAGGTTCTGAGCTAGTTTGGTTCCTAAAAATCACTAGTTCGAGTGCTATAAATCTCAGGATCATTGGAAATATACATAGTCGTTAATTTTAGGATCTCGGAGAATTAGTCGAAATGCGAGTAAACTGACCCGAACACCCATGGTTATAAAAAAAAATGAAATGAAACATTTTTTTAGAATTGGCTGAATTTAAAATCTTCAGATTTGAATTCGCTGAATCAATATGCCCACCTTACATTTTATCTATAAAATTATTTTGGAAAAAAAGAATATAAAATGGTTTGAAGATATATTGTAGTGTCGAATAAAAAAAATAAAATTCTATCCAAGTAATTCTCAAGCATGTGAACAGATTCAATATTCTTTAACAATCTACGTGTTTGCAAAGTTTACTGGTATAATCTTCTTTCCAAAAAGTCTGGGGGCCCTCATGATCGTATGACACTCCATAAAATTATTTTATCATCATTTTAATGCTTGCTTTTAGCAGAAGTCTTTCGACTTGCCTAGTTGTATGCGTAGGTTGTCTGTACTTTTCCTCCTTACGTTTTGTGATCTTGAAAATTTCTGAACTTCTCACATATATGAAACGGCGATGACTTTTTTTCTTTGCCCACAATAAAAGATTGGTGTAGAAAAGAGACTTTAGTTAGTTTGAAAGGAACTAGAGAATGTTGGAAAGTTTTAACTAAAAAGCACTCAAAAGAAAACCAATTTCATGCATGGTGGAGAGTCTTGACGCAGACAACCCCTCTTGCTCCACTTGCTTAAGTCATCGTCACCACTGTACAGTGTATTGCCCTACCATTAGCATATTTGCTGTGATCTCAGATCCCGCAGCTTCCATATTTAATTGCAAAACATTCAATTTTTCTTTTCTCTAGGGTTTTGGAGTTGGGGCCAGTGTGTGTCTCAGTAATTACTATCGTTATTACTGTCAATCCTGCCTGATTCTTGTATTTTCCAATATTTTTAAGGTCGGTATATTATATTGCTAGCTAATGTAATGGTAAATATTGTGACAATATAAATCTTCTAGTAGGTGACTATGTGGTAAGATTTTGGAATTAAGAAGTTTGTTTATTTTGTGGTCTCAAGTTCAAACCATGTAGTTGCTAATATGATGATCACTAGAGATTTATACGGTCGTTAATTTCAGATCTCGTAGGATTAGTCGAGACACGCTTAAGTTGGTCTGGACATCTATATTAATAAATAAAAAAATTATGACAGTATGATCATATTGTTTTGAGTGGCCTTAATTTAGATTCCGAACAAAAACGAGAGAATGGATCGGATTCCGCTAATACTTACAAGAAGGTGAGACAAGGCCAAAGAGAGGATTAAGACCTCGTTTCTGTAATCTATTTATTAAAAATAATGTATAAGAAAGAATGCAATAACAATGTTTTGTATGAGTGTGATGTAGTTTTTTTGTAAAGTTTTATTTTAATCGTTGAGTTTCTTTTAAATATTTTAGATCTTATATTTTATTTTTATTAATAAATTGGTCTTTATTTAAAAGTTTTTAATTTGTCCTTGTGTTTTTCTAAAATTATAGTTTACTTCTTGTGATAAAAAAAAATTCCATTGACAATTTGGTCCCTTCATGATTACTCTTGACCATGTAATGATTCATTACATGATTATCATTATTTTAACTAGCTTTTAGGCATATGCGTTGCACATGGATTACTCAAACATTTCTATGACTCTAAATTTATGAATTATATTAAAAATATTAAAACAAAACATAACATCCACAATTTAAATATTAAAAAAATATTCAAAGTTTTTCTTTATTTATAATGGCTAAATAATATTATAATAATGATAGATGTTTATTTTACTATAGAAGGATTTTTTGTTTAATGTATGTTTAAAATAAAAGGTTCTTTTATAATAGTGTTCCAAAAAAAACGTTTATGGTGCTATAAAACGAAAAGTTCTTATGGCATGTGGAAAAAAAATAATAAATTATGTACAAATGATGTATTGAATATGTTATATAAAAATTATTTAGAAAAAAAAAAAGAATATAGAAATCATGGTATAATAATAAAAATGAAAAAACAAATATTTAAAAAAGTGAAAAAAAAGGTACATAGCAAAAAAAATATTCAAAAAATTGTATTAGAAATATAAGAAACTTGCATGTATTAAATAAATATATAGTGTCATTTAAATAATTTAAGGATATTATATTTTTAAAATAATATTTAAAAGTATTATAGTCAAACAAAAGCTTTCATAGAGTATATATAGACGTTTTGGATGGTTGTAAGACTATGAATCATCATAATTGTAATTGTAAATTACATTATAATTTTGAAAATTACACAACCAATGAACCATTATTTTATATGATCCATTGCTTGCATCCAATTAAACATATCATAAGGTTAGAAATAAGGTGTTCTTCTTTCCTTGCACTTCACAAGAGTTTAAAGTAGTGTTTGCCAATGTGATAAAAATTTAAATTTTATTTTTATTTAAATTTATTATTTTATATTTTTAGATCATTTTAATTTACTAAAATAAAAAATAAATTTTTATAAAACAACATTATTTTGATAATCACCACCAAAATATTAAACACTACCTAAAAAGAATTGTCTAGTACATACAAATTCTCATTCGATGTTTGCCCAAGACTTGTCTCCCTAGTTTTATCTCTCGAATATTTTTTTTCCACAACAGTTCATTAATTAATTAATATGTAAGATAAATGAAATATGCCAACATATATAATCTTTACAGAAATTAATAAAATATATGAATTATCATAAGTGATTAAGTGTTCAAACTATTGTTTAATAATATTTGGTGCCATTCAAAAAAAGAAAAGAAAAGGTCTTTTAGTCTCTACTAATACTTTAGATTTTCTTTATGAGTGTGAATGATACGACTTTATGTAATATTTATATGAACAGATTAGAGACCTTTTTTTTCCTTCTAAATTTTAATTATACTTCATCTATCATAAATGAGTCTATCTCAATATATATATATATATAACTTGGAGCCTGAAGCCCCAGGGCTGCAAGAGCACCGGAGACAGCAAAAACCAAAAGAAAAACAGAGAAGCCGCAAGAGAGGGACTACACCCAAGGAAGTAGCGAGTAAACAAGGAAAAACTAGCAACCTGAGAGCTATCTTCGAGCAAAACAGGAACAGCAGCACCTCTACTAAAAGAAAAAAGACCATCCAAAAACTGCACCCCATAATTATAAGGGCACTTGGTCGAGAGAGAACCACAACCACAGGACCTCTTGCAATGTAGCAGATGGTAACTAAAAAAAAAACAGGGGAATACAAGATACAAACAAGCAAGCAGACCAGTGTACAAGCAAAAACCTAGACTGCCCCGAAACTGCATAAAACACTCCCTCACACCACTCAACCCAGAAGAGCTCTCAAATACACCCTAGGAACAGAACCAAGGCCAAGGGAGCCCCAAAACAAACCTAGCCCTAGGACTAACCAATACTCCAAACCCAAACCACCCCAAACCAAGAGACTCAACACACGCACTCAGGGAGACCCAACACACCCACACACCAACAGCCACTCGCACGCACCCATGGGCACACATCACACAGCTACTGGCTGAAGCTCAAGAATGGTGAAAAAACAAGCCAGATGTTGTCTGTGGCCTGACCAAACAAGCTCCTAAACTAAACCACAAGGCTTTCACTACTGGAACATCAATAGCAGAAGCCACCAAAAATCAATTCACTACAGTCTAGGACGATATCCATTCATGGTTTCTATATAGATCAGCACTTGTATGCCAGAATAAATCATTCAGATTCTTGATCAACCCTACAAAAAAATAGAATAGATGCCACATAACATCCTCTCAAATATATGATGTTTTTTTTTTTTTTGTCAAAAAACTATCTCAATTTAATAATTTAAATTATTAGATGGAATTCTAATATATGATTTATATTGTTCTCTAGCATATCCTTTCAAATAAAAATTCTTTGGACTTGAAATTTGAATAAATTTATACTACTTTGTGCTTAATTTTTATCAAATAAATGAAGATGATGAGATTTACACTCGTGACCGCTTAGTTACCAAGACTCTAATACCATGTCAAAAAATCATTTAAACCCAATAACTTAAACTATTAGGTGAAATCCCAAGATATTATTTATATTACTCTCTAACATTCCTCAAACAACAATTTGTTCTTGGTATTTCAAAGAGCCGAAACTATGTTGAAAATAAAGTCACACCAAACAGATATTTTAAACTAACAGTGATTATCCTGCAAAAGATTTTGCCATTAACATTGAAGGTCATTCAGGTCATAAGGTATTACACAGTTCAAGTTTCCCAATGCTACAATTTTATTTCAAAATTTCCAAGCCGCGGGGCAATGCATGAAAGTGTGGGAGACAATTTCAGAACGCTGATAACAAAAACGGAAACTACATAATCTCACAACTAGCTAATCGTTTACATGATTTACCCTACATTTCACATCAATTAAGAACACAGTTCTTTTCATGTCAAAATTGTCATCGTCTGATGTAAAATCTTTCAAAGTAAATCTGCTTCCAAACTATGGTTATTTCATTTCGTCTGAATGGTAAAAGATGGGATCACACAATCATTTACCTTCAAATCTTCACTTCCAGTGCATGCATTATATGATAGCAACTAGACATCATAACTCAGCACACCAAATGCCTTCTCCCTTGCCCATGTTCTAAACTTAAGGCTCCTCACAATAACAAACAACAGAAACAACTACAATAATCATAACTAAAGAGTGATGTCTTTTTCCTTTTTGTTACTGGAAATGATATTTTG
>Ga0307515_10014404_pt1 | contig 14662 bp, 8 predicted proteins | sample 17_EM_MG_FD_194513 | JGI IMG/M metagenome (GOLD analysis project Ga0307515, IMG submission 194513) | Populus trichocarpa ectomycorrhiza microbial communities from riparian zone in the Pacific Northwest, United States - 17_EM | ecosystem: Host-associated > Plants > Roots > Unclassified | place... | reverse complement strand
AAACCCCGGGGGGGGGAACGTAACAGGAACAGGGGGTAGTAGTACAACCGGAATAGGGACAAGGATAAGGTAATAGGCTAAATCCAACCTGAATCGACAATAACGTTATCGTTGAGACTACTGACCCTTAGTGCTCTGGCTAATCCAAAAGGGGTGTTCTCAAACTTACTATGGTATCCGGCGAAAGACTGTACACTGTCGGTGCGTTGCGGGGGTTCCTTGCAGAGCATTTTACACCAATAAGAAATCCGGTTTGCATAGAAAACATGAACCTTCTTAATTGTCCTCCTTTTTCACCCGCCGGAAAAGTGAATTAAAGATAAGCCGCAAGCCACCCAACCCCCCTGCAACGCACCGACAATGTACAATACTTTCGCCAGACACCATAGTACTGAATATCCTCCTCGAACTCTGACGGTATAAACCTGCCTAATTGTAAACCGGTCGAACCACTAGCCCACTTAGTCTCCTCTTCTCCCTACCTTTAACCCGCACCACCCTCCCTTCCTCTCCGGTACCTTCTCCCTTTCCCTATTATTAACCACTAAATTAGCCCCAAGACCCACATAGCTCTCCCCAACCTTCACTTTATCTAACCTCCTCCCCGCCGTTCTTGCCGTCCTCGCCAACTCCCTATCTCCATCGCCCATATCCCGCGCCACGCCCAAATCGCCCCAAAATAAGCGTCCCTCCACCTCCCCACCCCAACTACTCACCAACCTCCCCAACCGCCCTAAGTCCCCAAACGCCACCGGCTGCGTCCCCCGCGGCTGCCACCTCGCCAGCGCATCCACGCACCCTGCCAAGATCCCCACCAGCAGCGCCAGCGCCCCCAGCGGCAGCACCGCCACGAACACGAACAAATTGCACGATACCGCGAACCCGAAGACACAGTTTGCGAGCGCCTTGAACGCGGACAGCACCCACATCTCCCAGCACGTCAGCGCGTCGTGCACAAACGAGTCCTGCGCGTCGAACCGCGCGCCGCTGCGCTGCGACGCGCGGCGCCACACTTTCTCGTCCCGCACGATCGCTACGACGGCTTCGGCGCCGTGCAGGTCGAGTGTGAGAAGGGCTTGTGCGGCGACTTGAATGAGCAGCCCGACATAGTCTTGGCGCGCGTCATATGGGTTGCCGCGCGGGAGGTAGTAGGGCACAGAGAGCTGGCCGAGGGCTTGGAAGTAGGAGGTGACGTCCGCACGGCCGGTTTGGCTGATAACGTAGGCCCTATTTAGCCGGCCGGCGCGGTAGGCGATGAGGGCGGTTGTGGCGGTGCAGGCAAGTAGGATCAACGTGAAGAGGTAGAGCAGCCGTGTGGTGGCGCGGATGGAGGGGATGATGGTCAGGGCGGAAGGCTGGGTGGGTTGGGCCAGGGTTGGCTGTTCTAGGGATGAATCCAGGGGGGGCAGATTGGGGGTGGGGAGGAGCGCGCAGGCTTTGGCGTTAGTGAAGGGGTTGCAGCTCCAGGTTTCCACGGCGCGGCTGGAGAGGAGGCAGGAGGTGGAGATGGCTGCTTGGATCAACAATCCGATGCCGAGACCTACGACGGCCCAGCCATTAATGTCAAGACCGTATCGATCGCCATCTACTTTCTCAGCGGTAACGCCAATTCTGCCGTCCGAGACGCCACGAATGTAGATGTTGAAGGTAAGGAGTGAGGTGGCACCGTAGCTGAGCGCCAGGGAGAGTGCTGACAGGACGTTCCCAAACCACCGGTTCGCGTAAGGGGAGTCAGAGGATCTGGCACAGCTAAAGAGCCGTGGGTTGGAGTTGTACTGGAGGCGGCTCTCGCGCCATAAATTCCACCGTAGAGTCGTAGAGTGGATGAAGTTCATTCCATCGAGGATGGCCGTTAAGACGATATTAAGCAGGAAGGAAATCAAAAAGACAAGTGCTCGTGGGAGACAGTAGACTCGGTGGCCTTGGATGTAGAGAAGCGGCAGGTCCAGTTGTGGGAAGGGGTAATCCACCATGCCCATATTCATAACCCTATCGACGAGCCAGCTAGGAAGTGGGGGGTTGCTGGTAGCCACGATGCAAGTACCCGTGGTGAGAGAAGCGATGCCTAGGACCCAACCGAGACATAGACAAGCTAAACTAATGTTCCGAGTAGTTAGATCTCGGTAGATAGTCGCTCTGCCCAATTCCTCGTCCTGGTCGGCTTGAAGGACCGGCTCTACTGAGGAAGGAGAGCAACCAGTCTCAATCTTGACGGTCAGGTCAGGCACGGGCCTTTCGAGAACGGAGAACAGAGACATCTGCCAAGAAGACAGTATAGAGAGACGGGAATAGCGCTGACGGGAGGATGCCACGCTCTCAGAATCTGGGTAAGGCGAGCACAGAAGACGTGAGCTTTGTGGGTCCCTATTGGTCGAGAGCGAGACCTCCTCCAATGCCGAAGCCGTCGAGGAATTGAAGACGGAGCTAATCGAAAGAATAGTAGGTTTCTGCCAGCGTGCTGAATATAGCCGTTACGCGTGAAACAGCAGTAGAAGGACCACCCTCTCGGCTTCGGGACAATAATACAGGGAAGCGACTGATATTCTGTGAAGATACTAATTCTGTGGCGTCCGTCCAACCAGTTGGGGATGCTTATTAAGAATTGAGATTGACTGCAGCTAGTGCTCAAGGGAATTAGAGAAAATTAAATTCAAGTTACTAGACGCATGAAGGGGTTAAATAAGATACGCAGAAGCAAGTGACTTCAATATCTCTACCCCTTAAATAGATATTAGAAATAGGAAGATGATAAGACATTGTGAATGACTCAGGGATGTTCAACCGTCACCCAATCACAATTTCTGCATTCCCGTTGCCTCCTCCGCCCTCCTGCAGCTTAAAGGGCGTGTCCCTGGAAGAGGAAGATAAAAGCCTTTACCGTCATAGATCAATTCGTCGTGACGTAAGCACAGCTACAACCGCCGAGGCAGACTTCAGAGTTTTGTGAGCTTTCGACGACCAGGTTTGTGAGCGTTGTAATATAAATTGAGGACATTCTCGTCGTGCGGTTCCTCATCCAAGCAAAATCTCATCTTCTCTCCCCAGTCTCTTTTCGAGCATTGCAAAATTCTTCTCTAGCCATCACCATCCCTCATTACCTCCAACCTACTTGCACAAGTATCCAATCCCACATCACCCACAATGCATTCCCGCACACTCATCATCACCTCCATGCTCGCAAGCGCAGCCCTAGCCAGCGACCCCCTTTGTCTGCAAGGCTGCTGCGGCATGAAGCTCCAACTAAGCTCAGCAGCCAGCCTCGCCCTCTCCTCCCTTGGTAGCGTCAGCTCCATCAGCGGCCTAGCTCCCGGGATCCACGTTCCACTGCCAGGGCTGTCCGAGATCCAGTGCTGCCCATGCCCAGAGCCCGAACCCGAGCACGAAGCCAAGATAGCAGCCAGCATGGTGCACGAAGTGCAACCGCTGGCCGCCAAACTCGGCGAAGAGCTGCAGCGGAATCAGACCGTCGCGGGGTACCAGTACGTCTGCCCTTCTGCCCCCGCCCCCCCCCCCTCTTAGACCCCTCCCAACCCAACTAATCCGCCCCTTCTCCCCACCGCAGACAACCTATCCTCCCAGCCTGCAACGACACAGCCCCGCGCCTCATAGCCATCTGTTCACCAGGCCAAGACCCGCACAACGACATCGACTGCATCCCAGCCGACTCCAGCGTTCACGGTATCAGGGGCCACAGGCCTACAAACCAACAAATAACCGTAATCGTCTGCCCACGCGGGAAGTGCTACCCGGACTGCGTGTGCGCTAGCACAGCGGGGTTGGTGAAAAGCATGGTGGACGCGCTGAAGGAGATCGGGCAGGTGCATGGGATGGTGGATGAGGGATCTGGTGTTGTTGCTGATGGCGGGTAAGTACAGCTCTTTTTTTTAATGTTTTGCTGTTTATCGATGGGGCTGACTGAGCTGGTGGGTCAGATCTGCGCACCAGGTTCCGTTGAGGAACGAGCTGTGAGGCGAATGAGCTCTGTGGGGTCGATAGAACCCCTTCTGAGGATGAACTCTGCGGTCGCTTGGAAGCGATATGGCTTGGGTGCTGGAACCCGAGAGAACGGAAATGGACTGATATACCGGGCGGGGCTGATGTGGCTGCGAAGTGTTCCGAGGTTGGGATATAGGCTAGCGCGAAGTGCTTCTTGCGTGTGGGGATGAGATCAATACATGTTTGTGTCGGGGAGAGCCTTTATAGTTTTTTATGTTTCCCTAGATGGTGGAGAGAAGCAATCAGTCATGGATGATGACTTCATACTGCCTCGTAACAGTTCGCGTGTTTTCCGTTAGGCTTTGCTTCATTAGTTCTGGTATGTATTGAGAATACCCTCTATAGCTGTTAAATAAGTAGTTGCTTTAGAAACGGTGGTATTAAAAAGAGGTTAAATGATAGAAATGCCGTGTAGAGTCTTCATAAAGTTGAGTTCAGGATAGACAGTCGTGGCAGTGTAGATCTCTACCTGAACACAAGCGAAGGTCTAGTGAGCGGGTAGTCTTGGGGCAGGCTCATCCCACAGACCCATCATGACTTAGCTTTTAGTAAGACGCGCACGGGCTACTATTGTTAGCGTATAAATAACTTTTGAATAACAAAGCACTATCTACAGGTGTAATACTCCAATATTTGACCGTCTATTTCAATAGGGTCCTTTCCCTTTTTATTACTACGCGTGCGCTTGGCCTTAGGGGACCTAATAGCAAGTATGCTAGCTTTATGAGCCTTATGCGCGTCTTTAGAAGCCCCCTATTGTAATCGCTTTAATTTTAACGGAATAATAACCTTTTTTAGCTTAGGATTACTAGGACCCTTATTAGTATTACTTAAGATTAATATAAAATTACTACGAGCTAATTGAGTATAGGTCCTTTAAGCTTTAGTACGCGCCGCTCTGCCAGATTAATAGAGTGGGAGAGGTAACGGCTCTTAAGGTAGCGGCTCTTAAGGTACTGAATAGGTTATAATAGGCTCCTTCTTACTAATATTTTGGTACTGATCGTCTAATATAGTACCTTAAAGTACCTCCGCGTTATTAAGCCACGAGTTATTATTTTCCCCTGTTTCTAAAATAACTATCTTATCCTCTAACCCCCCTAAAACTTCGTTATATAGTACCAACGGCTCATTAAATAGTTGCTGCTCGTCCTCCTTATCCTCCTTAATACCCTTATTTACTTTATTAGCCGGTTCTTTATTTTAGATTAGAAAGTGGCTAAGCTCTATACTACTACTTAGTTAAGTAGGTATATGCTTCTAGGCCTCCTCCTGCCTTTTCTTTTAGAGCTCTTATATAGCAATGTTAGCAGCACGTTTAGTAATCTTAGCGCTTATTTTGCCCCGCTGGTTAACCTTACTATACTTCTTTTTAGGTAGTGGCTGCTAGCGAGCCTTTGGAGGAACCTTAAATGGAGCGCCCTTAGGTAGTGATTAAAGCTCTACCTATCTACTTAAAATAGCCATTTAAGCTACCTTAAAGTCTTTAAATTTCTTAGCAAGCTCGCTTATTTCTTTAGTAGGAAGGTCCTTAATAATATTAAGGAGGCGGAGAACTAATAGCCAGATCCTAGTAAGAGCTTCTAGGTACTTTAGTAGAGGGTCGCCTTAAAACGCTATATTCTTAATATATTGCGGTTGCTAATCTAGAGTAGTAATTAGCTTTATCGCAATATACCAGCAAGGATAGATTAAAGCCGGTAATATAGAAAGCCTCTATATTAAGCACTAAATAAGTATATAGTGGTAGGGGAGGCTATATCGGTAGGGGTTCTTGTAGTTATAGTTATCCTGCTTCTACTTCCAATTAGCCTACTTCTGCTTTTCCTTATTTATTAAAGCTCTTACGCTACGTATAGAGTTAAAGATTCGCTAAAGCGCGTAGTATATTACTATACCGTTAATCTATACGAAGTGGTGCTAAAAGAGATCTAGGGTGATAATTTAGGGGAGGGACGTTTTGGACGTATATTTAGATTTAATTAATTCCTTATACAATATTAAAATCTACCTCTTTAGCTTAATTATAGTATCCTTAAGGCTAAATTAATAATTGGTAAAGCATTTTAATCCTTTGTTAATACCCTTACCTTATTAGCTTGCCGCTATACCTAAATTTAGAAGGTATTTGGTAAGGGAGTAAGCGGTTAAGGAAAAGTTAATATTAAAATAAGGTTTTAAGCTGGAGAGTAAGATGCTTAAAGGCATCTTAGAAATAAGCTTTACTATAGGCCGGCCTATAGTAAAGCTCGTTTCTAGGATACTTTTAAGCATTTTGCTTTTTAGCTTAAAATAAAACTTACCTAATATAGCAGGTAATCATCTGGCTCTTCTTTTTAACGTATATAGTCTAAAACTACACCTTATTGCATGGGTATAGCTTATTTAGGACTACCTTTTAATTAGCTTTAAGCTCTACTACCGTTTTGGATTTTAGGTAGGGCTAAAATAGTTCCTTTACTACCTTCCTCTCTTCTACTAAGTAGCTATACGGCCTCTTAGCCTTTATTTAAATCCCCTTATTAATCTACTTCTTTATTACCTTCGCGGCGTGCCACTAGTAGTACTAGAGAATGACTATAATTAACTGCCCTACTAATAAGGCGGCTATAAGGCCCTTACTAAAATTGGCGATAATAACTTTAGGTGGCCGTTTTTAAAGCTTCTGCTAAGCAGACTCTAGTAAAAAGGTTTAATCTAGCTAAGACTCGCTCTTAATAAACGACTGCATTGCTAGAAAAGAGGACCCTATATTAGTAACGCCAGTAATAATAGCTAATAAGAGCTTAGATTAATTGGTATTAAATATAGCGTCTATTTAGTAGCTAAAGTTAGTAATAAACCTTTGCGCTAAATCTACCTAGATAGGAAGCCAGAATATAAGCTACTAGAGACTTTGGGTAATTAAATGACCTAATTCTGGATTAATTATATAGGTATATTAAGACCGGTACTTAAATCCATACTAGTAAAGAAGCAGCTTAAGCGCGCCAAGCGCTTATGGCTGGCCCTTATTACTAGAAGGAAGGTCGCTTAATAATCTAGCTAAATTATAATATTTCTTCCTACTTATGTATAACTCCTAGATAGAAAGTTAACGCTGCGCAGTCTTATATGTCTCTCTTATTACCCTAAGGCCGTAGGCTATAGCGGCTACTTTTCTAGCTTTAGGTAAACGATCCTAGTGGGTAGTATAGGCAAGAGGATTTGCGGCGAATTTGTGTTTAGGTGCGTCCTTATCTAAAGGATTACTATACTTAGCGTAGGTAACTGTTGCCACCTATTTTTTTACGCTACTACTAGACAAAGGCAGCTTCTTCTAGGCTATACATATACTCTAGCTGCAACTCTTTTAGTGCACCTTAGTGGCCTTTTACTGCCAGTTGCTATTCTTACCGCAAAAGTCGTCTAATTTGCGCTAGTTTTAAGAGTTATTGCCGTGGTATTTATAGACGAATATTGCTACTAGTTTTTTAGCTAATAGATTATCTAAGCTAGTTGCTTTAATAACTAGAAAGCCTTTATAAAAAGAGTAGTTTTAATATTATTCTTCTACGGCGTCTAGATCCTTAAAGATCTCACTAGTATATGGCTTCTTAAGGTAGTAGGCGGGCATAGTGTTAACGACTTATTTTACTATTAGAACTAAGCTTATATCCAACTAGGGGCTTAGCTTCTACTTAGGACGTAGAATTTAGACTTCTGGTATCGGCGATTGTAGCTATAGTTTATCCGTATACTCTATTTGTTATTCTAAAGCACTAAAAGTAGTATAGCGTTAATAATAGATAGGGGAAGAGGTTCCGGGTAGTAGTAGAGGAGGAAAAGTATCGCGCAAATAAAGGTGTACTACTTCGCGATAGACTACCTAACGCCTCCGTACTATAATCTAAGATTTACGGAGCCCTAACGGACCTTATATAACCTTATCTAATTAATAAGGAATAGATTGGCTAGCTAGGGGGGTATTAAAAAGGAGGATTGGGTTACTCTAGCGATTACTAGGTGTTTAAGGCATATAGAAACTAGTTAAACTAGGTAGGGTAGAGGCAGCAGGAATAACGTGTAGATGGCTTAGCAGTACCCTAATATTAGGAAGATTAGAAAAAAAGTAATTAAAATTACTGTTGGCTATATTAAATAGCAGAAAGTTAATATAAAGAAGAAACGTTATGATTTTAAAGCAAATATATAGTATATGCACCCACCCAACTTCGGACCTTATCTTTCGGCCCTATACTTATATATACTTTATAAGCTATTTAGCGCAGGTTCTTTACATAATAGACTATTTAATTATAGCTTTAGATAAGAATTTAGACTACGTGGTTATTATTCTATTATATTATTTTAGAAGCGGTATATATATGCTTTTTTAATGCTTTTTTAATTTTAACGATAGTGGCCCGTGCGCGTCTTACTAAAAGCTGAGTCATGATGGGTCTGTGGGATGAGCCTGCCCCGAGACTGTCCGTCTAGTGAGTGTTTAGTAATGTAAAGACGCAAATTTAGCGAATTGCTAAGTATTACTAGGCAGCTTTACTGTTTCTCTGCTACTAGAGTGGCAAAGGATTCGAATAACGAATTTACTATTAAATATTACAGTTCGAAAGATGGGCATTGGCCTGGTATACAACGCGACAGAGTATTTCTTCCTATTTAGCCGAGATGCAATATCCTCAGACTGTCATGTCTGTACAGCGAGAGGCTTATTTAATGTTGATGGCAGATTTCTTGCAATCAAATACCCAATAATAAGGCTCTATACTAGAAGCCTCAAAGAGCGGTGATGAACCATCCCATCCACGATTACAGGAGAACCACCCAATCCTCCGATAGTCTTCAGACGTAAGAGAAAGCACTAGCCCTTCAATAGCTTTGGCCCAGCCAGCATTTTGCGGTATGTACTCCATGAGAGGCATGCACTAATAGGTTACCTGGTAGCTAGCAGATGTTTCGTAGTTCTCCTCCACTTGCATATGCTCGTCTACCGTATCAAGCCTGGCATAGGCTGGTTCTGATGCTGCGCGGTTAGGAAAGCACGGAAGGCATTTGTAAGTATTTATACTATCTTTTTCCAGATTAACTTGTTGAAGATGTCCTTGTATTCTCAGGGTCCACTCTCTAATCTGACCAAATGGCACTTTTTCATCCAACGGTGTTGTCCAGCATTCACAGACCTCCACGCCGCGGGCAATGACGCGGGCTTCTCCATGGAATAAGCTGAGCTCTATAGACCCATCCACTGATAGCCACGACCAAGTAGGGCAAGACAATTGAGCAGGTCTGCTGCAGTCCGACTTTACGACCTTCCAGACTAGATGCCGAACAAGCCATCTGCTCCAGATCCCAGCAACGTAATCAGCTGCGACGTAGGGCTGAAATGCTGTGACCAAGCCAGAGAGTGCTGGAAGTCTATCCGTGACTTGAGTGAGCCTCCGGCTCGAATACTCCTCCATGACACCTTTCCAGATTAATTCAAGGTTCCTCAGCTGGTCATTGCGACGGGCTTCATCATTGTCATCATGACTAAAAGTGTTGGGTGGAGACAGTAGCTCATGCATCTTTTTCCATTCGCCTCGAGAGGAGCGGATGCCAAAACCTGCTTCTGCTTCCGGAGTTTCCAGATACATGCGACAATACCAGAAGACTTCCAGCACGGGCCAGGTCGAAAACACCAACAGGCGGGGTGATAGTAAATGCTCTTGCATTGTCCACGCGCGTTTATGTAGTGAGGCCCGCATGTTTTCGCTGAACTGCTCGTACAAACTACAGGTGCTGACCGTGTCATCCTCCGCTCGGAATGGAAGTATAATGGGCGCCATACGCATAGGCAAAGGGTCCGCCAGATTTCTCAGAAACCCGAGCGTACAGTCGCTGGGGCCGGCCGCGGATATTGTAATGTAGGCATCTTGATAAATCTTCTCCATCTTTGCAATCTCGACGGCTTTATCATCTTCGCTATCCTGCAATATACAGAGAGAATCAACCCAGAGATAACGTAATTTAAGTCTGCGAGTGACCTCAATGGCGTCCTGAATGGTTTGAGGAAGTCCATTCATGGAGATACCTAAGATATGCTGGTTCAACGTATTCGTGGTCGTAGTCAGCGCTTGCGCCATTCCCCAGCAATAACTAAGCACCGCATATGGGGCACGGCCTTGGGACATGACCAGCCTCGGATTATCTGAAGTCACATCAATGACTCTAGTGGGAAGGAGTGATTCCGTTAGAGTGGCACAGCCGCTATGATCGTGGTCGCAAGCCTGTACGTTTTTTCCGAATTAACGTCATGGGTTTGCCTTACAGTCAACGGTGTATCATCTTGGAACCCTATATAATGTGAATCTGACCTGTAGAGGATTACAGCCGAGCCTGATGACCTACCACGAGCTATGGATGTCTTAAATACGATTGTGTCAAAACTTCCGTAATTGTATGGGGAGACGCGAACTGTGTTATTGATGTTCAACAGATAGCCAATCGTGAGGCAGATTTCATCCTCTAATTCGCGGTTGGGGTCGGTGCACAGATCGAGTTCGTAAATTGCCCTCTTGAATCTGTCATTGAATCTTTGGCAGAGGTGACAGCCTTGGCGCAGGGACTTGTCAAATTCTGCCCGAGTCTTTCGCCATTTGAACGGCTCCTGGATAAGTTTGCCGGGCAGAGGATGCACAAGTAGATTGGACATCACCGCACGGCATGTGGAACAAGTGCTCTGAGCTGCTGCTAGCGTAGCACTCGTTTGTTCCGGGTTGGACGCGCGAGGTTCCATTAGCGTTGACGCGCCGAAGTACCGTGGTGTTGTGGCTCACTCAAGGACAGCTATTTGCTTGATTCAGACAGTGGTCTCACACAGCAGGCCGCGAAGGAGATACTGCATATTATAGACAGTATGATATAAGATAGATTCAACAACACTGAGCCTGAGAGACGTAGTGGGAAGGGGGATATGAGCAGCTTCGATTGAGAGCTTTTAAAATGTGTAGAAGGCCACAAGGCAACAACCAAGTCGGGCGAATAAGCCGCATTATTTGTTGTTCGCCCTCAGCTCATTGGCCTGATTTGTGTGGTCTTGCAGGTGGTTTGCAGCGCTGTTGGGATACTGTTGTCCAATCTGACGCTTCATTATGGTTTTCTTACTGCCCATTTTCCACGTTAAACGCGCCTTATTGTTAACGTAACCCCCTACCGTTAGCTAGTAAGTTGAAGCCGACGTCACCCCGCTATTTGCCCTATTTTAACGCGTTTCCTAGTGCCCGCGAAAAAGGCCGTGAAGTAGGCCTTAAAGTCAACGCCAGTAACAGCTCCTCTAGCTAGCAGTACTCGCTCTATTAGCAATAGTTAGGTGCCACTAACGGCTTCGTTAGTAATATAGCTAGCTAGCTCTATAAGTTTAAAATATACTATAGGTAGTAAAAGGCTACTATAGTAGCGAACGCCCTAATAGACCTAGTAAGAGGCTTTATGCGTATATAAAGGATTATAAACTAGGTAAAATGGGGTGTTTTCTATAGTAATTTAATATTAGACGATTTCCTAGTAAATGCCTATAGCAATATTAAAGGCCGCAGTTAACTCCCCTAGCCCTTAACCTTAATACTACGCTTAAATTACTCTAATTAACGCCGAAAACGCTCTAGATTAGCATATTTTTTATATATTCCCTATAGTATATTAAAATTACTACTAGCAAAGGAATTGCACCTACTTTCGTAGATAGCTTGCTTAAGAAACTTACTATAATTATAGTAGAATTCTTAAGTAAATAGATGCTAGTAACGGATCTACGCCTTTAAAATGGCCTATATAAGCTTAATTAGATTAAAGCCTAGTAAGTATAATAGTAGATAGTAAAGGATATAGCCCTCCTCTTTAATAGCAGCTAGAATCCCCGCGTTAATATAAACCTTAAGGTTATCTATTACGATTACTATAATCTAATTTAGATATTATTTATAAAGCGTAGGAAATAGGTAGCTATATAGCTACCTAATAAAGTCGTTAATATTAAAATAGCCTTTATAGGCTTAGTTGCAAACCTAGCTATTAATTGTTATAGCTGCGTAAATACTCTAAGTATTGCCCCTTTAAGAATCGCCTTAATAGTACGCTTCTTTACTAACTAGAGCTCGCCCTCTTATCTACTAGCTAGTCTTTTTATTAAAATAGCCTTATAAAGGAATACTATAATATCTACTAGAAACCGCCTTCTATTATTATAATAGAGCTCCCTTAGCTATAAGTTATAACCCTACGCTATATACCTAATTACCTTTCTTACCTACCCTTTCTTTTTAAAATACGGTAAATTATAGAATAAATAACATTAAGATCGCGTTCGTAATAGAGCCAGTATTAAATTTTATTTAAATATTTCTAGCCGCCGTAGAGTTTAAGGAGGGCTTCTCTATTAGCTCTTATTAACGCCATGTTACGGAACGCGGGCAATAGCTACAAAGCGTATGTATTTGGGGAGTCTACAAGTCGTTGCGCGATCGATCGTAAGGGTTGAGGGCGTAAGGAGGTGATATACCCTCGCGTAGCTGATATAAGCTGTACGCGAGGTATACGCGAGAGCACGGGGTTCTCCTATAGAGGCCCCTACGGTCGGGTTCCGTGACACTACCCCCCCTCCTATTAAGGCGGAGCTCCGGCGACGCTATAGTTGCTATATATATATAGGGGGAAATGCTTAGGGTATCTAGAAGAAGGAATATTGTTATAGGTATAATGGGCTTATATAGGTGCTTCTGACTTAAAGCTTATAGGTTGCTACTATACAAAGGTACTAGGCTATAGAGGGGAAGGAGGCTGTTAGGGACTTGGTAAGGTATAAGGGTATTGCTAAGGCGCTAGTAGTAAGCGAGCTAATAGCGATTTTTTATCCCGGGGATAGAAAATCCTAATTAGTTAGCTTCTCCTTAGCGTCTAGAATCTAACTAATTAGACAACTTCGACCGGCGGTTAAAGTTCCTTAATATCTTATTAGAGTAGTTACGTAACGGTAATATATAACGATTTAGCTGTAACGGCTCCTATAGGGGATTAGGTACGAAATCTCTGCTTAGGCCTAGTTTCTATAGGTTTATATAGTAGAAATTGCTAATTAGATTTTTTGCGTTTTTAAAATCTTCCTATAGTTGCCATTCTGGCTGATCTATATTAAATCCTATATAGGTAGCTTTATAGTAAAGCCGCCGTCCTCTACCTTTGCTAAAGTATTTAGAGTTAATAATTCGTTTAACGGTTTACTCCTTATAGTTCTTATCTTTATTCTTATCTCGGATTAGTACTAGTAGGGGTTTAGGCTATATTTATCCTAGTAAAGGGTTAGGCTGATGAAGGTGTAGTAGCTATAGGTAAAACATAGGCTATATCCCGCGGGTGGCTAAGGTAGGCGGAAGCTCTAGTTTATATATAGCTCCTCTATTAATAACTCATTTAATCTAGTAGGGGCTAAGGTTCTTATAATCGAGTGACTTTATAGGTCTCTATATAGAGATATTACGTGTATTTAACTATACCTAGTCACCAATACATATCTTAGGTGGTGGTGTTCTATAGCGGTTGGTAAAGTAAGCTTATTTCGCTTAGGCCTAGGCCATCTCTCCTTTATAGTAGTTAAGTAGGTCTTTTATACAGTCTATATATTAATCGGTAAGTAGTATCTTAAGGCGTTTTCTATATAGCAGTTTCTTATTAATAGGCTCTAGTGGCTCTATACCGGATTATAAGTAATATCCTTTATTCGCGAAAAACGGGGTAAGTCCTGTAGTAGCTAAGACGTAGTTATTTGCTGCGAATTTACCTAGCGGAAGGTAGTCTACCCAGTCATCCTAACTATAGGCGACTACCTATTATAAGTACGCCTTTATACTAGCGTTAGCGTTTTCTAGTTATCCCGTAGTTTTATGGTAAAAGGATATAGATATCTTAACGGAGATACTAAGGCGTTAGCAGATCCGCCTCTATATATTAGAGTTAAATTATATACCTTAGTTAGACGTAATAGAGTTAGGTAACCTATATAGTCGGTAAACTTTGTAAAGGAAGGCATTAGCAACATCGCTTACGGCTACGCCTTTAGTTAGGACGTAGTGGCGTTCTTTTATAAGTCGGTATATTATTATAAGAATGTTTTTATAGGTTCGGCTATATCGTTTATAAGGCGGTAGGTTAATAATAAAATCTATAGCGATATCTGCCTATCGTCGTATAGGTACTAGTAGAGGGTATAGCAGTCTTTGGTACTTTATATAAAATACTTTAGCACGTTTATAGCTGTGGTAGGCGCTTATAAAGCGTTTAACTAAGTCTATTATTTTGGGCTAGAAGTAGTATCGGCTAAGAAGCTTATAGGTTCCTTTTTTACCTAGGTGGCCGCTTAATTGGAGGTTATAGGCTATTTAGATTAGTTGCCGTTATAGGTCTTCTAAGTTAGGGATAAATAGACGGCCTCTATAATAGAGCCTGTTCTCTTTTACTTCTAAGGCTACTATATTAATTTAGCCTAAGCTTTAGAGGTTAGTAGGCAGTTGTAAGAGTATATATATTAGGTCCCGCCGCGCTTGCGACAAGTTCGCAAGCACTCTCAGTCTTTTTGGCCGTATGGCGACGTGGAGGCGGGCCACGTTACAATTGTGCTTGCGAACTTACTGGGGCC
>Ga0307515_10014403_pt1 | contig 14663 bp, 19 predicted proteins | sample 17_EM_MG_FD_194513 | JGI IMG/M metagenome (GOLD analysis project Ga0307515, IMG submission 194513) | Populus trichocarpa ectomycorrhiza microbial communities from riparian zone in the Pacific Northwest, United States - 17_EM | ecosystem: Host-associated > Plants > Roots > Unclassified | place... | reverse complement strand
GACAATAAAACAACGGGCGATAAGTGGAACAACCCATTGTCAAATATTGATACCCTCGCGTTAATCGCGTATATCATCTTCGTGGTCCTCTCCTCCATTTTCATACTCACTCCCCTGGAGGTGATGACTACCAGGTTGACCATCCAGGTACGTTACCCCCCCCTCCACCGCTTCGATTCAGTTTCATTTTCTCTTCAAATCGTCTGAAACCAATTTTCTCTTTTCCCCCCAGCGTAATAACGAACCAGGCTTCAGCACCGTTCCGCAGGAGGAAAGCCCTGACATGGAATACGCTGGTCGGGATGAGGACGTAATCGCCCTACGTCCAGAAGACAACCCTTACGAAGGTCTCAAGCATTGTGGTGTGAGCATCCTCGAGGAGGAGGGCTACCGAGCGCTCTTCCGCGCTTGGTGGGTCACCGCCATCGGCGGTATCCTTACTGCCCTTACATAGACACAACCCGAAGGCGAATGCTTGGAATTGCACCTCTATGCGCACCTCCCTGCTCTCATCTAGCTCACATAAATGTACAATCTACGCTTTGGGGAAGAAGATATCTTTTTATTTGCTTGTTACTTCTGAGGTGCCACCTCGTCACAGAGGCACAATCCGTACATACGTACGTACGTAGAAAAAGTAAAAGGAGGACAGTAGGCAAGAAGGTAACAGTCATTCAGGGGAGTGTAGCACTGCAGGCAGTACGGGCGTGGTAAAACTAGATCCGTGGGGTCGGTGTGGTGTGGTGTGGTGGGGTCGGTGCAAGTACAGGACTGGGACAAGAATGGATACACGATAGAGCACGAACAAGAAGAACAGATGACGAGATGGTGGTATGCGTCGCGGTAGTGATAGGGTGAGGTGTCATCATGGAGGAAAGAGGAAAAGGTCACAAACCGAAGATGAGGAGGGCGAAGCGCAGCGTCCAGGACTGAGAGTCCTTTTTTGAGAAAAAGTGGTTGCAGAGTTTTGGTGAGATGATGGTGGAAAGGGACGCGGCGCGTGGAAATAGCGAACGAACGAAAGGGATAAATCGACTGTCAGATAGAGACGTGAGACATGGAATTCCCTATCCACCATTTTTTTGCTGAGTATCGTTTTAATTTTGGGTTCGGCGTCGGGCTCGGTCGATGCCGGAAGGAGGGATAGAAGGTGCATATACCGACGACGATGCAGGGGCGTAGAGGTCGACTGAGAATCCTCGCAAAGGCACGCCATCGACCTTCTCTTCTCGTCGTTGCATCAATCGTATTGCAGGATTAACTCATCATCCTGCGGTATTTTAAAGCTCCCTACACCCTGGAATGGCATATCAGTCGGTGACTGTCAATGGACGGAGAAACCACGACGCTGGGTACGAAACGAAGCCACTCACCCCATTGGTTTTAGTGTACGATGGCGACTTTCCATTTCCATTCGGTGATGGGATGTCCATGGAATCGCGGCGCGTATACGGGTCTTTCGAGACATGTTTCGATCCGGGGGTGGGGGAAACCACCGACGGCCTGCTCCCAGGCCGATCGAGGACGTCCTTCATCCCGCTCATCCTCCTCCCACGCTCGGGCTCCTCATCTAATCGCAGATCTGGCGAGTGCGACGATGACGCGCCCGAACTCCCAGCGCCTGGGCCTGACAGAGTCTTTCGGACCCGGTGCGTCAGATTTGACACCGAAGAAGGTAGTACGTTTGCGGCCCCCTGTGTCGCCTCTGTAGAAGGCGTTTCTGCTCCTCGTGCTTGTGGTGCTTGGGCATGGGGGCGGTTGGACGCCGAGGACATGCGTGATCCCACACGGGACGCTTGTGTCCCACCAGGTGCCAAAGCTGGGAGTTGCGGAGGGGTCTGGCCTGCGGAGGCCGCACCATAGTATGTTCCGTACTGAGAGGGCGCGCTGCGCATCCCACTACGGGAGTGATTGCCCAAGGCGAGGTTTCAAGCGCAGGTTAGGATGGACGGCACGTGGTGGAGAGTCGGCCCAATATGGAGGGAGAGGTGGCGTTACACATTAGTGGCGTTAGTGTGCATCGTCCAGGTATCAAGATGTATAGGGTAAATGGACGCACTGAGAGGCATGGGAGACGATGTTGTTCAGCCGCTGCTTGAGCGCACTGTTTCGTTGGTCTTCGGAAACGGTGCTCCTGCTCCTGTGTGTGAGGAAAGACACCCAGAGTCGAACAAACTGTCAGAGCCGGGCATCACGAGGGTAGAGTATAGACTAGAGACGCACAAGATGACCTCTGGCGGCGTTTGGGTGCTGTCAACAGGAGTTTCGAGCAAATGTTGCCGTTCGGGTTCATCCTGTTGCTAAACGTCAAAATGTGGGGATCAGCGGGGCGTATAAGAGAATATTCCGAGTGACAATGCATGAAAGGACGACTGACATCGGTTTCTGAGCCGCGGAGGCAGCAGGCAAAGATGGTGCGGAGGAGCGAGGCCATGGCTCGGGAGTCGCTAGGGTGGCGGGAGCGAGGTCAGGCTAATCGAACACGCAACCCGAATTATATTTTTCTGTGAGAGAAGAGGAAAAGGGAGCCGGCTTGAGGGCAGTACCAAGGGGGGACGGTGGGGTCCAAGAGACGAGGCGACTCTGAGGGTCCTCTCGGCAGCTGGTCAGGTGTGATATGTACTATCCATGGCGTGTCCAAACCGAACGTCAAGAGGGTTCCAGCACGCCATCGACGGTAAGAAAGAGAAAGCAAATACATTAGGCAAATCGAGGGCTACAGCATAGAGCACAGCCAGCAGATCAGACGGACAGCCAGCAGTCCACAACATCACTTCCTATCATACACGGCTCCACCACCACGACCCCTTTTGATTCCTTGCTTTGCGGTCCAACACGGTCCAAGGACGCTCTTTCTATTCGAACCGTTTATTTATTCGTACCCATATGTTGCGAGCGGTGCCAGCCCAACGGCTGTGTAGGACGGATTTGTAGCGTATCCTTCACCAGTCGGGGTCCCCTCATTGGACTGTCGGCCATCACTGTGCGCGCCAGCACTGGCACTGGCGCCGGCCGTTGAGACGGCCTCCGATTGAACAGATGTTGCAGTGGCGGGACGGTCGTCTGACTTTCCCTGTTTGACATCTCTGCGTGAGCCCACGGGTTGATCCCCGATGGGCGACTCGGCTTGTGCAGCAGCAAAAGTTGATGGGCCCTCACCTGGGCCAGCTGACGGTTCCGAAGCCCCGGCATCCTCTTGAGCTTGAGCTTCCAACTTCCTAGTGGCGATTTCCTCTGCAGTGAGGAAACGACCGCCAGGACCACGGGGACGCCGGACTGCGTGGTTGTGTCTTGACTGGTGCAAGTATGGTTGCTGGTGTGGTGGTGGTGGTTACGTGAAAAGGCAAAAACGTGTTGACGGCGAGGAAGCAGGGAAGCGGGGAAAAGAAGAGTCAGTTGAGTAAGTCGAGAAGCAGGTAAAAGGTGATCGTTTATATGACGTCGGGTGCGAGGAATATAGTCAAGTGAGACAGACGAAAGCGCGCTTAGGGACAGGGAAGTGTGGAAATGTGGGGTTGAGCATACCTTTCGCTGCGACAATCTGCGCACCTCTGCCTCTCGTGCTCTCGCCACACGCCGCTTGAGGATGCGGTGGTACTGGCGCGCGTTGACATAGAGCGGCTCATCGTCCACGTCGCCTCCCTCGTACGGATGGCGGGCGCTTGACGAAGGTACATCAAGGCTGCGCTGCCGATCAGGGCCAGAGCTACCTATAAAAGAGCACTAATTATGAGCGACGATCTCGCAGATGAGAAAAGAGTGCGAGAGAAAAACGCGTGCCTTCGCCCGAGTCGTGGCGGCTCATTGGCCGATGGTCAGGAATAATGTTGTGGGGTATTACAGTCGTCTGGTGGGAGGTCGTTGGGCTTATCGAATGATTGGAAACGGGCGTGGCAGCAAAGGAAGATGCGAGTTCGGTGTTGCTCGATGCGAGTGAGGGAAGACTTGGATGGTGGTGACTATTATTGGTCGTATTATTGCCATTCGTGCTGACATGGGGCCTTCCGTTTGTCGGCGAAACGACAGAGGACGACGGGGGGATGGATGCGAGTGCGACGACACTCTCGCCGCCGCTCGCCGCACCCCGCGTCGCGCGGAAGGAGCCATGCGCGCCAACTGGCCGATGGACGTTTGTGAGCGACCATCGAGCAGGAAGAGCGGGTGAGGGGACGCACACTGAGGGTAAGCATATGACCCATGGGTATAAAAGTCGTACGCGGGCTCAATCGTCGCCATAATGATTACCGTATGGAATGTGGATGTGGCCAGCAGCAGGCAGCAACACCACCAAGTCCAACATTCGAGCAACCCAAACAGTAAACACACACACAAACATTCCGGGATTCCCCGCGATCCCCGCGAACCAGCCCACTTCTAACCACTTCTAAATAATATTACAACAATTGATCAAATAATTCACTCCCACACCAACACTAACTGCCTCTCAGCCGTTCCCCCCGCTCCAGCTCAGCAGGTACAGCGCTGCCATCGCGTTTTGGATCCGCAACGACAGCGAGTCCAGCAGCAGCATCAGCTCGTCGTCCGTCGCCCCCTCTCGGATCGTCGGCATTAGCAACTCCGGGTTCGCCAGTAAGAATACCGCCCCGTCCTCTTCCCCTTCCACCACGATCTTTGGTCCTCCGCTCTTGCTTCCGGTACTCATCGGCCGTCCAACGCCCTCTCTTCTTTCTCTTCCTTGCTGAACGGCCCCCTCCGCCCCTCCGACCGTTTCAGGGCCCTCCCGAGTTGCCGCAACTGCAGAAGCCGCTGCGGCTGCAGAAGCCGCCAGGGCAGCAGTCAAGGTAGTGGTCGCACCTGACCTCTCCCTCAAAGGCGCACTTTTGAACACTCGCCCGCTCGTCAGCGTCTCGAGTCGGATGCACAACATCGCCAGCTCTTTCATCTGCGTGATGCTAAACGGTACGCGCGAGCTTGCGTCCGCTGTCGCCTTAGACACCTCAGCCCCCTCGTCCCCGCGCAGGTGCAGCCGCCCCACGAGCTCAGACGGCCAGATGAGCGACAGCGGCTCTGGGGCTTCGATCCCCTTGAGTTTGTGCTCGCCCATGGGAGTGCGTACAAACCCGATCCGACGAATGGCCTCCACGTGACTTTGCTCCCGTCGCTTCTCTGGATCTTCCAGCTCCGAGTCCTTGGGTGGCGTGGGCGGCGGCTCTTTCTCATCCATCGCGAAGTGCTTCCTCAATTCCTGGATACTGTCGTTACTAATCATAATTTGTCCCCCTTGCGCGCTCCCACTAATTCGGGCCGCACGGTTCACTACTGGCCCGAAGTAGTCCATTCGTTGGGTGACAACATCGGGTTCGCAGAGCGGAGAACCCCAGTGGATGCCCATTCGAACCGAGAGCCCTCGCGCGAGCAGTTTCCCATCGGATCCATATATCTCCCTCCCATCTTGTGACTCGAGAATTTCGAGCGGCCATTCGAGCTTGAGCAGTTGCAATTGCACGGTAAAGCACCACAACAGGGCGAACGTTACGGTCGGGAACGAGCACATAAAGGCATCACCCTCTGTCTTGACTAGGTACCCTCCGATGTTCATGAGCTGCCTCATCAACATTTCATTGTGAAGACGCATCGCCGTAGGCATGCCCGCGTTCTTCTCCCAGAGGGCGGTTGAATTTCGGATATCAGTGAACACCAGGGCCACAGCCCCCACAGGTGCATCGACTTCTCCACGTAAACGTGCCAGTAGCTTGTTGGCACCGGGTTCACCCCGTCGTCGGACGTAATACGCATCTTCCATGTCGTCTTCTGTCTTTCTCTTCATCGTCTTCTGGGGTGCGAAGAGATCGGCTAAACGTAGGACCATGACTATGACAGATTCTGTCGCCCCGTACCCCATTGCGCAGTCCCTCAGTTTCTGTGCTGCGATCATGGGATCGCCAATGTTATTGACAATGTCGACTGCGGTCTGGTACGGTACGTAGTCCCATAGATAGCGGTTGCCGAGGATGATATATTCGTCGTCACTTGTCAACTCCTCTTCGAAGACGTCTGGTCGCGCAATCACCGCAGGCGAGAGATGGAACATGCCCAACGAGCGGGAGACGTCGATCTCCTCCCCCAATAGACCCTTGCTCGACACCCAACCCTCCGCCTCCCGGATCCGATCAAGTTCGCTCTGGTCGTTTGGATCGTGCCTCTTCGACAGCAAGTGTGCCTCCCCCCGCCGGGAAAGGACAGCGAGTGAGTTTCCAGCGTTGGCGACATAAAGCGTCCTCTCCGACATGTACAGGACCACCGCGGACGACCCCGCCTGGAGGACTTGCCAGTCTATCCATGAATTACCCGGATTCGTCGCGACGCTAACGTGAGACATCTTCCTCCCGTATCCCATGTAGGACGGCTGACCCAAGTACTTCCAAAGCTGCCCGTTGAGAGACAAAAACGCCCGGCGGAACGCCTGCACGGGACCTTCGTCTAACTCTGGCCGTAGCGCATTGAGCTGGATAATCAATTCGGGGCCAAAATTCTCGTGGATAAACTTGGACAGCTTGGCGTTGTTGTGAGAGATCTCTGGCCGCCCAAAAATCCCCACTAAACATTCGCTCTCCTTGAAGCGGAAGTTGGGTGTGACCAGATCGAACATGCTGAGACTTCCACCGCGCTTGATACTGTCGGCAATCCCGTAGCTCATCCCGTTCACTTCTGAGTCAGACGTGCGAACACGACGTTCATCGCTTTCGTCGGGGAGGTTGGCTGTGAAACCGGTGGTCACGTCCATGATACCGAGGAGTTTGAGGTGATCCAGCTTGTTGAACTCGTGCAAGTTGGCTTCCCCGTGACGTCCATGGCCCTGCTTGAAGTCGGGTCGAATCTCGAGTCGCTTGTTGCCCGAGAGGTTGAGGAATTGCAAGTTGCCGTTGAAGTTCCTACATCAATTCGTTGAGCTCAATTCTACAATACACAAGGCCAGCACCAAACTCACCAGTTCCAATCAAACTCCCAATTGTTGATGTTATATCGCAGCTGATTGCTTCCGACGTCCAACATTTGCAGACACTTGACTTTGTTGAGCTCGGATGGCAACGTCTGAAGCTTGTTACAGTTCAAGTACAACGTATGTAACTTGGTCAACTTCTGAAGGTCGTCGGGTGGCAACGCGGACAGCTTGTTGCCGCTCAGATACAACTCTTCGAGCTGGATGAGGCGATTGAGGAAGAACGTGGGCAAATCCTGAATGTCGTTGAATGAGAGATTGAGAACACGAAGGTGCTTGAAGACAGATATGGGGTGAATACAGTCGTCCTTGAGCAGATTGTCACAAAGATACAATTTAGTGAGCGAGCGGACGAGTGGGGGAAGTTGGCGTCCCATTCGGGTCGGGAGCTTGACTAAAGTCGGTGCTCCAGGAGATGGCGCGGCGGATGGTACAGCAGACGGTTTTCGGTCGCCATCATCCACCCCGTTGATACCATCGACGGACAGGTTGTGTGACTGCGTGGTCGGTGGGTCGTACCAAAACCGAATGAGATTCGACGTCGCATTGAGTGTCTCCAGCGATCCGCACTGCCAGAGGCTCAGGGGTAGCTCCTGCAAATTATTACTGTGCACATCGAGCACCCTGAGATTCTCGAGCATGCCAATGTCCTCAGGCAATGCGTCAAGCATGTTATTCGAGCAAGTGAACACCTGCAGCGCCTTGATCGCACAGAGCGACTTCGGTAATGACCGGAAGTGGTTATGGTCTAGTTTGAGGGTTATAAGAGCGGTGAGGTACGAAAGCGGGGCCTCATCGAGGGTGGAAAGCTTGGCATGTGAGAGATCGAGCTTGAGGAGACCGATAGTAGGGTCAACAGGATTAGGCACAACATGCAATCGAGTGATGTGATTATGTGACAGTGAGAGTTCTTGCAGGAAAGGGTTGATGCGGAGATCCACCACCTGGATGGCATTATGGGTTGCCGAGAATTCCTTGAGACGAGAAAAAGAAGACGTTATTGATACATCGCTGATGGGGTTGCGGCTAAGGTCTAGATGTTCAAGATGGATAAGCTCAGTGAGCTCAGTAGGTAGCGCGGTGAGTTGGTTGCCGATGAGAATCAATCGCTGCAGATTTGTGATACGGCCAATAGCGGCGGGTAGTGTACGGATCTCATTGTAAGAGACATCAAGGTCCATCAGGGAGGGTATTTGGAACAGGACGCTAGGCATATCCTTGAATTTGTTACTCGACACATTCAGATATTTGAGGTTGTCCATTCGAGAAAGGTACTCCGGTAGGCGAGAGAGGCGATTATTCTGCATCTTGAGACTGCGGAGTTCCGATAACTGATCGAGCCCAGCCTCTGCCAACGTCTCATTCGTAATGCGATTGCTTGAGATATCAAGTCGATGGATATGACTCTGGAGTATGGCAGGAGGTATCCGTTTCATACCCACGCCAGCGAGCTTCAATTCGCGAAGGCTCTCGCATGATTGAATGAAGTCAAGTGGGATGTCGATGCCAACGTTTCGTGAAAGTGCGAGGGTGACGATATCAGGTGCGTGCTTGTAGAGAGCGATCGGAATCTTGGTGAGGTTCTGATAGGTGAGGTCGATGAACTCTGACTTGCTGATCGTCCCAATGAAATCGTCTCGCTGAAATAAACGAATAAGTAGGCGAGTGAGTATTCGTGTGGAAGTAGCCCACCTCTGGTCGGTAGTTAGCCTCCCGGATCGTCAAACGGTAGATCTGGCTCAAATCCTCTGTTACTACATTCGGTATTTGCTCGTCGTCGTAGCCATACGCTAAGAGACGCTTCCGGATCAGTGGGACGATCTTCTCGGACATTCCCATCATCCGTTCTATGAAGGGGTTTAAGGATCAACAGCAACGGAGCAACTGTGTTCAGACTTACCTCGACCTCGATCACGAATCCAAAGACGATAATTATTGAAGTTCCCAAGATCCTTGAGTGCGCCTTTGCCGCTAGCTACGAAACGATGCTTGGCGCTCTCGAAAGAGGAACCGTACGATAGTTTGACGAACAGCGGGTCGCCCCCCATTAGTATTCTCGTCTTGTACTCTGCCACAATGTGTGATGGTGAGCGTATTGGCGCGCCCCGCGCGGCCTCGCGGGGCATTTTAAGATGCTCGTCAATGCAGTTATCCTCCACGTCGTGAAGCGATTCGTGATCGCCAATGCTGCTCACTTCGGCAGCATCATGCGCATCTTCTCGCTCTACGGCCCAACTTTCTGGTGGCTGCCATGGTGCGGTGTTCGGAGGTGCAGACTCGTTAGGGGCGGAGGGAGGCGGTTGCGCAGGAAGGGGCTTGTTAACCCCATTCAGTTGGACTCCACCCGTCGGAGGGGAATTTAGTACGAGGGGTTCTGGCCGGTTTTTCTTTGTTGCGCTTGTGGGACTCGCAGCGAACGGATTAGTGAACTGTGTGGACCCGTTCAGAGAGGATTCGCCCCAGTGTCGGAACAGTTCGTTAGGAGGAACGTCGTCGGTTGGACTTGTGGTTCTCGATCTACCCTCGCCACTTGCGAAACTGGGTCGGCTGGGGATAGAATTTGCGACGACACCAGCTAGGTTGTCCATGTCGGTATCGAGACGAATATCGTCCTCGGAGCCCCGTGTATGTACCTGCGAGCTTTGCTTTCTCGGGACTAATCGAGGGAATTTGGTTCGTGAAGGCCGAGTGTTGCTCGGAGATAGCGCGAGTGGTGGTGGTCTATTGCTCCCAGGTGGAAGACTAGGTACGGGTGGTGGTGTTTCGTCTAAATTGGGAGTGTGAGTGGAAGAGGAACAACAGGGCGAATAGACCGAGAGGTCGTACCTGTGGGAGGTGGATCTTTTAAGCGGTTCTGGCTGACTCTGCGTTTGAGTGCTTTGAAAAAGCTCATCTTGGAAGTGTCGTCTGAGGGAATTGTGGAAATTGAAGAGCCGGTGTCAATGTTCGATTCGCTCGTTCGGCCCAGGCGTGCTCTACTGGTGTGTTGATGGAGCTTGGGCTTTATGAGAGAAAACGAGGAACCTTTGAAAATCGCTCCTTTGGAGTGGGAAGGTGGAAGGGCCTGGGTGGGACGAGTGAGCTGACGGTGAGATGTGGGCAGGATGAAACAGCGGGCCTACGGATTCTGGGATGACATCATTGAACGACTCGCTAAGCCAGGGAGCGATGTTTGGGTCTACGGGCTGAGAGTCTTGTTGAACGGTGAAGTAGGCGGGGACGGTGGGCGAGACGGTGAGCGCGGTGGGATCGTTTGTAAAGAAATGTTGATCCCAGGATTGGTCCTCATCATTCTTAGGAGCATGCGAAAGCTCCATCGTAGAGGCCATGGACCATGGACCAGGCGCAGGTGCAGTGGTTGAATTCTGAGTGTTGAAATGCTTTGTTTACCACCTCGGAAACATCGTTTTGGGAAATGTTTATTCATAGTAGATAAGCGCGCGGACTCTTGTTGATCGACATTTCTGGACAATGTCGCCTTCTCGCCTTCCGAGCCTCGGAGCCAGGGGCGTCATAACGGCCTTCAAACCAAGTGCCAATCCCCCCTCCGACCGAGGACAGGAGGACAGGGGACATGGGACAGGGGTCCTTGGACAGGGGACAGGGGCGGTCCAACGCGGCCTTCTGTCTATTGTCCCATCGGAAGCGAACGACCTGTCCATGACGGCTGTTTGTGACTCCTCCGTCTCCCCTTCTGCCATCTCGCTCGCCCTAAGTTCTCCACGAGACAACCTTGCTAGCAACCTACTCTCACTATCATGGAACACCATCTGGTCCCTGCGGGCGTTCCACCGCCGATCGCTCCGGTGCCTATGAGCTTCCCTGCGCTACTAGTCAACCCAAAAAGCCGTGTAGCACAACTCCGAACGGGGAAGGAAGTAACAGTCCCTATGAAGATAACCGGAATTACTGGTAAAGGCCAGGGAAAACGCTGGATTCGCCGAGCAGAGAATAGTACCTCGTTCCCGGCCCTACACCCATCGTTCTGTCACTCATAGACCTTCACAGGCGCATTTGGGGACAATCCACACATTGTCAAGCCCACAAGGGGCGATTACGAGCTGCCATCCGTCCAACTTCGGGCGACCTTCCCTCGACCCCTTCCTCCTTATCTTCCTCGCATCAGCTCTGCCCCCTCACCAGTGAGAAAGATTGATCTACCCTCGTCCCAAGCTGGTCGTTTCTCCCTTTCCCTCAAGGGTGTGCGGAAAGAGCTGCGTCAGCGAGGGCGGCGCGCAAATGAGCTTGTAAGGGATGTCGAGGACACAATGGAGGCATGGCTAGATGGAACTACGACTGCTTCTGCCGCTGCTGAACAAGTCCCGCGTCCTGTTGATCGAGGGGAGCACCCCACAATCACGGAACTGTCCCACAACCCGCTGCAGCTCAAATGGAAGACTGAAGACCCCTTTGCACGGTATATCATTCACTGCGTGGCTCGCTGGCACTCAGTGGTTTCCTTCAGTAAGCACCTCCCGCTCTTTGCCGAACCACACCCAAATGAAGGCCTCTACAGGCAAAGACGTACCAGCTACCAACGGAGCGATAGAGAGGCACACGTTCCTACTCAGGCCAAACACTCGATATCCCGATCCGCGCGCAATCGCGTTGCTCCACACGCCAACGACGACCGACGTTGACTCGCCCTCGTTCGAGACCGATTCGGAAGTGGGCGATTTGGCAAGCAGTATCGGTAGCTTCCACATGGCCCCAAACGCGTCTGCTGTTCTCTCCGGCCCTCCCACACTGCAAGAGATCGGGGCCGAGGCCGGACACGAGCACGAGCTCTCCGACCACGAAGGCTATTCCTCCGAGTCATCATTTGCCATCATTGACAAGGACGGCGAGGCCCAGGAGGAATCTGTGGCGCAAAAGAACGACGACGGCCATCCCCGCCTTTTACGTACTTTGGATCGGCCAGGGTTTGTCCCTGCCTCGGGCTTCACACCAGCACATTTACGTTCGGGTTCGTCTCCGTCACGTTCCCCCGTCCGTCAGCGTCGCCCGCGCCCCACGCGCCGCGGTATGACAGTACCATTTAGCACCCTTCCCACCTTCCGGCCTCCCAAAGAGCCCACAACCTCATTCTGGGACTTCATCTTCGCATGAACCATCACGGTAGGAGCAAGGGGACAGAAGACAAATGTCTGTGTTGTAGATCAAGAAGCACAGTCAGATAGAGGCAGATCAGTATACACGACGAGGTTACGGAGTATGTGATAACATAGGGGTTGATAGGAACAAACATACACTGTAATCGTACTAGGTCGTGACCAGGAAGCAATTTTGCATGGATTGATCATACAAAGTAGTCAGGTATCCCGCTGATAAGGAGATTGTTTGGCGCTATCCATAAAGTGTTCGTACTGGAAGCACACTTCCAGTGACAAGGGTGACGGCGTGAGAGAGCGTTGAAGAGAGAAACCGGATGAGAGAAATCGGATGATGCCCGTGATTAATTGCAACGAAGGCGAGCATGTAAGGTAAGATTGCGTATTAGGAGTGTAGTGCAGAGTGTTCCTCACCATGTATGAGTCATCTCCGGTTCAGGTTTGTACGGAAGCAGCAATCTCGAAGGGACCAGTAGTTCAAGGACCAAACGACCCTTGGTAAACGGTACCTCCTTCGTCTCCCGTCTGCACCACAGGCGCAGGGTGGTGCATAGTCTGGCCAGAGCGAATTAATTGTGGGAAGGCATCTGGTTTGATGTTGCTGATGCTGCTGTGTAGCATAGAGATGTTGATTAGCGATGTCTGCTGATTCAACTAGAAATTGTTCGTGCTCGTCGCTGTGCTTGAGGTACTCATAATTAACCGTCTTTCCGGTCGCTCCCACCGCACAACCGCCGACGTACCACAGTCTCGGCAGATGGTGCTCTCCTTCTGTGCCGAGACGAGACGAGACGAGACTTGGCGGATTGGGCTTGGGATGGCCGACACGTTCTGATTGTAAAAAAAGCTGTGTTATTCGAACACCAGAGAATGTCTTCCCATCCAGAGTTGATCAGCTCCGCATCGCGTCTCTATACTAGCAACTATTCCCGCATCACTGGGCACCAAAATTTTGTGAGAGGACCACAGCATTAGTAGGCGATCAATCCTCGCCTTAGGATCGAGCGAGAACAATCAGGAATATATCTGTGAGACTTGGGCGTCAACCACCACGGTCAACCCAACTGAGAGCATCCCAGTTGCAGTTGACGTGTACCAAATACGAAATACCCCGCAGTGATGGCCCCGAGCAAGGTCTACTGCCTGTGAGGTCTGGAGGCTCTTTATGCATGCATCTCTACGTTTGCAGGCGAACGTGGCAAGAATCGTGGGGTAGTAAAATCAATACTCACTTGCGTTTCCATCTGCCCTCCGCCACCTTCCGCGCCTACCAGGGTATCAGGTTTTATCCAGGAGTGCAGAGACGATGACTAGACTCTATTTGTTTATTCGATTCCTGACTCTGCTCCAACCACTGATATTCGGCCCGTGCGCCGTCTGCGCTGACCCAAAGGTGGACCAGTGCCTCGCCCTTGGCACGATCTCGCAAATCGCAAACTGCCTCGATCCGCTCACAGTTAGTCACTCATCTCTCTCTCAGGAACACATGTACAGCTGATATTCGAGGTACCAGAGCATACCTGGACCACCGACGCAGAGTTTGCTCCTGCCCAGCTCTCTCCCAAGGAATTCGGGGATTACTTGGGTATCGTCCAAGATGCTCTTAACGCTACAGAGGGTGGAGCTCCATGCACCTCTCAAGTATCCCCATACACTCTCCCAGAATCTCTGCGGAATTTTGTCGCCTTGCGACAGATCGGCGATTTATGTGTCTTGGCGGAAAGTACTCTCTTCAATGGGACTCGTTTTAACAAAGGGCTTCCTCTTGTTGCCTTGCGGAGCCGCTTGACAAGCTCACGGCCCGTCCACATCTCGACAGCGCAGACTGCTTCGCCAAACCGCCGCCATATTCGAGAATACAGGTGCAAGGAGCTTTCTTGCGACGACTCGACATAGCGCAGCGTACGCCAAGCAAGGCTGCGGAAAGTATTCAGCCGGTGAACCTTTCGTTGACGGTTGGGTGACCAATGCCGCCCGTCATGATGTACGCTTCTTTTCTCCTTATAACTGTCTATCCTAATCACCCGTAAATAGCAAGAAGTTTTCCACCAAGTAGCCCTTGCGCTCAACGCATGGCAACAAGCCCACGGAGGCTGCCCCAGTGCGAGTTGTGCATATATACAACTTCGCACAATGTCAGAAACGAGCTGCCTGGGCGACACAGTTTTCATCTCAGCTGGAATCCGTGCGTCGAGATCGAGTCCCACCTGCCTCCCCTGACACATCCATGCAGAAACTGCGAGTTGGTATTCCACCAGCCTTGCAGCACAGCGCGTGAAACGATTTACACAAGTTTTAAGGACTGTCACGTCTGGTCTCGGCCTCAGTTGGACGGCAAACACACCTGAGACCTCCAATTGCACCATCACGGAGACGTCGAATCTCCTGGGGCGGGTGCTGAACGGTGTGCCGCGAGGCCAGGAATGCGACCACTATGGGACGACGGCGCTTGCAAATGGGAGCTTCCTTGCTGTTCAACAAAAGGTACTTGTGCAACAGGTGGCTAATGACCTAATCTGGGCACGAACGGTTCGGGAAGCATTTGTACCGGCGTGTAGGAGTGGATACAAGCTAGACGGAGATGGTGTGGG